>QLAH01000070.1_pt1 | contig 101136 bp, 82 predicted proteins | sample 4693081 | NCBI WGS metagenome assembly QLAH01 (sample SAMN09425401, study PRJNA476045) | Lake water metagenome, whole genome shotgun sequencing project.
TTGGGCGACCCAACCCCTACGGCGATGGAATTGATGACACGCCCTAGGGAAACTGATTTAATTTCACTGGATAGCGATTTTCTTGAAAAGAGTCGAGAAGCTGCTCAAAAGATATATGAATGGCTGGAGTCTTCTAGAATTTTGCCCCGGCGCGGTCAGAATACTTACTTCTTGCCAATTCCCGTGGCCCTAGTCGCTGTATGTTGCAGCCAACCTTTGGACAATGGGGAAGCTTAACTTCTGATGATCATGGTCAGACGGTAGAGGAGGATTGACTCCTCTACCGTAGTACGGCACACTATTGGGGCATTACCCGATCGCCCCTTGCAATTGCGTTTTGGCAGCGGCGATCGCCTCGTCTAGTTTGCTGGCATCGCGGCCGCCCGCTTGGGCCAGGTTGGGTTTGCCGCCACCGCCGCCGCCGCAGAGTTTGGCGATCGCCCCGATGAATTTGCCCGCTTGTAGGCCCTTGGCGATCGTTGCTTTGCCGAAGGCCGCCACCAGGCTCACTTTGCCATCATCGGTGGCCGAAGCCAGCACCACCGCCGCGCCGTCGCCCAGTTTTTGGGCCAGTCGATCGCCCGCCGTGGTCAGGGAAGCCGCATCGACCCCATCGATCCGCGCCACCAAAATCCGGAAGTCCCCGATCGCCTCGGCCTGGCTGACCAAGCCGTCGGACTTGGCGATCGCTAGTTCTGCCTTCAGGGCTTCGAGTTGCTTTTGGGTGGTTTTCAGCTCCTCTTGCAGGGTCGTTACCCGATCGAGCACTTCCTCGGGTTTGGCCTTAAACCGATCGCCCAGTTCGCGCACCACCCGATCTCGCAGGTTCAAATAGTCCAAAATTGCCGGCCCCGACACCGCCTCAATCCGCCGGATGCCGGATGCCACGCCCGCCTCGGAAATAATCTTGAATGCGCCGATTTCCGCCGTGTTGCTCACATGAGTGCCGCCGCACAACTCCATCGACACGCCGGGGAAATCGACCACGCGCACCACGTCGCCATATTTTTCGCCAAACATCGCTGTCGCGCCCTTGGCCTTGGCCTCGGCGATCGGCATTTCCGCAATGGCCGCGCCGTGGGCCTCCGCAATCCAGCTATTCACCTGGCTTTCGACCTGGGCCACCTCGTCGGCGGTCAGGGGGCGCGAGCAGTTGAAGTCAAATCGCAGCCGATCGAAGTCCACCAACGAACCGGCTTGGGAAATGCCCGGATCGACGATCGCCTTCAGGGCCGCTTGTAGCAGGTGGGTGGCGCTGTGGTTGGCTTGGGCGCGGCGACGGCAGGCGGTGTCGATCGCCGCTGAAACGGTTTGGCCAGCTTGCAACGTGCCGCGTTCGACCTTGCCAAAATGCACAAAAAAGTCCGATTCTTTTTTGACATCGGTGATTCGCACCAGTAAATCATCGCCACTGAAATAGCCGCGATCGCCAATTTGTCCGCCCGATTCCGCATAGAACGGCGTGCGATCGAGCAGGATTTGCACCTCGGTTCCGGCGCTGGCGGTTGCGACTGAATTCCCCGCCACTAAAAGGGCCACAATCGTTGCTTGACTGCTGTGATGGCTGTAGCCCAAAAATTCGGTTTTGTGGATCTGTTCCGCGAGGGAGTCGATCGATCCTTGGACGGTCAAATCGATCGTTTCGTGGGCGGCGCGGGCCCGTTCCCGCTGCTTTTCCATCTCCACTTCAAAACCCGCCGCATCCACGGAAATGCCCTGCTCTTCGGCAATTTCCTGGGTCAATTCCAGCGGAAAACCAAAGGTGTCATACAGAACAAAGGCATCGGCTCCCGAAATTTGTTGGGGATGTTTTGCCAGAATTTCTGACAGCAACTTCTCGCCCCGTTCCAGGGTTTTCAGGAATTGAATTTCTTCCCGGTGTAGTTCGGATTTGATGTGGTCAGCCCGATCGCGCACATTCGGGTAAACCGTTTCGGACAGGGCGATCGCCGTTTCTGCCACTTGGGTTGTGAACTCACCGGCAATCCCAATCAGGCGGCCATGGCGCACCACTCGCCGAATCAACCGCCGCAAAATGTAGCCCCGGCCGAGGTTAGAAGCCGCGACCCCATCGGCAATCAAATGCACAACGGCCCGCACGTGGTCGCCAATCACCTTTAGGGAAATCTTGGTTTTTTCGTCCGATTGGCCATAGTCAATCCCGGCAATATCAGCGGCGGTTTTGACGATCGGGAAGATCAAATCCGTCTCATAGTTATTCGGCGCTTTTTGCAGGATTTGGGCCATCCGTTCCAAGCCCATGCCCGTATCAATATTCTGATTTTGTAGGGGCGTTAAATGGCCATCTGCATCGCGGTTATATTGCATGAACACCAAGTTATAAAACTCGATGAACCGCTCATCGTCTTCTAGATCAACCTCGCCTTTCTGATCGGGGAAAAAGTCGTAATACAACTCCGAGCAGGGGCCGCAAGGGCCGGTCGGCCCGGAAACCCAAAAGTTATCCGCCTCGCCCATCCGCTTGATCCGATGCTCGGGCACACCGATTTGATCGCGCCAAATGGCGAAGGCTTCGTCGTCGCTTTCAAACACACTAACGGCGATGTTTTTGGGGTCTAAACCAAAGCCTACCTTCGGATCGGTGGAGAGTTTCCAGGCCCAGGCGATCGCCTCTTTTTTGAAATAGTCCCCGAAGCTAAAGTTGCCCAACATTTCAAAGAAAGTGTGGTGGCGTTTGGTGCGCCCCACGTTTTCAATGTCGTTGGTGCGGATGCATTTTTGGGAAGTCGTCGCGCGGGGTGTGGCGGGCGCTTGTTGACCCAAAAAGATCGGCTTGAAGGGCAACATCCCGGCGATCGTCAGCAGCACCGTCGGATCTTCCGGCACCAGGGAGGCACTGGGCAGGCGTTTGTGGGCCTGGGCCTCGAAGAAAGCCAGGAATTTTTCGCGAATTTGAGAACCGCTGAGGGGGGCTGGCGACGGCATAGGGTGGCGGGGTGGGGCGGGACGATCGGGAACGGGAACGAGTTGCGAAAATCAGTCTATGAGTGTAACTCAACTCGGGCCAGCGCTGGTTAACTCCATGGCTCGTTGATGGAACCAATGGTTACGATCGCGCGCTTCTTGCAAGCTTTCGGGATAGGTGCGGCATTGGTTTAAATGGGTTTGCCAACCGGTTACATCGCAGGTGAAGCGATCGTAGCGGCGGCGATCGATCCAGGTTTTTCCGAGAACTTTGAGTTGCCAACCGGCGGGCTGCCACCGCTCGATCGGAAAGATTCCGGGTTGATGTTTCAGGGTGTGAGTTTTGCTGGTGAACGGAAAGGCCAAAACCTTGCGCCCCAGCAAGGTTCCCCAATAGGCCCCGTGATAGGAACTGGTGAGGATCGTTTCGCCCGATCCCAAAAAATCGAGCACCTGCTCAAAGTCGGTTGCTTCGTTGGTGAGGGTGGGGAAGTCTGGGAACTGAATTTGAAATTTTTTGTGGGAAAAAACCACAAATTCATGACGAATGGGGCGGGGCCGATCGAATGCGGGATGCAAACAACTGGCGCAGGGAAGCCAGTGATAGCCTAACCCCAGGGTTTCCACATGGGCATCGCGTAACCCCACCAAATCGAAGCCATCGAGATACGATCGATAGTCAAAGGTTTGAATCTGTTGGGGCGTAAATTGCCCATAAATCTGTTGCCCGGGCCCCCAGGCCACTAGCTTGGTTTGAGTTGGCCATGCTTGCTTTTGTTCGACCAGAAATTGGATGGCGGCCTTGAAGCGATCGAACAACAATCCCCCACCCCCCAAAATATGAACGATTGCCCTCCGTTGCGCCTCTCCTAACTGGAAATCTGCTTGGGTTTGCGCACGCTGATCGGGATCTAGCCGCCGCAGATCGATCGCCGTTTGCGTTGGCGAAAAGGCAAAATACCGGCTCGGTGCTGCCAGCAAATCACCGATATTTTTCGGATCAATCACGTGCCAATTCAGAAAATCCCAAGGCCCAGACTCGATCGTGCTCATGGCAAATCCTGGAGAACGTCCAGGTAATCAGGTCGCAATCCAAATCTCATAGCCCACTAGCGGGATGGAATCCGGAAATTGCTGAGTACCCCTTCGAGCACCGCGTCCCGATGCCACAGGGAATCGCTGTCGATTGCCACCACATAGGTTTTGCCCTGGCGCGTGTAGAGCGCCACGATCGAAGCGAGGGAGGGATTATCGATCGTATAAAGTTGCCAGCGCCGGTTGCGGTAGCGCCGCTCGCCCACGGCCCGGGTGGGATAGGGCAGCGATCGCAGCACCTCCGCCGTCGATTGCTGGGCCACGGACACCGCCAGCACCCGCCCCGTCGCAAAGCCGCTTTCATCCACCTCGCTCCAAACCGGCGCAAGACCCTGCATACTCAGCCGCCACCCCGTCGGGATCACGGTATTAATCCCCAGAGTGCCCGCCGTCACGGGCGTAAACCGCAGGGGTTTGGGCACATCAAACTGAGTCCGCATTTGGGACACACAGGCGGCATTCGGCGGACGATCGGGCCCTTGCAAAAACTCGCTCATCATGCGGCTGACACAATCGGAACTGCCAAACACCGCATGGCTCAACCCCGGCAGCACATAGCGATAGTGGCGATCGAGACCCTGCGCCACCCGCTCCGCAAACTCCGGCGGCGTGACCTGATCCAACTCCCCCGACAGCAACAACGACGGCACCGAACTGCGGATCGGTTGATTCGCCTTTGGCTCCAGCGGCGGCACTTGCCAGGTCTGACAGGTACGCAACAATTCCTCCGGTGCTTGTTGCAGGGCCGGCGCAATTTCGGGATAGACCCCGCTGAGATTCACATCGGCCAGGGCAAAGCCCCCATCTTCAGAACACATCACGGAGTTATACACCCCGTCAGCCTGACTTTTGCTGAACAGCAACAGCGGCAACACGCGCAGAATCCCGGCGTAGCTGTTTTGGCGGGTTTCCCGCAGGGCCTGGGGCAGCTTGGGAATGCTGGCGGAGGAGTAAAACGCCGAACTGACAGCGGAGATGAAGCCATCGCCATCCAGCAACACAGGCACGGCTAGCCGATCGGGATCGAGCGTTTCGATCGACAACCGCCCTTCCAACAGATCCTGCAACTCACCATAGTTGGGCAACTGGATCACCTGAGGCCGAGTGCGCAGGCGGGCGATCGCCCCCAAGAAATCCTGCTCCAACGTCGTGTAGGTCGCACCGCACACCCGATCGCGCCGACAAGCCTCAAAAAATCGCCGCAGGGCCCGATCGGTATTGCGCGGCAACTGCACAATAAAGCTCATATCCAACGGCGCAACGGAATCCAGCACCACGCTCCGCAGGCGATCGGGAAAATCCCGCATCAAATGTTGCGCCAACATCGTCCCGTAGGACACGCCATAGAAATTAAACTGCCCGCCATAGCCCAAGGCTTGAACCACCATGGGCACATCCGCCGCACTTTCTAAACTGTTGTAGGCGGCTAAATCAATGCCGGAATTTTTGAGCCGATCGCGGCAAGCGGCCACCGATTCCTGATAGCGATCGCGCAGGGCCGGCGAATCGGGAAACCGGGCATTTTTGACCTTGAAATCATAAATTTCTTGGCAAAACAAAAAGGGTTCCGAGTAATGGGTTCCCCGTTGATCAAACAAAATAATGTCCCGATCGCGCATTCCCGCCAGCGACGGCAAAAACGCCGGCAACAACTCCAGCATCGAGGCCCCCGGCCCACCCTGGGCCATCACCAGGGGATCCGGCTGGGGATTGGCACTCTTGCTTTTGAGCACCGCCACGCCCAACCGGATCGTTTTGCCCGTTGGGTTCGCATGGCGCTCGGGAACCGTCACCATGCCGCACTGCACCCGTTCGCGCGCAAACTCCGGCGGCAGCGTAAACGGGCAATTTTTGGGTTCCAGGGTGGGATTAAAACTTGTGCCCAGCGGGGGTGCAGCAGGCGCAGTCGGTTGGGAACCTGGCTCGCTGGTCTGGGCCATGGGGGCGATGGTTTGAGCAACGGCCCGGGGAGCCACCTGGAGGGTTGCGATCGTGGTCGCCAGGGTTGCCAATAGTGTCCCCAGTCGCCAGTGCTGCGATCGCTGCTCACTCACCCCTGAAATAGTCATCTTTTTGTGCTTTTTTTGTTTAGTAACAACGATTCAAGAATGGGCGGAGCGAGGTTCAAAAAATAATCTAAAAAATCTACCAAAAACAATCTGAAAACGTGTTTTTGTCGAGATTGTCGTAGGGGCAGGTCGAGATCGTCGTAGGGGCAGGTCGAGATCGTCGTAGGGGCAGGTCGAGATCGTCGTAGGGGCAGGTCGAGATCGTCGTAGGGGCAGGTTTCAAACCTGCCCCTACCGGTTATTCAATCAAGCAAGAATCAAGCAAGCGATCGAATTAACCAATCAGGTGTTTGGCAGCGGCGGCCACACCAGCACCCGCCGTCACGCCGGTCGCACCCAGTTCAATCAAGGTGGCTTCCAGAGCCGCGATCGCCGTCAGCACGTCCCGATCGCTCACAAAGCCCAAGTGACCAATGCGGAAGATCTTGCCCTTCAGCGCATCCTGACCACCCGCCAGGGCGATGTCATACTTTTTGCGCATGACCGATCGCACCTTTTCCGCATCCACCGACTGCGGCATCACCGCCGTAATCGCTGGGCTGGCGCAATCATCCGGCGCATACAGCGACAGATTCAACGCCGCGATCGCCGCGCGAGTGGCCGCCCGCAGCCGAGCATGGCGCGCAAAGATATTGTCCAAGCCCTCGTTCTTCATCAGGCGCAGGGCTTCCTGCAACGCATAGAACAGGTTCACCGGCGGCGTAAACGGCGTGCTGTTCTTCGCGGCATCCTTGCGATACTTGCCCAAATCCAGGTAGTACTTCGGCAGGGTCGCGGTTTTGTAGGCTTCCCAGGCCTTGGGACTGACGGCCACAAAGCCCAGACCCGGCGGGATCATGTAGCCCTTTTGGGAGCCGGAAGCCACCACATCCAAGCCCCACTCATCGATCGGCACGCTGGTTGCGCCCAGGCTCGTCACCGCATCGACCATCATCAACGCACCGTGGGCCTTCACGTGCTGGTTGATCGTTTGCAGATCGTTAATCACCCCGGTCGAGGTTTCGCTGTGGGTGACGATCACGGCCTTGATGCTCTTGTCCGTGTCGGCACTCAGGCGCGTGGCAAAGGCTTGGGGATCCAGGGGTTTGCCCCAGTCGGCGGTGATCGTTTCCACGGTCAGGCCGTAGGCTTCCGCCACTTCGGCCCAGCGCTCACCAAACTTGCCGTTCGTGCCCACCAGCACCCGATCGCCCGCGCTCAGGAAGTTAATGATGCCGGCTTCCATGGCCCCCGTGCCGCTCGAAGCCAAGATCAGCACATCATTCTGAGTTTGGTGTAACCACTTTAGGTTTTCGGTGATTTCGGCCATGATTTTGCCAAAATCGCCGCTCCGGTGGCCGATCGGGTGTTTAGCCTGAGCCAGCAGCACGGGTTCCGGAACCGGGGTTGGCCCCGGAATCATCAGCATCAATTTGTTGTCCATCAGCAGGAGTGATTCGCTAGACAGGAGGGATCGGTACTCTGTCGGCACCAGTGCTGGACGGTCACAGCCCCCAAAAGGTCGATCGCGCCAGCCGCCGAATCCGTGGTGGCAATAACGAAGTGAATTACCAATCCACGCGAGAGACCATTAGTGTAGAGCCGGAGTGGGGATTTGCGATCGACTCTCGCCGCCGTAAGTCAGCTTTTAGTGATCTGGTCAGTCTTGCCATTGGCCGTTGGCCGCGATTCCCAACGCGATCGCCCGTGATATTCACCGTCATCTTCGCTGTGCCATTGGCCGTGCCATCGGCCGTGACCTTGGCCGCGGCCCGGATCGATCGGCCCCGACTTACCCAACGCATTGCCCAGCGCATTGCCCAGCGCATCACCCAGCCCCAGCCACTCGCAAAAAGAGAGGGTCTAGCAGTGCCAGACCCCCAACCAAACCATTTTAAAAAGCTTCTCTAAAAAAGCTTTCCGTCGCCGTGGCCCAGCTTGGTGCAGCCTGGGCTAGCTCTCGGGAATTGCCCCGAGGCGCGATCGCAAACTAAGGCATGAAGGACCCTTCTGATGAGTTGTGATGCTCATGATTCGATCGAATCTGAGCGATGCGCGAGTCATGACTCAACGGGCGATCGAGCACTCCTAATTAGCCTTTGCTGTTTTCGCGGCTAGCCGTTTGGATGTACAGAATCAGCAAAAACGCAGCGGGAATTGCCACAAACAAAATGCTAGCAATGAAGCCAAGATCGTTAACTTGCATGGAGTTTTGCCTCTAAATATCTCTCAAGTTGACATCTTCGCCACCCCAACCCGGGCGGCTCACGGAAACCCAGCAAGCAAACCCGATGAATTCATGAACTCCGAAATGGCATGAACCCAGGGGATTGCTAGTCGGTTAGCGCTGTCCAGTCTATCAAAGGCCGCCCGATCGATTGGGAGTCGAGCACCCTGATCTGAAGGCGGTATGGTCTTGCATCTTCTCCAGAATACACTGGCGCGATCGCCCGAGCGGCCGGGGCGATCGGCCACCGGGGGTGCAAACAATTTCGTCAAAATTTTGCGTTGCAGTCGATCCCATGCTAGGACTGGGCAGACGCGGTACAGACAACCGCAAACATACTGAGTTTGAAACTGAGTTTGAGCCGTTTAGCGGTAACATCCTGAGGACTCAGGTCTATGGCCCTGAGCAACCCAAAACGCCGCGTGCATTTACCATTTTCGCTGTTGTCCTAGCATCGTTTTCCGCACTGACTGGGCAATTGGCTTAGTCGCTGCTGATTGCCCATCCGACCCGATCGCCATACCCGATCGCAGTGTCCGATCGCCATGATTGTCAAAAAAATGACCATCATCACGCCTGGGCTACGGATAGGGGCAAGATCCCCCAGTGTCCTTAGCACATTGCCGAATAGCAGGCAAATTGCTAGAACCTTGAGGGATTTAGGCGTTCTGCTGCCCAAGTTCGACTGCCCAAATTGATGCCGGGGGATGCGATCGCGCCAGGGTGCAGCCCACTCAGCCCAACGACTCATTTTTTCTTAACTGCGCTCACTCACTGGTTTCGATGAACGCTTTCCAGCCCCAGCCTCGCCCCACGCCGCCGGAACAGCGCCGGCCACGGCTGCGTCCCAAGCGGATGCCCCAGTCTGCGTCGCACCGGGCGATCGCCTTGGAAAGCTTGTTCAAGCTTTCGGTCAATAGTCTCTTGGCCCTCGTGGCGATCGTCGCCCTGATCCAGTGGGTTCCTCTCTATGCCACCCGGCGGGCGGAACTGCGCCAACTCCAAGCCGAAGTGCGCCTGATCGAAACCCGCGTGCAGCAACTCCGCGCTGACATGACCAAGGAATTTGACCCCGCCCGTGCCCAGGCCACCGTCGAATCGGAAACGGGGCGCGTGCCGGTTCGCCAACGGCCGATTCGCTGGCAGTCCGATCGGCCCGCCCAGCCCGATCTCGAAGAGGCGGATGGTTTGCCCTAGGGAGCCGGCCCTCAGCGCGTCCTGGATCCCTTGGGCCGTGAACCCATCACGGAGTCCGCAACGTCCTCCAGTCCGGTGGCGATCGACCTAAACCGACCGCGAAAAAACGATCCGCGATCGGCACGCCAAAAAAAATTGCGAAAAATCCCTTGACCCTTTCGGAAAGTTGTTGTTAGTATATTCAAGCCTTCAGGCAATGGGGTGTCGCCAAGCGGTAAGGCAGCGGGTTTTGGTCCCGCCATTCCTAGGTTCGAATCCTAGCACCCCAGTTTTTACAATCAGTCATTAAACGGGACTTAAACAGGCCTTGGAAAAGATCGCGATCCTGTGTCGATCTGCTCCCTGTTCATCTCGGTAATCCTAGAAGTGGCATGATTGCCCTTGCCCGGATAGATATGCCGATGGCTGCGGTGATGACTGTGCGGATGGCTGCCCTGGTTCGGTCTCCGGGCCCGGTGTAGGCGACGGGCGAGACGCAATAGTCTGCGCCAGTCTGCGCCATCTTTTTGTGGTTGGATGATGACGATCGAGGTTGGAAACCGGGAGCGTTCAGGTGGCGACTTGGCAATGTATTAAGGGGTGTGGGGCCTGCTGTCACTTGGATCCGTCCGAGCGGCCGGATCTGGAGGCCTATTTGGAGCCACAGGATTTGCTGCTGTATTTGAGCATGGTGGGGCCCGATGGTTGGTGTGTGAACTATGACCAACTGAATCGGGAATGTACGGTGTATGACGATCGCCCGTGGTTTTGTCGGGTGCAGGCGGAAACCTTTAGCCGGATGTTTGAGATCGAGCCGGCGGAGCTGAATGAGTTTGCGATCGACTGCTGCCGTGAGCAAATTAGCGGCGTATATGGCGACCTGAGCCTAGAGATGCACCGGTTCGATCGGGCGGTGGGTCTCGATTTGGCAGAGGCTACGGATTTGGCAGATTCATCGAAAACCGGTGGAAAATCTGTGGAAGATTTCTAGAGATTTTGGGAGATCGATTGGCTCGGGCTACAGTTGATGCCCTAACGCTTTAAATTGAGAATTGCTTATTTCAGTTCTCTGAATTCCATGTCTGACCCTACGGCTCTCCCCGATTGGATTCGTCACGTTGTGCAGGATCAACCCCTCACCAGTGAACAGACTGCCTGTTTGCGCTGGGTTGGTGAAACCTATCAGTTGCTGATGCAGCTCAATAGCTTTAGCCTGAGCGAATATTCCGAGCAGGTGCAGCATCTCGATCGGGTGGCGGAAATGGCGCGGCTGGGCAGTCGCTTGGCCCAGCAGGCTCCGCAGGTGGTGGAATCGATGGTGCAACAACCGGTTGGGCGATCGTCGTAATGATCGCGCCTGAACAGTGGGCCCTGTTGGTGGTGGCGATCGCCCTGGGGGTTTCCGTCGGCAGCTTTTTGAATGTGGTGGTCTATCGGCTTCCCGCCGGTTTGTCGCTGCTGCATCCACCCTCCCGCTGTCCGCATTGCCTGCACCGGCTTGCGCCCTACGACAACGTGCCCGTGTTGGGATGGCTTTGGTTGCGGGGGCGCTGTCGCTATTGTGCGGCTCCGATTTCCCCGCGCTATCCCTTTGTGGAGGCCCTGACGGGAGCGCTGTTTGCGGCGATCGCCTGGCGCTACGGGGCCACGGGGCAATTGGCTCCCCTGTTGAGCGGCTGGGTGTTGGTGAGTTGGTTGGTGGCCCTGGCGCTGATTGACTGGGACACGCTGACCTTGCCCAATCGATTGACCCAGCCGGGTCTGTTGCTGGGGCTGGGGGCGAGTACGGCGCTGGGGGCGATCGCCCAGGGCAGCGCGATCGGGGCCGCCAGTGGCCTGCTGAATGCGCTGCTGGCGATGGCCTTGGGGCTGTGGCTGTTTCAGGCGATCGCGACGATCGGCAGCCTGGTTTGGGGTCGCACGGCCATGGGAGCCGGCGATATCAAATTAGCGGCCATGCTGGGGGCTTGGTTGGGTTGGAAGTTGCTGCTGTTGGCGAGCTTTTTGGCCTGCGCGATCGGGGCGGTGGCGGGCCTGGGGGCGATCGGCCTGGGCTGGCTGGCCCGCGATCGGGTGTTACCCTTTGGCCCCTTTTTGGCGATCGGCAGTGTGATCGCCCTGTTGTACGGCGAAGAAATCATCGCTGCTTACTGGCAATTGTGGCTCCGGTAGCGAGGCCGTCTAGGATCTGGCCTCGATCGGCGATCGCGCCGTTAGTTGCCCCATGCAAACCCCAGCAACGATCCCTGCACCTCCTGCAAGCACTGCATCAATCGCTGGGCCGTGCCGATCACCCGTGGACTGGTTTTCAAAAACGCCGCCACCTGCACCGCCTGGTCAGCCCGCTGCAACTGCAACATCGGTGTAGCCGTTTGCCAGACTGCGGTTGACTGGGACTGCCAATGATCCAAATCCTGACTCACCACCTCCCAATAGACCGCCTGGAACTGCACAAAATCAAAATTGCAGTCGCGCAGCACCCGCTCAATCCGCGCATAGCGATGCAAGCACCAGTTGCGTAACGTCACCCAGGAGGGATGAAGATCGCGGGCCAGCACCAGCTTGAACGCCCGTCGTCGGAGCTTGGGCAAATAGTCATCGAGCCAAAAAATCATCATGGCCTGGTATTGGGGATCGCCAATGCACGATCGATCCAGCACCGTCGCCCGATCGATCCCAAACCGATCCAACACCTCCTGCGGAAAGTAACAGATCCCCTGGCGGGAATCCTCATCCAGATCCCGTAAGTTGTTGTAGAACTGATCGACCACCCCAAAGTGGTAGGCCGCTTCCCACTGGGCAGGACTCAGAAAGGGCAAGACCTGAAAAAACGACCCGGCCAGCTTTTCCAGCATGGTTTCGTAGTCCGCCAAGGTCTCGATCCGTAAGTCCTCCGTGTGATAAGTCAAAATTGCATCTAAGTACTGATCCCACGATTGGATGCAAAGTTGATCGATCAAACGCTTATCCGATCGAAACCAGCGTTCATAAATAGCCGTGAGCAACTCCGACTCACCCAACGCCACCGCCTCAGGCCCCTGCGCCAGGAGCCGTTTCCAGTCGTCATAGACGGCCAAAAAACTCGGGCGATCGGTTGCGATGTGCTTTTCTTTACAGACCAACTCTGCTTCTGCCAATCGATCGACCTTCCGAATCCAGCCGATCCGTTCAATCCATTCCCGCTGCACCGCTGGCTCCAGTGCTAACACCCAAGCTGCATTATCTTCATCCTTAAGAGAATCATCAGCAATCGCGCAGTATTGCGACGATTCGACCAGCCTAGCAACAGCCGATCCATTCATGATGCACCCGTAAAATCCCTGACGCACTCTACTAGAACTTTAGCCTTTCGTTCTGTCAGATGAACATCAGACAAGCAATTCCGCTCAGTGTTCTAACACGCAGTCTTGATCAGGGGAGATCGAGGTCTGTTGTAGCAAGAAATGGCTCTGATTCATCACTGTATGACACCCCCAATTGAGGTGAATCCTATCGAAAGTCAGCTATTCATGAGGAATGCATTCCAAGGTGATTTGTTTTAGTCATTTTTTGCTCAATTTGGATTTAAAACAAGTGTCAGTCCTGGATTTTGGCTCGATTAGCTTAGTTGCATTGATGGTTGATGCCGAGGGTGCTGTGTACGCGGGTGCTGCTCAGCGGGGATTGTTTCCACCCCTGAATCGGTCGCACTGTCAAGGGGAAGGAGTCCGTGATAATGGTTGTTTGTTGTATCGTTAAGCACATTAATCGATGTGGACGGGCTGCATACCGTTGGGGCAAGGATCCAAGGGCGAAATTTCTAGCCCATTCTTGGTTGAAATCTGGGGCGAAATCTGGGGCGAAATTTTTAGCTAACTCTTCGTGCACGGGCTGCATACCGTTGGGGCAAGGATCCAAGGGCGAAATTTTTAGCCCATTCTTGGTTGAAATCTGGGGCGAAATTTTTAGCTAACTCTTCGGTTGAAATCTGGGGGGAAATCCTGGTGGATTGCTGCGTTGAGCCAATCCCTGAGCACGATCGGAAAAAACTGTAAAATCCTATAGCCATCCTTTCAGGCAGTGGCTATCCCGTCATTCAGCGTTGATAGACCCTTGGGGTAAATTTTCGTGCAGATTTGAGGGTTCCGGTGGAGCGAAGGCGCGCCTACCCGATCGGGCTACATCCCTGGGGCTATCAACGAATCCACTCTCCCGACTGCGAGACCGATGCACCGCTGATGGGTAACTGGTTTTGTTGTTGGCGGGCAAGACCGATCGAACTGGGTCTGACTCTGGAGCCATCACGGAAACCGGTTGCTAGCAACGGCCCCTGAGCCTGCTGGATTTCGATCGCGGCCCCCAGGTTCGATCGGTCTGGCCACTCAGCTCCCGATCGTGGGGCTTAAATTCTGTGCCGGAGCGTGGGAAACTGGGGCGACGATCGCCCGCTGCTTGAAAGGGCGAGTCCGGGAGCCATTGAACCCATGTCGTTGTTTGATTGGTTTGCAAATCGTCGCAAGAGTGATCCGGCTGGTCATGCGGGCCAAGAGCGTGAAATCGCCGATGGCCTGTGGACAAAGTGTGAAGCTTGCGGCGTTCTCGCCTACACGAAAGATCTCCAAACAAATCAGATGGTTTGCTTGGAGTGTGGGCATCATATGCGGGTTTATAGCGATGAGCGGATCCAGCAGTTAATTGATCCGGGGACGTGGGTGCCGCTCGATCGCGATGTCCGCCCTGTGGATCCCCTGGGCTTTTTTGATCGCAAGTCCTACAGCGATCGCATTGTGGAGGCCCAGAGTAAGTCGGGGCTAATCGATGCGGTGCAAACGGGGCTGGGCGATCTGGAGGGGCAACCCGTGGCCCTGGGAGTGATGGACTTCCGGTTCATGGGCGGCAGCATGGGATCGGTGGTGGGTGAAAAATTAACCCGGGCGATCGAACGAGCCACGGCCGAACACCGCGCCATGGTGATTGTCTGCGCCTCCGGTGGTGCGCGGATGCAAGAAGGTATGTTGAGCCTGATGCAGATGGCCAAAATCTCCGGGGCCCTAGAGCGCCACCGGGAAGCGGGCTGCCTCTACATTCCCGTGCTGACTCACCCAACGACCGGCGGGGTGACGGCTAGTTTTGCCATGCTGGGTGACATCATCATTGCGGAACCCAAGGCGCTGATTGGGTTTGCAGGACGGCGGGTGATTGAACAAACCCTGCGCGAAAAGTTGCCGGACAATTTCCAAACGGCAGAATACCTGCAACAAAACGGTTTTGTGGATGCGATCGTGCCCCGAACGCAATTAAAGTCCACCCTGGGATTAATGGTTCGGCTGCATCACACGAACAATGCCCATCGGCGATCGATGGCCAGTTCTGGGGCCGTTGACTCCGGTGCTCGGTTGCGGGAGGAGCTGTTTACGGATATTCCGCATGTCGATCGGTCGATTTCGCCGGGGACGATCGCAACCTAGCCCCAGTGGACGGCGGGCGGGTTTCGGTTCGCCACCGCGCGGCGATCGGCCCTCGCCAGCCCCCGCAACGCCGCAACCGATCGGGCCATTCGAGCCGTTTGAAAACCGCGCCCCCGGAGAGCGCCGATCAAAAACGACACAAGCGGTTTTAAGCGTCTAAGCGTAGGGCTATACTGTACGGCATAGCGGACGGGGCGATTCACCGCCTCCAAGACCCGATCCTACCTAACCCGTAGTTCCGAATTTTGAAGCGAATTGGCTTCAATCGCAAACAAACTTTTGAAGAGTTTCTTCAACTAGGGCAAGACAAGCCCGAAGTCAACGCTTGGGGAGAGACCCACCTCCGTTGAGGGCTTCGCCAGAAATCCTCGACCCGTGAACTCAGTGAACCAAGAATCTCCGTCTCTAATTTGAGCGGAGAGTGTCAAAAACACCGGCCTGACTTTGATCGAGACCAAGAGAATCAACTCTAGAAAGAACCATGCTAAAAAAGGTTGTTTTGCTAGTTGTAGCGGTGGCTTTTTTTGCCTTCCAACTGGCCGCTAGCCCCGCTCGCGCGGCGGAAATGAAACCAGAATTGCGAACCGTCAAGCTGAATGAAACCGGCACGACGGTCACGCTCACCCTGCAGCAGGTGGCCCTCGGTAAACAGTTGTTTAACGATACTTGTGCCCAGTGTCATGCCGGTGGTGTGACCAAAACCAGCCCGGATGTCGATTTGTCGCCCCAGTCGCTGGCTGGGGCCATCCCGAGCCGTGACCACATTGCCGGGTTGGTGGACTACATGAAGAACCCGACCACCTACGATGGTGAAACGGAAATTTATGAATTGCACCCCAGCACCCGCAGCGCTGACATTTTCCCGGAAATGCGGAATTTGACCGATGACGAGCTGTCTGCGATCGCTGGTCACATCCTGAGCCAGCCGAAGGTGGTTGGTGTTCGTTGGGGTGGTGGCAAAACCCGTTATTCGACATAGGATCGCGGGTTGGAGACGACTTTGAGGGTGATCAGGGCATGATTGCTCAACTGGCCTCGATCGCCCTCGATTGATTCCATGGATTGAGTCGATGCCAAAACCCGCCCAAAAATCATGCAATTGTTGCCCGATCGTGTTTTAGCGGTCGGGCATTTGTTATGGATATTTCTTGTGGATATTTGCTACGAATCGTGATTATTAGGTCTTGGTTCTGGATCGTGGTTATGGGTTGTGGATGATGGGGATTGAGAGATTGACATTTCCCCGGCGATCGCCCCGATCGCAGCGCCCCAAATCATGACCGGCTGGAACCTGCCGAACACCCAAGCAGTCATCACGGTAGAATCAAAAAGTCTGAATGTAGCGACAGCAATTAATTCTGGCTACGGTTGCTCATTTTGCTCCTATTGTTTGTTTTTGTTTGTTTTTGTTTGTTTGCTCCTATTGCTTGATTTAACGTTGACCTACACCGCCCGTCGCCACCATGTCTAAACATCGATCCCGATTTACGCTGGGGTTTTTGCTGGGAGCAGCGGTGGGGGCTGCTGCGGGGGTGTTGGCGGCTCCCCGATCGGGGCGATCGACTCGCCAGCGATTGCAATCAACGCTTCAATCGACGCTTCAGAAGTCGGCGGCCCACCTGCCGGGGGCGATCGAACAGTTGAGCCAGGAGATGCGCGATCGGGCGGGAAGTCTATCGGAAAAAGCCCGCGATCGCTGGGGCCCCCGACTGGAGCGGCTGCGGGAGGCGATCGCCACCGGCGTGGCGGCGACCCAATCGGCCCCCGATCACCCTGATAGGATGACGGAGGGATCCGAGGACTTGGCGAAAACTGCCGCCTCCTCAGCAGCAAAACCCCGGCAATTGGCCTATAACCGCATTGCTACATCTGCCACACCCTTGGGCGATCGCTAGCGGCTAGGCTTCAGTGGCATGAACTCATGATCGATCCGCTATTTTGGTTGGGGCTATCGTTTTTGCTCGTGAGCATTTGCTTGGCGATCGCCCTTGCTGCGGCTATTCCCGCCCTTCAAGAACTGGGGCGCGCGGCTCGCAGTGCCGAAAAATTATTTGACACCCTGGCGCGGGAGCTGCCCCCCACGCTGGAGGCGATTCGGCTGACGGGCTTGGAAATTAGTGATCTGACGGATGACATGACCAGCGGTGTGCAAAGTGCTGGCCAGGTGGTGCAAAAGGTGGACAGCAGCTTGGACAGTGCGCGGCGGCAAGTGCGCCGGGTGGGCACGACGGCGCGGCGGGCGGCGGCGGGAGTCCAGGCGGCTTGGCAAGGGTTGCTGAAGCCCAATCGCGATCGCCGCCGGCCCGATGCGCGGCCCGATGCGCGGCCCGATGCGCGGCTGGAGGGGCGTTCGGAGTTACGCGCTGAAGCAACAGGACGACGATCGGAGCGTTATGGCTTGCCCAGTGGCCAGGAATGGGCAGCACCCGATCGTTACTCAGATGCCTATTTGGATGACGATGCATCGGAGGATTTGACGAAGGCGGAAGCCCTGGCCCTTGGGTCGGGGGCGATCGACCCGGAAGCTGAGGCTGAGGACGATGATCGGGATGACGATCGCCTCGATCGCCGGGTGAATGCCGATCGCGATCGGGATGATGACGACTACGACGATGACGATGACTACACCGCCGAGCAGCCATCCCCGAAGCCAGCGGATGATCGATTGTCTTGAGTCTGTCCATGCCTGAGCAAATGCCTGAGCAAATGACTGCGGCGGGCCTCGACCCGATCGCTTGGCCCATTGAGCTGACCGACTTACCCGATACGGCTTACCTGGTGGGTGGGGCGGTGCGGGATGCGTTGTTGGGGCGGCGGCGATCGGTGTTGGATTTGGATGTGGTGCTGGAATCGGGGGCGATCGACCTGGCCCGGACGATCGCCGGGCGCTATGGAGCCGGGTTTGTGGTGCTCGATCGCGACCGCCAGATTGCGCGGGTGGTGTTTCCGGCGGGCACGTTGGATGTGGCGGTGCAGGTGGGCGGGTCGATCGAACGCGACCTGGAGCGGCGGGACTTTACGATTAATGCGATCGCGTACCAACCCCACCGGGGCGAGTGGGTGGATCCGCTCAATGGGCGAGGCGACTTGGCCGCGCGATCGTTGCGGATGGTCGCGGTGGAAAATCTGATCGATGATCCCTTGCGGTTGTTGCGGGCCTATCGCTTGAGCGCTCAGTTGGATTTTCAGGTGGAACCGGCTACCGCAGTGGCGATCGCCCAACAGGTGCCGACCTTGAAACGGGTGGCGGCGGAACGGGTGCGGGCGGAGTTGGATTATTTGTTGGAAACGCCCCGGGGCGATCGGGCCCTGTTGGCGGCGGCGACGATTGATTTGTGGCGCGACTGGTTGCCCGCCCTGACGGAGCGGAGCCGATCGACCCTGGTGGCGCTCAATGCCGCCGTTGCCCAGTTGCAAGCCCTTTGGCCGTCGGTGCCGATCGCCGATCCCCTGCCCAATGGCCGATCGCCTCTGGCCGCCGCGCGGTTGGCTTGTCTGTTGGGATCCGATTTGACCCTGGCCCAGGCGACGCTCGATCGCCTCAAAACGAGCCGCGTAGATCATCGGATCCTGTTAGCGATTTTGGCGGCCCTGGCCAGCCTGCCGCCAACGGTTGCGAAAGCACCGCTCGATCGGGCTGGGCAATACGCCTTTTGTAAAGCGGCGGGCGACGGTTTTCCAGCGGCGGCCCTGCTGGCGATCGCCCAGGGAACCCGGCCGGCCGTCTTGGCGGAGGCGATCGGCCGTTGGCAGGATCCGACCGATCGGGTGGCCCATCCCTATTCCCCGCTGACGGGCGACGCGCTGATGGCTGAATTTGCCGTGCCGCGCGGGCCGATCGTGGGTCGCTTGCTTGCGGCCCTCGAACGGGCCCAGGCCGTTGGCCAAGTGGACTCGCTGGAATCGGCCCGGTTTTTTGCCCAGCGGTGGCTACAGAATTCAGGGTTTTAGGGCGATCTCCAGGGGCTGGCGTAACCCCCCAATAAGCCCCAAGCCCGTCCATCCTGGGCGATCGCAAACGAGACTCTCAAGGCGATCGAGATGCGCTATGCTAGGTGGGCTGAACGGGGAAATAGACTCATGTCAAAGCGCCGCAACCTGAAGAAAGAAAAAGCCCAACGTAATTTGGCTTACGCCCGCAAATTCCGCAAGCGCTCCAACAGTGGACGGATGCACCGCTCTCGTCGCCCGTCTGCCTCGGCCGAAGCGGAAACCAATGAAGAGGAAACGACCACTGAAAGCCAAGACGGCGCAGCGGTCTAAATCCAACCATTTTTTGTGGTCAGATTCAAACCCTTTGGCTTACGACATGTTGGGTTTCCTTGCTCCGGTGTCCGCCAAACTGGCTGAAGGCACGACTACGACAAGAAGCACCCGATGCTTGTTTCATAGAAACGCGGTGGTCATGCTCTGGCTGCCGCGTTTCGCTCGTTATTCGCCTGTGATCAACGGGTTTTGACCGATGCCGGTGATGGATAACTGTGATTGCCTGACGATCGTTTATAGTGACGAATTCTTGCTGCATGACACGGGCTGGGGCCACCCGGAGCGGGCCGATCGATTGCGGGCGATCGTCGCTGCGTTGCGGGCGGCCCCGTTTTGCGATCGCCTCCAGTGGCAAACGCCCCAGCCGATCGCGGTCAGTGCTGATCCGCTCGATCGCGTAACCCGGGCGATCGAGCAAGCCCACGATCGGGACTACATTCAGCAGGTGCGAACCCTGGCCAACCGTGGCGGTGGACAACTGGACATGGACACCCCCGTTTCCCCTCGCAGCTATGAGGTGGCGCGGTTGGCGGTGCAGGCGTGGCTGGAGGGACTGGAGCGGGCGATCGCCACGGAGCAACCGGTCTTTGTGGCCGCGCGGCCACCGGGCCACCATGCCCTGCGCCATCGGGGGATGGGATTTTGCATTTTCGCAAATGCGGCGATCGCAGCCTTCACGGCCCTCGAACATCCCCAGATCCAGCGGGTGGCGATCGTGGATTGGGATGTGCATCACGGCAACGGCACGGAAGCGATCGTTCGGGATCATCCACAAATTGCCTATTGCTCGCTCCATCAATCGCCGGCCTATCCCGGCACCGGTCATCCCCAGCCCACCGACGGCGATCGCTTGCTCAACCTCCCCGTGCCGCCGAACGCCACCGGAGCAGACTATCAAACCGCCGTGACCGATCGCCTGTTGCCCTTTCTGCAAGCGTTTGCACCAGACCTGTTGATCATCAGCGCGGGCTATGATGCCAATCGGGATGACCCCTTAGCCCAAGTCCAGCTCCAACCGACCGATTATGCTTGGTTGACCCGATCGATCCTGAGCATCACTCGGCGGGCTGTCTTTGGTCTGGAAGGAGGCTATGATCTCGACAGCTTGGCCCAGTCTGTGTGTGAAACGATTGCCACTTGTCTTGCGTCTACAGACTCAGGACAAGCCTAGGACAAGCCCAAGAGGGCCTTGACCACCCGGAGCGCTGAAAGCTAACCCCGTAGCCTAGAATGGGAGGAGCAGTCGAACAATTCACCGATGGGTTCGTCGATCGCCAACCGACAACTCAAGCAAATTGCCATCATGGCCGGCATGGATGTCGCGTCGCGGATCGCCCGGGGCCGCCCCCCGATCCTCCAGTTGCCATTAGCGCTGAAGTTTTGATTTGTAGCGCTGATGAACCAATTGCCCGATCGCAACTCCATACAATAACTGCAGGGGCCAGTTCACCACCTTAAAAGAGGCAAGCTATGCTACACCGCAAGATTTATCAGCTCTGCTGTGATGGCCAGGAAGTGTGCATATTCCTGCGCGATCAGCAACGCTGGATCGAGCGCGCACAAATTCTCGACATTGAAGGCGACCTCGTGACCCTGCGCTACGAAACCGAAGAGGACGACGAAACCTGTGCCTGGGAAGAAATGGTGCGACTTGAAAGCATCGGCTCGGTGACACGCAAGCTTGCTTCAGTGTCTCGGCGGAGCATCTTAGATTTGCCTGTGGCGGAAGACTGCCCCGAGGCTGAACAAATTCGCAATCACTCGGACAAGAAAGACGTAGATAAATAAGAGCAACTGGCGGCGCAATCCCAATCATGGATTGAGTTCGCTGAGTACAAGCACCCACCAAACCGGGAGTAGACTCTAGTCAGCCTACTTCCGGTTTAGTTTTGTGGATTTGTGGAGGGGCTTGGCCCATGGGGTGGGTTTGGGCTGCTGGCTGTCGGCATTGAATGTATTGGGTTTGATCGAATTGGGTACTGTATCTAGCAGTGGGGAATCTAGCAGCGGGGAATCTAGCAGTGGGGATCTGTACCGATGCATTGTGCCGATCGCCAACCCGGATGGACAATCTCAATACTTCGATGGCTGTGACCGGTGTGGTGGTGGGAATATGCTATGGTTTAGCCGCTATTCCCTTTCATCTATTGCTATAGGACAAAAAATCGCCGTTTGCATCATAAACTTTTGCATCTAAAAATTAGATTTGATACGGATTTAGGCCGTTGCCTGCCGACAAGTTAATTAACCCTTCATGGCTAGTTTAGTCCCAATTCATTGACGTTTCTCGATCGTGAATTGTGATGGAATGGGTGATGCTGCTGGTGGCGGGGTTTGATTGTCAAGATTCATTCAAGATTGAGTCCAGTTTTAACAAAATGAACCGATCAATCAACTTTATTCAAGTCGAGATTCAAGAATCACCATTTAATTAGGTTTGGTTGGTGCAATAACGGTGAAGCGTAATTGGTGGATAGCAGGAACGGTTGCTTTTAGCTTGGGCCTTGGCATCGGTGTTGTGACCGATCGGCAATGGCAAAAGGCGCTGGGTCTAGGCGCGATCGCGTTGTCTGGGGCGGCGGCGATTGTGTCGCTCACGGATCGATCGCGGGCTAATGCCGGTGAGTGGGAGCCAGCTTTTCGTGAAACAATTTCGCCGAAATATGCCAACTGGTTGCCGAGCGATCGTCGATCGATGGTGCCTGCCAATCCCCCCACGAGTGATCTGGCCAATGCGCTCCGCAATGAGGTCGATCGCTTAGAACGCGAACTGGAACAGTCCCTGACCCGCAAACAGCAACTGGAAGCGGTGATTGGTGTTTTGCGCAAGGAAAAAGAAACCATCCAAGCGCAAATTGATGAAGGCAGCGCCCGCACCCAAAAGATGTATCGGGTGTTGGCCGATCTGGAGACTCAGCGGCAACAACTGGAAGATAAGATTGCCCAACGCCAGGGCCAAGTCAGTGAGCTGGAGGGGTGCAAGGCGACGCTGGAGCGGGAGTTGGCCCAGACCGATCGCCTGCGGGAAGAAACCGTGGCCCTGGAGCGCGAAAACGGCGATCGGCAGGCGGCGATCGAGCTGTTGCGCCAACGGGAGCAGGGGCTGCTGACTAACTGCGCTCGTTTGGAGGCTCAGGTGGCGGAGTTGAGCGATCGCACGGTGGCGCTCACGCGATCGCTGGCGGCCACGGCTCGGGAGCAGCAGACCGTGGAAGCGACCCTGAACCAACAACGCACCACCCTCGACCAAATTCGGACTCAGGCAGACGCACACCACCGCCGTCGCCATGAGTTGCGCCAACAGATTGAAGCGCTGCAACAGCAATATGACGGGCTGCCGTCAACGGTGGCGAAGTTGCAGGCGGAGCACGATCGCCTCGTGGCGCACTGCCGCGATCGACAAGGGGAGTTGAATCAGTTATATAGCGAACTTGCGCAGGCCCGCGCCGAACACCAGACCGTGCAAGCCGAGTTAACTCGCGATCGGCAAGCCCGAGACCAGGCGGCGGCGCAGGCGGGACGTGATGGGGGATCGCTGCGATTGTGGCTGAGTTTGTTGCTCAAGGATTTCACGCTCGATCGATCACTCTCCAAACCTCGCCGCATTCATCGAAAATCCTCGAATCGGTCTGACTAATCGAGATCATGGCTCGCAATCTCGACTCGCAATCACGGATCGTAATCAAAAGAGTTGCCGAATTCCCGTAACTTGAATCAATTCAGCTTTATTCAGCTTAAATTGATCAACGATGGCTAATTTCATTCGGGTTAATTGTATTTCATTCAAATTGACCGATGACGTTGAGGTTTGCAGGGATTTCCCCAGGCAATTGACCGCGCTGGAATATTCGCGAGCACGGTGCTTCTGGCTCCGATGATGCTGTTAGCACCAATGCTGACTCCGGGCGCAATAAAACAGTCGGTAGCCACCCACGTTCCATTGCCAATGATGATCGGCTCCACTAACAAGCCAAAGGCGCGATCGCGAATATTGTGGCTGCCGGTGCAAAGATAGGTTCGTTGGGAAATCACACAGTGGGAGCCAATGGCAATGCGATCGAGGCTATAGAAAATAACCTGTTCGCCAATCCAAGACCAATCGCCGATTTGCACTTTCCAAGGATAGGTAAACCGAGCGCTCGATCGAATCACCACACGCTTACCAATTTTTGCGCCAAAACAGCGCAATAACCAACAGCGAAACCCATTTGCAGGATGGGGAGACAGGGGAAATAAAATGCCCTGAACCATCCACCACACCAAAATCAACCAGCCTGGCCGACCGCGATCGAACCAAGATTGATCATATTGGCTGAGGTCAAACCATGGCGGTTCATCTGTCACCACCGGGTTCACGCGATCGCCGTGGATATGGGATTGCCCCGCACGTTCCCTAGACTTGAGTTGATCCAAATTGGTCGGTTGTTCCTCGGGCCGATGCATACCCTCACCTCACAGATTGATCGAGGAGGAGGACGACGAAGAGACCGATCGAGCCGGTGGCTTTGCACTTTTTTGCACATTCAGTTGGCCACCAAATTTGCGCAGCTCGTGGAGTTTCACCCCAATTTGAAATTCATATTGACTGAGCATTCGCCCATACACATAGCCCGCATAGCCATCCAAAAAACCCAGCCGAATAATATAGAACAAAATAAACCGAATCAGCGGTTTCATCGGCAGCCGAACCCAAAGCCGTTTCAGCGCCCGTTTGCGTTCCACGGCATTGCCAAATAAATTGCCCTTCAGCGTGCCATCGTTGCCCCGACCTTCTAATAGATTGAGATAAACTTGGGCCTCCCAGTTTGAGTACCGATTGTGACGTGCCAGCCACTGATAGATATCCCGAAAATCGATGTGGAGCATATCGGCTTTCAGATAGCCAACCTGGCCACCAACGGGATCAATCAACACATGTTCGTGTACTTCGTTGTCACCGGTGTTCCGAATTTCTTCGGTTCCTAAATTCTCATAGCGTCCATACTGATGTTTAAATAACCGCAGGTTCCAGTCTGGATACTTGCCCCCATACCGAATCCATTTGCCGAGAAAAAAGACGCGCCGGTTGAGGTAATAGCCCGCAAAATCGGGTTGGGCGATCGCCTCAGAAATTTCTTCCCACAGCTCGGGGGTGATGCGCTCGTCACAATCAACAATCAACACCCAATCGTTGCGAAAGGGCAAATTATCAAGGGACCAATTTTTCTTTTTGGGCCAGCGGCCGTTGAACTGAAATTGGACGACTTGCGCACCGTAGCTTTCAGCAATTTCGATGCTGCGATCGTCGCTTTGGGAATCCACGACGAAGATTTCATCGGCACGGGCCACGCTTTCTAAGCAAGCGGCTAAGTTGGCTTCTTCGTTTTTGGCTGGAATTAATACGGAAACGGGGACGGTGTTGTTACTGGTAATCGTCATGTTGAATGAGTTTTGGTTAGAAATTGAGGGAGTTGTCGATCAATTAACTTGGCTTGGACTGATGACTATTGATGCCTAGTGATGATTATTGATAGCTCGGTCAGCCTGCCATTTAGGATCATTAAATTTGACTCACGGGTAATGAACGTCGTGGTTTGGGCTTGGGGGTCACAGAACTCGTTGGCCGAGTAGTCCGCGGACGATCGCCCAGAGGTAGCCCAGTTGTCCGTAGGCATAGACCAAGTTGTCGAAGCGCAGGGCTGGATCGCGCCAGTGGCGCAGGGCTTTGTAGCCACCGCGCAGGAATCGATCGAGCGCTAGCCCCAGTTGTCGCGGCCCGGCGCGCCCGGCCAGTTGCTCGCGGTAGCATTCACTGATGCCTTGCCACCAGGCCCGATTCAGAAACCACCGGGGCCGCAGCCGTTCGGGGGCGACGTTGTGGGCGGCGTGGGCTTCGGGAATGTAGCCCACTTGCCAGTGAAGGGCGATCGCTTGCTCGGTCATCATCAATTCTTCGTTTGAGAGGAGCTTTTTGCCCACGCGCCCTAGGCTGGGGTCAAAACCACCCACGCGATCGAGAAAGGATCGCCGTATTGCATAGTTCAAGCCGCGTGGGGTTTGCCCCGGATTCTGAATGATGATCGGGCGATCGCCCAAATCGTAGGCCCCGAGGGGTTCCGTCAAACCATCCGAGAGCCAATGGGGGCGCGATCGCCCCGGCGGCCACAGCAGGGTGACTCGGCCGCCGGCGATCGCCAGTCGATCGTTCTCCGCAAAGGCGGCGTATAACATCCGGAGCCACTGGGGGCTGGCTTCTGCGTCGTCGTCCAGATAGGCGAGCAGGTTGCTGCGGGCTGCCTTTGCTCCGGCATTGCGGGCCACCGAGAGACCGGTAATGGACTCGTAGACGTAGCGCAGACGCGGATCGGCCAAGCGCCCTTCCACCACTTCCCGCGTGCGATCGGTCGAAGCATTGTCCACAACCACCACTTCAAACGGGATCGTCGCCGCACAATCTTGGCGAAGCAAGCTATCGATCGCCGCCCCGAGATAGGCCGCCCGATTGTGGGTGCAAATGATCGCAGAAATCAGCAGTTCCCGGGGCGGCGGTTCCATTGGCTGGGACTCAGTGGCGGAGGGATCAGTCGAAAAAGCGCCCATGGAGAAGACCCGAAAAAGTGAGCTAACGGTGGCATGGCCACCCATAAACACCCAATACCCATACCCAGGTTCAAGATCCGACGCACCTGCACCTAAATTAATCCCAACCCGAACTAATCCCAACCCGAACTAATCCCAATCCCAAATTAACCCTGACGATTCCCCAGATGGTCGGTGGCCGTGCTGGCCAGTCTTGATGGTTGGTTGATTTCCCGGGCGATCGATTTGGGCGATCGATCTGGGCGATCGGTAGGGGTTTCGGTAGGGGTTTCCGTGGGGTTTAGGGTGCGCGCCTCTAGTGTAGTTTGCCCAAGCGGGGACTCCCAAGGGCCAAAGTTGTGTCGGTGCTCAGGGGCTGCGGGTTGGGCGGCGTTTGATCCGATTGAGCAGCCCTCGCAGCCGATCGCGGAAGGCCTCGATCCCAAAGAGGGCCAACGATTCCTGCCGCAACCAAGCACCATCGCAACGGCGATCGCTCTTGGCAGTGAGCGCCGTGATCGCCGCCCGGGCCACCGCATCGGCATCGCGGTGGGGCACTCGCCAGCCCAACCGCCCATCCTGCAACGGATCCGCCGAACCATCGTCATCCCCGGAAATCACCGGTACGCCGGTGGCCATCGCTTCGAGGTAGGCAATGCCAAACCCCTCTTGGGATGGCATCACATACAAGTCAGCGGCGCGATAGAAGTCGGGCAAGTCCTCCGTGGGCACAAATCCGGCAAACACGACCCGATCGCCCACGCCCATTTCGTAGGCCAAGGCTTCCAGGCGGGGCCGATCGTCCCCCCGTCCAATCACCAAATATTTCACGTTGGGCACGGCGCGGGCAATGATCGGCAAAGCTCGAATGGTCACATCCACGCCCTTGTAGCGATCGCCTGACCACAACCGCGCCACCGTCATCAACACCTTCGCCCCGGCCAGCCCGTAGCGAGTCAGCAGCTCCGGCGGCTTTGGCCCCGGCCGAAACACCGACCCATCCACGGGACAAGGCATCAGGTCGATTCGATCGGGATTGAGCTGGTTGGCCTGGCTGGCCCGATCGCGCGAGTATCGGCTGACGATCCACATCGCATCGGCCCGTTGGAGGGCCTGCCGACTGGGCCGAGGCAGCGGATCCCACACTTCCTTCCCGTGGGTCAGCACGGTGTACGGAATTTGGCGCACCTGACAGAGCCAATGGATCGCCTGCACGAGATTAATGTGGCCACAAAAGACCTGGCGCGGCGGATTCGTCCACAGGGCCCAGGCCAAACTGGCCAACATGCGCAGTCGCCCGATCGCCCGTGATCTTGTCCCACCCAAGTAGGAAAACTGCAACTGTCCCTGGCCGATCGGCACACCATGCACCGGGCGATCGCGCAAAATCCATACCCGCCCCCGTTGGGTTGCCTCCACTACGTCGCTGTAGGCAGCCAGCAAATTTTGGTTATAGGTTTGAATCCCGCCTTCGTTTTCAAAGACCTCCAGGAATACAAAGGCATCCCAGCCACCACCACGGGGCGATTGAGGTACGGATTTGGTCGAAATGGGGTTTGATGGAACGTTCTGCATGACCAGTCAACCACCGAGTCCTACGCTTGCTTAAACCTTTGGCCCACCCCTAATGTCCATCTTGCCCATGGTTAGGGGTGATTGGGGTGATGGCTGTCTCCCCGGCTTGGGTCATGTGATCAGCCCCAGCCTTTAATTCCAGCTTGCAATGCCAGCTTGCAATGCCAGCTTGCAATGCCAGCTTGCAATTTCAGCTTTCAACCTCCCCTTGGCTGCCTCCGGCGAACGTTGACGGCGTTGAGCGATCGGAATTTAGTCGGCTGCAACGGCTGGGCCAATTAATTAATCCAATTAGTCAATCCAATTAACCAATCAAGCCAGCTAATTAGTCCAGTTAATCCGATTGGTTGTTTCAATTAATTAATCTAATTAGATTAATCCGATTAATCAATCTAACTAATAGTTAATCAATCAATTAATCAATTAATCAATCAATCGGGCTGCCCACGATCGGTGAGTGCTGATCACGTGCTCCTCACACATTAACCATAGTTGACGGACTGGCATCCGGTCTATGGATGGGCCGCTTGCCGTTGGTGAGACCTGATTGCTTACACCTCACACGTTAACCACAGGTTACTAGCAAGCATCCGGTCATTGTTTCCCCGTTTGCCGCTAGAAGCGAAAGGTTGTGCGGATGGTTCCCACCACGATCGGCCCACGGTCAGCCTCATGCTCCGCCTGCGTCACCACAAACACCCCTGGCGAAACCGAAATTCGATCGCTCACCCTAAAGCGATAGAACGTTTCCAAGTGAATCCCCAAACCCGAGTCGTCGTCCACATCCCCCGTGCCCCGAGCCAAGCGCAACGGCTGCCCCACCAAGAAGGCCCACAGATCGCCTTCGCGGCCAAAGGGATCAGACCAAGCCAGGGATACGGCATAGGTGCTGGCCAGGGCCGATGCATCCCGATCGAGGTAGTTCGTCCAGGCCACTCCTCCCCAGGAGGCAAGCGTCACCTGTTCCGACAAGCGCCATTGCAGGGTGCCGCTCAGGGCGTGGATTTGGGCGGGTGAGTCCAACTTACCCGACAAATCGGCATTCAAGCTACCGGTGAAGGTGTTCAGATAGCCCCGATCGTCGTAGGCGTTGAGGTATGCCACGCCGGCCAACACCGTCGCCGCCGGTTTTGTGAGCAGTTGCACCCCCCAGGCGCTGCGATCGCTGCCAAAAATCCCCTGATCCGATCGGGCGCTGTTGCCGGTTCCGTAGGCCAATTGCAGCCGCCCTTTGTCCCACAGCAGCCAGTCGGCCCCCACTCCCGCATCCAACGCCGCCAGCTTAAACAGCGGGTTGCCTTCCGCAAACCGGGAAATGGCCCCGCGCCCGGTGTCGAAAAAGGGGGAGTTGGCCGTGAGCACGCTGCTGAGGTCAAAGCCCACGGGGCGGACGGTCAGCACGACCCGATCGCCCCAGGCCGCAAACCGGTAATCCAACAAGTCCAACTGAATGTTGTTGTCCAAATCCGTTTGGAAGGACAAGCGCGCCATGTCCGTTCCGAGGGATTGTTGGCCGGCATACCCATTGCTGCCAAAGTTGCCCGTTGCCAGTTGCAACCGCAGCCGGTCTTTGCCGGTGAAGGAGGTGACAAATTGCAGGCGGGTCAAGTGGGCGAAGGTGGCGGGATTTTCGTTGTCACCGGGGGGATTGTCGCCGGCCGCGGCCGACAGGCCAAAAATGGTTTCGCCGCCCATCAGCAGGGTGGGGCTGAAGCGCTCGCTTTCGAGGCGGGCCGTGGTGGCTTCCAGGGCATCGACTCGGCCGGTGAGTTGCTGGAGTTCGGTCTGAAAGTCGGTTTGCAGACGGGCGATCGTGGCCAGGTCGTCGCGGGTGGCGGTGGTTTCGGGGAGGCGATCGAGCTGGGTTTTGACCGTATTCAAGCAGGCGACCAGGCCGGTGGCGAATTCCGATCGGCTGAGGGGCCGATCGCCCCGAAAGGTGCTGTCGGGATAGCCCGTCATGCAGCCGTAGCGTTCGACCAACGATTGCAGGGCCTGAAAGGCCCAATCGGTGGGTTGCACATCAGCCAGTTGGGAGACGGCGGTGATGGGGTCGGCCTGGGGGGCGGCGGTGGCTGGGAGGGGCGCGGACTGGGGGGCGATCGGCTCTGGCTGGGCCATGACGGAACTGCTCCCCAGCACCAGGGCGATGACGGTGCTGCACCCCCATGTGAGGGATTGGATCAGGGGCGATCGCGGCCAACGCAAGGGACGAAAGGAGCCAAACGGTTGCCTCCCCCAGGGGCGGGCCGCCGAACCCGGTTCCGTTGGGGTGTCCGTTATTGTTTCCGTTGCCGTCATGCTCACCACACTCCCTTCACACGCCACGGGCAATTTTCGCGATTTCCGCACCAGACATTCTGTTGGGGCGGTTGATCGGATCGAAACTATCACAGGCTCCGGTGGTTCGGGCCGATCGCTTGTCTGCCCGATCGTCCTTTTTAAGGGTTTTACGGGTTTTCTGACCAAGGCTCGATCGACCCGGCCGATCCGGCAAATCCGGTAAATCTCCCAAATCTGGTATTAAATGAGTTGGCCTCGGGGGGGCGATCGGGCCTAGCCTTGCCCTGAGCCTAAAACGGGCGATCGCAAGGCTCGCCTAACAACACGCTGCCACACCCCCCGGACGGTTGATCGCGCAGCAGCGATCGCACATCAAAGGTAAACGCGGCGTAGATGTCCTCCACCGTGTCGGCCTGGGGTTTTTGGGCCAAGCCGCGAGCAATTAACTGCTCATCCACGGGGGGATCATCATATTGCAAGACAATTTGGGCCGCCGCCGCCGCCCCCAAAAAATGGACGGTCTGCATTCCACAACTGGAATTAGCTGGGTCATCGATGCCTTGGCCCACGGATTGTCCTAATTCAGCCCCCGACGAGCCATCCGAGGTGGCAGTCGGACTGCAGCCGTTGGACTCGCCTCGCCCGCGCCCATGGATCCCAATCAGTTCTCCGTCGCCATTCAGCACCGGGCCGCCACTCATGCCCCGCCGCGTTTGGTTATCATATAAAACGCTGTAACCTCCATCTGCCAAAGGGTTGGCCAGCACAGACAGCAAGGCCCCGGAGCTAGAAATCCGTTCGCGGCGAGTGCTGTCAGTTTCCGGATTGGGCCAGCCGGAGACGACCACCCGATCGCCCTGGTGCATTCGGAGCGAATCGCCCATCACGGCGACGGGATAGTCGATCGGGCTGGTAAACCGCACGAGGGCCAAGTCCATGCCCTGAATGCGGGAGCCGCTGTCGTCTTGCTCATTGCCCAAGGGAATGATGTTGCTTGGATCCGTTTCGTCGTCAATAAAATGCACCTCGCCATCGCTGGTGCGGACACCGTAGACCGTGCCGCGCGTGCGCACCACATGTAGGGCCGTCAAGGCGTAGTAGGTTTGGCCATCGCGGGCCACCAGCACACCCGAGCCGGGGTTCCACTCTTGGCGTTGTTCGATGTCACCCTTTTGAAGTCCTTGGGCAATGACGACGGTGACTTGCGAGGCGATCGCATCCACTTGGTCAAGGGTGAGCGCCTGCACCGCCCAGGCAGGAATGGTCGCCAGTGCGATGGCCACGATCGCCCATAGCTGCCAGTGATGGCGACGATGGTGCCCCCGCTGCCATTGTTGCCATCGGGTCTGAATCCATTGACAAAAATGCTGAAAAAACCGCGTGAAACAGCCCATGAAATGGCCCAGGAAATCGCCTATGGTGTGGCTCGATCGTGCTACAGCTCATTTCTCCCCTAAGGTACAGGAGTCAGGAAGGCAGCAAAAAGTTTCGATCGCACTCAGATGATTGCCAGCTCGATGGGCGATCGCAAAATCAGCACCATCAGTTCATGATGCATCATGATGCAAGGCTTGATTGTTCAACTAAATCATTGGTTGCAGGTCTCAATCATTCATTGAAACATGGTTTTTTAACGATTTTTTATAATAGTCCAAGCTCCTTTAAGCATCGATAGGTCACTTCTTTGCGTGCAGTGGCCATTTTGGGATCGGGTAGATCAATATTGGTCGCAAAAAAGTAAACCTCTTGATTTTGCTCAACATAGCCCACATACCAACCAATGTCGATCGTCGAATCATCTCCCCAGCCTGACCAGCCCGTTTTGGCTCGAACAGTATAATTAGGCGTTTTTTCAACAATCATAATGTCTTTGACAATGGCAACCGATCGCTCAGAAAAGGGTAATTCATTGCGATAGAGCTTCCGCAAAAATTGAATTTGCTCTTGGGGGGTAATTTTCAGCGGGCCTTCGAGCCAAAAGCGATCAATATCCGCAGGAGTTCCAATCATTTGGTCGCCATAGCCCGATCGGGAAACCCATTGTTTCATTTGCTCATAACCCACGCGCCGGGCCAGGATTTGGTAGAACCAAACGGTTGATGCTTTCATCGCTTCACGCATCGTAAAGTCGCGGTTCCATGCTGCAATCTCACGTTGCACACCATCCCATGGAATCACCGTATTTTCATCCGGAATCACCTGGGTTTCGAGCGCAATCAGTGAATTCAGGATTTTGAAAGTTGACGCTGGTGAAAAGGGTGTTGTATTACGAGCAGAATTGTGTTGATACCAGCGATCGCGCTGCAAGTCATAAATCATGATTGAACCCGAAATTCCCAAAGCTTGAAAGTGCTTGCCCAAATCAGGCTGAACCTCGGATTTTTGAGAAATTTGTTGAGCATTGGTAACTTGATGCTGCCCCTCCCCAACAGGGTCAATCAATGAAATTCCAACGACAGGTTGATGGTTGAATAACACCATCATCCCTAGGAAACCCAGAGTAGCGATCGAGTGTTTTTTGCGAGATTTGAATTGCATCATGAAGTTCACTAAAACCAACAACAACTAATAACTTGAATGGAGTTTGCCATTAATCGATCTGAATCTAATGCTGTATGATTATCAATCAATTGTCAATAAAAATCATTGATGAATTCAGCAATCTTTTGAATAATGATCCAAAAAATTAACAGAGTTAATTAGCTAGTAAATTAACTAACTGCCTATGATCCCTTGATCATATATCAAGTTTCTTGCTTAAGAATGAGTTAATTGGATATTATCTAATTTCGATCAATTTTAATTTCAAAAGCAGGAACTATCATTTTTAGCGATGACCAATCTAACCCTTGACCAATCTAGCTTGATGCTTGACCAAGTAGGTCTCCCGTCTGCATCACTCCACCATTGCAGGCGATCATAAATGCGATCTCCAAAGGACTTGTCAGGCTACGTAGCAACGATGTGCGAATCTTTCAAGGGGGTTGAAAAGTTACAAAAATATGGACTAAAGAAAGATCAGCTTTTGGATTCAGCTCCATGGATCCCGATCGATGTTGGATAACGCGAGAAAAGGGACAAGGATGAGCATTGGGTCAACTAAGATTATGATTTGGCAATAGCTCAAAAAACAGCTCCTAATGCCACAAGTCAATCTTAAAATGATGGATAGCGATCATGAAGTCTTGATAGGAGACGATCGCCTTAGACCCATATCTTAGAAGCATTGTCGTCTAACAAGACATTGCTTGTGATGTTTTATACAACTTTTTTGTTCATGCAAATGATTGAATCACTGGTCAACCTGCTTTGTCGTGCTTTTGGAATTCCGACGATTCAAGTGCTCAAATCAAGGCTATACAATCAGGATCTCGTTATTGCCAAAAATAATGAGCAACAAAGAGCGCTTTATCGAGTTATTAGTAAAATTCGAGCATCTCTCGATTTAGAAACAATTTTTTCCACCACAACCAAGGAAACTTGCAAGTTATTGCGTGCTGAACGTATTGCAGTTTATCGATTTTCGGATGATTGGAGTGGCAAATTTATCAGTGACTTTGAATTTGCCGAATCAGGCTGGATTGACCAATCATTAGGGAAGAATACTGTTTGGACTGATTCGTATCTTCAAGAAACTCAAGGTGGACGCTATCGGCATAATGAAACATTGGTCATTTCCGATGTACGCACTGCAAATTTATCTCAGTGCCATCTTGAAATTCTAGAACAATTTCATATTCGAGCCTATGCTACAGCACCAATTTTTATTGGGCAAAATCTTTGGGGGGTGTTAGCTGCTTATCAACATTCCAGCACGAGAAAATGGCAGGACTCAGAAATTCAATTTCTCTCTCAGGTTGCTGGACAATTGGGTTTTGCTGTTCAGCAGGCTGAGTTGTTGTTGGAAATTCAACGACAGTCCCTTGAGTTACAAGAATCCAATCATCAGCAACAAATTCTCTTTGATCTGATTACTGAGATTCGTGAATCCCTCGATCTGGATGTTTTATTCAAAACCACAACTCGCGAGGTTCGTAAAGCATTGCAGGTTGATCGAGTTGGTATTTTTAGATTTCATAAAAACTCTAAATATTACTGTGGTGAATTTGTTGCTGAAAATGTTTTGCCCCAGTACGATTCGGCGATGGATATCAAAGTAACAGATCGTTGCTTTGCTGAAGATTATGCGATCGCTTATGAGCAAGGGCGCATTCAAGTGCTATCAGATATTAATCAAGCTGACTTGCAGGACTGCCATTCTGATATTCTCAAGCGATTCCAAGTGAAATCGCAAATTATTATGCCCCTGGTGCAAAGTGGCAAGCTTTGGGGGTTGCTTTGTATTCACCAATGCAGCCATCCACGAGATTGGAAAACATCGGAAGTGCAGTTCGTGAAGCAATTGGCATTCCATTTTAATGTGGCGCTAGATCATGCCAATTTGCTGCAACAGTCTCGGGTGCAGTCGGAGGAATTAGTCCATACAGTTGCCGCCTTGAAATCAGTGAATCAACAGCTAGAAAATTTGACTCGAATTGATGCATTAACCCAAGTGGCAAATCGACGCTACTTGGATGAAGTTTTAGCAAAAGAGTGGCATCGACTCACACGAAGTCAGTGTTGTTTGTCGGTCATTCTATTCGATGTTGATCGCTTCAAAGCGTATAATGACCGCTATGGGCATCCTGCTGGCGATCAATGTTTGATTAAAATCGCTCAAGCTGCCCGAAGTGTTTTAAAACGGCCAACGGATCTCCTGGCACGCTATGGGGGAGAAGAATTTGCTGTTTTGCTTCCAGAAACCAATAAATTGGGTGCTGCTCAGGTAGCCAGCGATCTTCAAAATGCCATTGCTCAGCTACAGATTGTTAGTGCAACCCAAGATTTAAATGGTGATGCTTCCTTTGTCACAATTAGTCAAGGGATTGCTTGCCAAATTCCAATGGTTAATCAATCCGTGGAGCAGTTGATTTTGGAAGCCGATCGAGCGCTATATGAAGCCAAGCGACAGGGCCGCAATACTTGGGTGATTGCCGATGATCGTGATCAACTAAAGCAGGATGATGTTCCTAGTTGATTAATCACCTAATTCAGGTGATCGGAACATTTGATGGTCGAAATTATGGTTGAGGATTCCAGCGAATATCTAGCAAGCAATCTTGAGTTTGAAGGGCGATGCGATCACTTAATTCAGGCAATTGTTGTTGCTTTTAAGGATGTACATCGAGATGATGGTGTTACGCTGCATGAGGCGATCGTCCTTGATGATTATGGTTCTGTTGCCGAGCAGCAACAAGCGCGATTACTTGACACTGAGCAGCATTGGCAAGAGGTTTCGGAACAGGCAATTTTTGATTGCTGCTCAGCGCTATCTTTTTTAGATGCTAAAGGATTTCGCTTTTATTTACCTGCTTTTATGATTGTTGGTCTACGGAATTTCTATCTCGATCGCAATGGCATTAGAAGTTCTTGTGAATTTCATTTAACCCATAATCGTTTAGTACCCGATCGGTCACACTCGCTGCGTAAGTTTGAGCCGGAATCGATTGCAGAATTATTCAAGTTTACGCCGCCCCAAATCACTGTGATTGCCCAGTTTTTGCGTATGGTGGTTGATTTTGACCTGGGATTTGAAGGGGAGCTATTTGTGCAAGCGGTTGAAAAATGGGAAGCCTTAGCGATCCAATGCAATAGCCATCATGCGTCAATTATTCCCAAAAATTCCTATGATTAACCTATCGCTAGCTCTGATTTCACCGTCAGATTAATTATCATGGATTCTCAGTCGTCGCCGGAGTCAACAGTGTTCGATCCTGCTGATTCCAGCAAGACCAGCTCAAGTCATGCCGATTTTGCTGAGTCAAGGACGGACGATCGCGCCCTCGATCGCCTGCAAAAAATCAAAGCTGCCAAAGATCAATCGCGGGCACAGCGCCAGGGAAATGAGCGAGGACTGTATCTCCTGTTCACGGGTTTGGGTAAGGGGAAAACCAGCAGTGCGATGAACCTGGTTTATCGACATCTGGCCCATGACTTACCGGTGGCGGTGGTGCAATTTGTCAAAAACAATGAGGCATTTCCCGACGGCGATCGGCTGTTGCTTTCGCGCTTGCAATCAACGGGATTTCCGGTACAAATTCATACGATGGGGGGCGGTTTTACCTGGGAAACTCAGGATCCCGATCGCGATCGCCAGATGGCAACAGAGGCTTGGAAAACGGCTCGGGGTTATATCCAAGATCCTGATATTTCCCTGGTGGTTTTGGATGAACTCCACATCGCTCTCAAGAATCAGCAACTGGCGGTGGAAACGGTGTTACAGGATATTCAAAACCGACCCGATCATTGCCACGTTGCGAGCACAGGACGCTATGCTCCTCAAGCGTTGATTGATGCGGCTGATTTGGTGACGGAAATGACCCGGATCAAACACCCGATCGCCCAAGGCATTCCGGCCCAACGGGGAATTGAGTTTTAAATAGCCTAGGGGCGCAGAAATTGCGCCCCTAGGTATGATGATTACCCTAGGAATGATCATCAATTTTTATTTTCCAATTTTTTATCAAAAAGAAATCCTTGAGTTGATTGTTCAGCTATTGTCTAGCCCTGTTTTTGTCCCTCGAAGATCACACCTGCTCAGAATCAATCGCTTTTTAATCGCTTGGGGGTGAGGTTGGAAACGCTTTGGAAGCACTACTGATTAGCCCCAAAAACTTAGCTCCAAAACCGGCCCGATCGCGCGGTCTCACGGAGCCAACCCCAGCCCTTGAGACCCATCACTGATTCGTGCGATCGCGATCGCACCCTTTGGGGTTGCCATCGCGTCACAGTGGAGCCGCACCCATTGCTCGGTGCTCAGTCACCATTGCTCAACGTGCTAGAGCCAAACCACTCGTATTGCACAAGCGAACATCCTGTCACAATCACAAGGGGGGGTATGGATTGGGCCATTGAAACGCGAAACTTAACCAAACGATTTGATCGCAAAATTGCCGTTGACAGTGTTGACTTAACGATCGCCGCCGGCCAAGTTTATGGACTCATTGGCCCCAATGGTGCTGGTAAAACCACCTTGATTCGGATGCTAGCCGCCGTTGAAGAACCAACCATCGGAGAAATTTTGATTGGCGGCGATCGCCTTGACAATCGCGATCGCCGCACCAAACTCAAGCGGTATATCGGTTTTTTGCCCGACGATTTTCCGGTCTACGACAACCTGAATGTTTGGGATTATTTAGAGTATTTCGGACGGCTGTATGGTTTGCGGGGCCAACGGTTGCGAACACGGCTCTACGAAGTGTTGGATTTCGTGCAATTACTGCCTAAGCGCCACAGTTCGATCGCCACCCTCTCGCGGGGCATGAAACAACGCCTTAGCCTCGCCCGCACGATCATTCACGAACCCATTTTGTTGCTGCTCGATGAACCCGTGTCGGGCCTCGATCCGATCGCCCGCCTAGAATTTCGCAACCTGATTCGGATTCTGCAAGGGGCGGGCATGACCGTGCTGATTTCTTCTCACGTCCTCAGTGACCTGGCGGAACTCTGCACCGCGATCGGGGTGATGGAACTGGGGCAACTGGTCGCCAGCGCTCCGATCGATGAACTTTACGCCCAGTTTTCGCGTCAAATTCTCGACATTGCCACCCTCGATCGACTCGACGATCTGCAAGCCATTGTGAAAGCCGATCGTCGAGCGATCACCTGGGAACTGCATCCCACCAGCCGCCGCATTACGATCGAATTTCAAGGCGACGAAACCGACTGCGCCGACCTCTTGCAAGCGATCACTTGCGCCGGCATTCCTATCACTGAGTTTCGGCGCGATCGGGAAAGTCTCGAACAAATCTTCCTGAAACTCGGACACCAACAAGCCTCATGAAGCGCCATTCTTTTCACCTCAACCTCAACCTCAGGCAGTGGCAGTTGGGATTCGATCAGTGGCTTGATCCCTGGCTCGATCGGCTCGGAAACTGGAACCCCCAACTCCTGCGCGAAATCAAAGGCAACCTTGTGCCGCGCAATGTCATCACCATCATTCTGTTAACGATCACCGCCCAAATCGTCTTTTTGTCGCACCGCTACACCGCCGCGATTTCGATTGCCGGTCTGACCCAGAGCAGCGTGAATTGGCCCGTTTGGTGGCTCAAAATCTGTTTTGACCTCTCTCTCAGCCTCGCCATCGTGCCGATCCTGAGCGGCGTTTATTCCCTCGTCAGTGATTGGACTCAGGAAACCAAGCAAGGAACCCTCGACTTTATCCGCATGACCCCAGAATCCAGCAACCGGATTATTCTGGGCAAGCTCTTGGGCGTACCCGCCATTCCCCACATTTATTGTCTATTAGTCCTGCCGTTGCAGATATTGGCCGGACTCCAAGCCGGGATCGGCCTCGGGGGATTGCTGCTAGCCCATGGGGTAATTGTTGCCCTCGTGGCGCTGTTCTATACGCTCGCGCTGCTTTATGCAACCCTAACCGCCAGAAACTCCCATGGATCTTCGGCCCTTGGCTGTGCCGTGCTGGCATTGATCGCCCTCACGCCGATCATCACCGTTGCCCAAGCGGTCATGACCCGATTCACGCCGCCCGATCGCCCATGGTCATCCCTTTGGTTTGGACAAGAGTTAATCAATCCTCCGATCGGTCTGGCTGTGATCACCATCGTGAGTTGCGGAGTGCTGGCGGCGGCCCTGTGGCAAGCGGTCGATCGGCGCTTCACCGACCCCGCAAACACCCTGCTCACCAAAGCCCAAAGCTACCACCTGACCATTGGCTTTAACCTACTGGCACTCGGTTTTTTCAGCCCAGCGCGCGTCGGCGATATCCAATCTTGGTTCTGCGTGGGTATCCCTTGGTTTTGTCTGATGCTGCTTTGGACTGGGTGGCTGATGCCCCAGCGCCAAACCCTACTGGACTGGGCCCGCTACCGCCACCTCACACAAACCCAGCGATCGCGATCGTGGCAAACATCCTGGCAGGATTGGCTGTGGAACGATCGCAGCCCGCCGTTGCTAGCCCTAGCGGTGAATGGCAGCTTAACGATCCTCATTTGGCTGCCCTGGGCCCTGTCGTTGTTGGCGGCCGATGGGACAACGGCCACACACGGGGGGGTGTTGATTCTGCTGTCGATTGGCTGTTCCACGACCCTGATCCTGTTTTGCGCTGCTTTGGCGCAATGGGTGCTGCTGCTGAAAGCGCGGCGGCCCGCCGAGTGGGCGACTGGGGCTGTGACGATCGTCCTGATGGGGTCTTTGGGGGGTGCGGCTTTGGTCGGCGCGCAGGGGGCCTATCGGACGTTTTTTGGCTTGCTCACTCCGCTGGGAGCCTGGGTTGCTGCCAGTAGCACGAGTCCCGATGTGATCCCGTTTGGATCCGCAGGTGCGGCCTTGGCGGTCGGCTCCGTGGCGGCGGCGGGCATGGGGTATCTGGCCATGACCCGGCTAGATCATCTCGGCGCATCGGAATCGGCAGCCCTGATGCGGGGCGATCGCCTGGATTCCTAATTGCAACCGATCGAGCGATCCAAGCTGTTTTGAATCACCAACCCAAGCATGAAGACCAGGCGATCGGAATAGGTGAGATCCGATCAAATCCGATCAAATCCGATCGTCTGTCAACTCTAAAATCTGATAGCCGACGTGAAGGCTGACCTTGATCATCCGGTTGCCCGTGATTTCGCAACTGATCGAGTTTCTGACTGGGGCGATCGCGATCATCAGCACGTCCTTCCGATTCTGCTAGCCCACGTAGTCGCCCAACCGCTGGGGCCGTACCCGCTCATCCGAGCGATCGCCAAACTCTGCGGCGGTGGCGGTGGTGGCAAACCCAACCTGGCCCAAGCGGGCGGCCGCGATGCCAGCAAACTAGACGAGGCGATCGCCGCCGCGAAAACCCAATTGCAAGGGGCGATCGGGTAATACGATCGCAATTTGTCTAAGAACTCGTTAACCAGCAGATGCCGATCGCTCCTAGGTCGGCATTTGTACTTTTATGCTGACTCCATGGGATCAGCGATACTGGAGCTAGGCACTTCTGGTCAGAATTGTGCTTGGACTATTAACTGGAGCTCCTCAAATGCAAGCAGATTTAGTTGTGCGCGGTGCAGATGGGCGTTTGGTACTGATAGTTGAAGTCAAACGCTACCGCAGTTGATCAATTATCGAATACTCTACACAAGCAGAGGAGAAACGCATTGAAACGACGTTATTCAGTTCATGTTTCTGGTCCAATCTTAACGTTCAAGCAGCAGGGAGCCAATCAATCGCTATTTCTGGTCGAAGCTGACTTCTCAAAAGCCAATTACCAATCCGGTGATTTCGAGGAATTAGGGATCAGTAGTGCTTCGGGTAACTACAACCGAGCTACGGGCCGATTAGGCCTAACAATCAAGACGAAACAGGGCAATATTCATGCGAGTGCGATCGCAGACGACCGTTTTGCAATGATCTCAATGGATGTGAAGCAACAGCTTAAAATTGATTCGCCCGCTGGTACGGTGTCGATCGAGACGATAGGTACAACGACAGAAGGTGGCTCCGGCTCCGCCCAAATCATTACCTTTTTGTGCGTAGAGATGATTGTCGCCGCGCACTTCAATTAAGCACTTCAATTAATAAGAGAAGTGATGCGAGAGCTGACACATTGAGTGTGCAATACAGTGGTTAGTCAGGGGCAAAGATCATCAAGCATTAAGTTCTGTTCCTGATATAGCTTATAGGGTCGAAAATCTTTCTTATTCAGAACATCGACTAAAGTTGGTAATTGGGTCTCTAAATCGGCTGGGACTCGGTATAGATTTAAGCCTTGAATAACCTGGCTATTGGTTCGATCGAACAAACCAAATTGCCAAATCGTTCCCGTTGATACAGCCCCGTAGAGCAGCGGTGCATCTGGCTCTAGCCGCTAAATTACAAGTTCTGCCCATTCACGCAGCGCGATCGATTTGGGCGATCGCCCCTGTTGGCCCTTGCTGTCGCTTTGAGCACCGTCCCCGGGCCTTCCTAGAATGGAAGATCAGCACAGGAACGCTTTGAGAGGCTCGCCCACCGTGGTTGCAACCATCCCCAATCCTTACGAAGACCGCACCCAGTCGATCGCCCGTGAACTGATCCAGGCGACCCAAACCAAAAAAGGCTTCCTGGCCCAAATGCGCGACCAGATGAAGCTCGACGACAAGCTGATGGATTGGACCATGAGCAATCCCGGCTTGAAAGTCCAATTGTTTCGGTTCATCGACTGCCTGCCCGCGTTGCAATCGAATCCCGAAATTGCCGCCCACCTGCGGGAATATTTGACGACTGAAGAGGTGGAGCTGCCCGACCTGCTGAAGGGCTTGCTGAACTTTTCTGATCCTGGCTCAATGCCTGGCCAGGTGGCGGCGACGACGGTGAGCACGGCTGTGAAGACCTTGGCGCAAAAGTACATTTCTGGCGAGACGATCGACCAGGCGATTCGGACGATCGAGCGGTTGCGGAAGGACAAAATGTCCTTCACCGTCGATCTGCTCGGCGAGGCGGTGATCACGGAAGTGGAGGCCCAGCAATACCTCGATCGCTATTTGGAACTGATGGAGCAGTTGGTGACGGCGGCCAAGCGCTGGCCGACGATCGCCCAGATCGACGAGGCGGACGGTCAGCCCCTGCCCAAGGTGCAAGTGTCCGTGAAGCTGACGGCGTTCTATTCCCAGTTCGACCCGCTGGACGTGGCGGGATCGCAGGCGAAAACGGCCGATCGGGCGCGGGTGTTGCTGCGGCGGGCCAAGGAATTGGGCGCGGCGGTGCACTTCGACATGGAGCAATACAAATATAAGGATGCGACGCTGGCGGCGTTGAAAGCGGTGTTGATCGAGCCGGAGTTTCGCGATCGCACCGATATTGGGCTGACGCTGCAAGCCTATTTGCGTGATTCCTACGCCGATTTGCAGGGCGTGGTGGCCTGGGCGAAGGAGCGCGGCACGCCCGTGACGGTGCGGCTGGTGAAGGGAGCCTATTGGGATCAGGAAACGATCCAATCGGTGCAAAAGGATTGGCCCCAGCCGGTGTTTAACGACAAGGCGGCGACCGATGCCAACTACGAAGCCATGACCCAGTTATTGCTGGAAAATCATGCTCACTTGTATGCGGCGCTGGGAACCCACAATGCCCGATCGGCCGCGAAGGCGATCGCCGTGGCCGAAAAGGTCGGCGCGCCCCGGCGGAATTTTGAGCTGCAAGTGCTGTACGGCATGGCGGACAAACTGGGCAAAACCTTGGCGGACAAAGGCTATCGGGTGCGGGTCTATTGCCCCTACGGCGACTTGATCCCCGGCATGGCGTACTTGATTCGGCGACTGCTGGAGAACACGGCCAATTCGTCGTTTTTGCGCCAAAGCAGCCTTGGGGAGCGGGAACTGAACGAGCTAGCCGCCGCGCCGCAGCCGAATGATGCGGTCTATGAAACGGCGGTTCCCTTCGCCAATGCGCCGGATACGGACTATTCGCGGCAGAATTTGCGCGATCCGGCCCTGGCGGCGATCGCCCAGGTGCGATCGCAGTTGGGCCAGCTTTACCGGCCGTTGATTGCCGGTCGGCGGGTGGAAACCAGCGAAACGATCGCCTCGGAAAATCCCTCGAAGCCCCAGGAGCTGATCGGCAAGGTCGGCCTAGCCAGCATTGAGCAGGCCGACGAGGCGATCGCGGCGGCCAAGGCGGCCTTCCCAGCCTGGAAAGCCACACCGGCCAAGGAACGGGCGGCGATCCTGCGGAAGGCGGCTGACCTGATGGAAGCGCGGCGGGCGGAGTTGTCGGCTTGGACTTGTTTGGAAGTGGGCAAAGCCTTGCGCCAAGCGGATCCCGAAGTGTCCGAGGCGATCGACTTTTGCCGCTACTACGCCGACGAAATGGAGCGGCTGGACGCGGGTGTGGCCTACGACTACCCCGGCGAAACCAACCGCTACCACTACCAACCGAAGGGGATCACGTTGGTGATTTCGCCCTGGAATTTCCCCCTGGCGATCCCGGTGGGCATGACCGTGGCTTCGCTGGTGACGGGCAATTGCACGATCCTGAAACCCGCCGAAACCTCCTCGGTGATCGCCGCCAAATTCATCGAAATTCTGGTGGAAGCGGGCATTCCCGATGGCGTGCTGCAATACGTCCCGGCGCGCGGCTCGACAGCGGGGGCGCACATGGTCAAGCACCCGGATGTGCACACGATCGTCTTCACCGGCTCCCAGGAAGTGGGCTGCTGGATCTATGCCAACGCGGCGATTTTGCAACCGGGTCAGAAGCACCTGAAGCGGGTGATCGCGGAGATGGGCGGCAAAAATGCGATCGTCGTGGATGAGAGCGCCGACCTGGATCAGGCGGTGCAGGGCGTGGTGGATTCGGCCTTTGGCTACAGCGGCCAAAAGTGCTCCGCTTGCTCTCGGGCGATCGTGCTTGCGCCGATTTATGAGGCGTTTGTGGAGCGGCTGGTGGAGGCGGTCAAGTCCCTAAACATTGGCCCGGCGGATGATCCGAGCGTCAAGGTGGGGCCGGTGATTGATGGCACGTCCCAGGCTCGCATTCGCGACTACATTGCCAAGGGCAAGGCGGAATCGACGCTGGCGATCGAGTTGCCGGCCCCCGAGGGTGGCTACTTTGTGGGGCCGACGGTATTCCGTGATGTGCCCCCGACGGCGGCGATCGCCCAGGAGGAGATCTTTGGGCCGGTGTTGGCGGTGATTAAGGCGGAGACGTTCGAGCAGGCGCTGGCGATCGCCAACGGGACGCAATTTGCCCTCACGGGGGGTCTCTATTCGCGCACGCCGTCACACATCGATCGGGCGGCCCGGGAGTTCGAGGTAGGTAACTTATATATCAACCGGAACATTACGGGGGCGATCGTGGCGCGGCAACCGTTCGGCGGGTTCAAGCTCTCGGGGGTTGGCTCGAAGGCGGGCGGCCCGGACTATCTGTTGCAATTCCTGGAGCCGCGTGTGGTGACGGAAAACGTCCAGCGCCAAGGCTTTGCGCCAGTCGAGGGGTTTGAATAGGGGCGATCGCCAAGAGTCAAGTGAGGGTGCGCGGCCGCAGTGCGATCGGCCGTGCTCTCTCGCTGAATAGTGATCACCATAGTTCTATGCTGGATAACTCTTTGACTTCTCAACAAAGAGTGGCAGTTGTTTTGAGTAATGCACTATTTTCTGAGCCTCACCCGACATTATTTCTTCATATATAACCCTAATCGAATCATCATCTGTATTCGGTTGGATGAAACGAAAAGAAGATGCCGCGAGGTATTGCAGCTCTTTCTCAAAAGCTAGCCAATGCCTATTTTCCTGTTCAGCGACAAAGCCAGTTGTATTAGAGCCTGCAAAAATGTCAACAACTAGATCTCCAGGCTCAGTTAAAAAACGAATGAAAAACTCTGGAAGTTTGGTGGGAAATCGTGCAGGATGAGCCTTTAAACCTAAAGCTTTGCAGCCCCTAAGGTATTGTCCATTAGATTCAGAATTAGGAATTTGCAAAAGGTTAGAAGGGATTGCACCACCATTGTCTTTTCCAAAATTTCCGCTAATATCATGTCCAGAGGGGCGTTTCTTCGGATCATAAAATTTCTTTGGATCTTCCAGAAGTTTCTTCATTCTAGAGCTATATTCTGTCAAAACATTGGTTACATCAGACTTGGGAAATTCAGATTTGCTGAACCACCACACTGTATTCACAGAGTCTTTTGCTCTTATTTTTCTTTTGTTGACCCACTCAATAGGACTAGGTAATTTTGAAGGATTGAACCAATAGAAATCTTCTGCCAAGAAAAACCCAATTTCATCGCAAAAGTAAATTGGAATTCTGAAGTTATATAAGCTCCTTACAGGTTTTCCTTTTTCATAAGCTCCTCCCAAATCCAAAACAAAACTGCCGTCGTCTTTAAGCTTCCGATAGACAATTTCAGCAAAATTGCCGAGCCACTCAATATATTCAGTTTGGTCTTTATTACCATATTCTTTCTCCCTCTGCAGCGCAAATGGAGGGCTGGTCAAAACCAAGTTGACACTACCATCTGGTAGCTTACTAAGCAGCTCTAGGGAGTCGCCACAGAATGATGCACCTATATCAGTTGAATAAACCGGTGCACTTCCAAAGTTCTCAAGATCTACAGGAAAGCGTACTTGTCGCAAAATAGTTCAGCCTCAATTGCTACTCATAGTCTGTAGACTCATTGTCATCATTATCCTAAATGTAGAGATTATGTCAATATCTCTATCTGAATGGCTGTGTCATCTGACGCTAGAAGACTTTTTGCAAAAAAGCTACGACAGATTCGCCAAGCGCAAGGACTGTCACAAGAGACACTTGCTGACTTGGCAGGTTTGCATCGTACTTACGTAGGTTCCATTGAGAGGAGCGAGCGTAATGTATCGATTGATAATATTGAGCGTCTTGCCAGAGCTTTAGAGATTGACATTGTTGAATTTTTCAGAGACGAGTCAGAATGATACCTCACCCAGATAAATCAGTTCTTGATGAGCTATTTCCATATATTCAGAAGTATCAAGAGCTTGCGACTAAACATGGCATCAATGATATTTTCCAGGATAATGGCGGTAAAATTCTTCAAGTTTTACTAGTAACTGGATTAGTTGTTTTGCCTGGTCGAGAAGGCAATGATGCTATAGACAATCTGGGTAATGAGTATGAACTAAAATCTGTGAATATATCTTTAACTAAAAGTTTTTCAACGCACCATCATATCAATCCCAGAATTATTGAGAAATACAGACAAGTAGATTGGATATTTGCTGTTTATAGAGGAATCAATCTAATTGCTATATACAAGTTAACTCCTACTGACCTTGAGTATTTTTACAGTCAGTGGGAGACAAAATGGCACAGCAGAGGTGGCAAGGATATTAATAATCCTAAGATTCCATTAAAGTATGTTATGGAGCATGGAGTGCTGTTGTATTCAGTTGAAAATTAAAACTGCCTAGCCGGTCAACGATAGTTGCGATCGAGCGCAGCGACAACTGGTTACGCCGCCAAAACATCCTCAACGCTGCACGAGTGATTTACCGTTCACCCCAATCTTGAGGGTTGGCCATGACAGCCTCCCCGATCGCCCAAAACTCAACCGATCAAGACACAGTGCTGATGGAGTTGCTAGCCGGTCAATCACGCCATCCTCACCTGGGTCAAATCGCGATCGCCCTACGCGATAACCTCCTCACAACCTACGGCGATCGCCTAGCGCACCTCATTCTCTTCGGTTCCCAAGCCCGAGGCGATGCCAAACCGGACTCCGATCTCGATCTGACCAGCCGTGGAGACAAGGTGCATTCGGCTGAAAGCCGGTTTCATCGCAGTAGACCATCAACCAGCCCTCCTGTTTCAGGAGTCGCCGCTGACGGGCGTAGAGCTGACGTTTCTTGGGCAGGGGCTTGGGTTCTGGATTGTCCAGCCAGCGGTACAGGGTGGCTCGACTCACCTGGAAGGTGCGACTAGCGGTTGTGGGAGACATCCCTTGAGCGATCGCCGCCAAGACTCGTTTTCTGAGGTCTTTGCTGGAGGTCATAGTGTCTCATGTCTACCTGAAACTACTATAACCACGGATTAATCGCAGGTGAATTGTAATTTTCTTGCCGACAAATCGCACGTAGATTGAGGGCAGGCAACGCCTAAACCCAGGGCTAGATCGATCAGTCGGCTCGCCCCTAGTTCGTCCCTTCAATTAATAGCAGATGGCTGAGTCGATCGCGCTAAAAATCTCTCCACCAGCACGATCGCTGCAATATCATCCACCGGGCGCGGCGGCTGGCGCATTCCCTGGGGTAACAATTTTCGCCACCCCCGAGGAGGATACAATTCCCAATACCGATCGCGGGCGGCCAGCGTGCTGTAACGCTCATCAACCCGCTGAATTGGGGGTGCATCGGGCCACGATTGATTGAGGCGATCGAGCCAAATTTTTGAGGTGGTTTGGTCGCCCATAATAATCGCCGTCACCCCATAGCGCTGTTGCCATGTGCGCAGACAATCGATCGCCGCCTCAGACTGCACAACGTCATGAATCAAAATTTCCCCACTCGATCGCAGCACGGCCAATCCACATTTGGCACTGCCCGGATCGAACCCCAAGTAAATAGATTCTGGCTCCCCATTGTTATTCATCACGGAATTCATCATGGAATTCATTTCAGTCATCATTAATGAGCGTAAAAATGAGCGTAACGATGACTCATCAAAACACTAGGGAGCCAGAACCAATTGCCAACTGTGGCACGTTTTTCACCTTGTTTCGGTTTAGTTAGTTGCTCCGGCGGCCCGGCGAACCTTCAGGGTGACATTCATCCCCTCGCCCGATTGTTCAAGCACCAACAGTGGTGTAGGTTTCGCTTTTTGATCCCAACTAATCGTGACAATTCGTCCTTGAATTGTCGGCTGCCACCGGCTGTCATCATCATCTGCCAAGCTGAGATATCGCTCCAGGCAACTAATAATTTCCTCGATCGTGCGCGATGTGGGTTGAGTGGGTAGTTTGCTAATCCGAATTTGCACTCGAAATAAAACCCGCTTGACCTTTTTGACCCCATCACTACTCGTTTCATACTCCACATCAAACAACTGATCGACCTGGCGACCTTGAGCATGTTGTTGGTTGGTCGGTTGCACGCCCGCTTGTTGTTGGGTGGGGCGCAGCGCAACGGAAACCATCGTCTTGATCTTCATTTTGATCTGATTGACGATCGCAAAGTGGAAGGTTTCTTCCTGCATTCGCATTCGCAAATAATCCAAATTAAACTCTCGCGAGTTAATTAAATCTGGATTAGTTTCCATTCTCTGAATACTTTTAAGGGCTAAATCTAGCCTTTTTTTGAGTTCGCGTGTGCGAAATTCTTCTGCTCGCACCTGTTTTTTAAGCTTCTCCGTTTCGAGCTTAAAATAAACCCCGCCAGCGATCAGGCACACGGCCAAAACACCACTACTCATGAACCATAGATTATTGGCTGGTGCTGCTGGTGTGGGCGCTTTGGCAATCAGACCCGCAGGCACGCTAATTACTGGTGTCGTCATCACTGGCACAGTCGTAATTGAATGACTAATTGGTTGACTCACGGATATCCATCCTCTTGGGCGATCGGAGTATGTCAATGCGCCTAGACGTAGACGATTGCAGACGTAGCCCACCTGAAACTTTCCTGTGAGAAATTGAGGCTCAACAAGGGCTAACGACATGAGCGAGCGGCGTTTGGCACTGACGGCCGCTACTGCTGACGTTTAGCATGAAGACGACACCCGTCTCCCCTAGTTTACTGGCAGAACGGGGATTGAATAAACGTCCCGTTGAACCGTGCCGTTTTTTCGCCTGGGTGAGTTCATTAAATCGACGAACCCATTCAATCCTAAATTTCAGAGAACACGCCTTTTTCGCTTTTTTTGCTGGATATGGAAGATATTTGCGACTTAAGGCTAATATTGATTGCGATTCACGCTGGTTGGGCGATCAGAACCATTCCAGTCAGCATCGATCGCCTCTGTATTGGCTATAAAATTAGACCCTCTGAACCGAATTAATAGGCACAATGGATTACATTACCGGGGGATCGCCCTACGTGTTGTTGGCGGCAGGCATCGCAGCGGGCGCGCTGTCGGGACTGGCCTTTGCCAAAAGTTTGCGGCAGCAAGGACGATCGTGGCTGAAGTCACCCGATCGTGATCCCGCCGCCATGCAGGGGCCGGAATTGTGGTTGCCTTTTGTGGGAATGGCCGGCGGCGCGGGCTTTTTTTTGGCAGCAACCCTGCAATGTTTTTCGTTTCCGGCGGACTTGTCGTACAAGCTTTCGATGCCCGTGGCCGTGGGCGGTGCGATCACCGTTTGGTGGCAATTTGGCATCATTCTGCGTCAAATTCAACGGGGCGGCGTAGGGGCGATCGACCTCAATTCCCTGCGTTAAATTTGGCAATTTTCGATCAAGTTGCGATCAAATTGCGATCGACTACTGATCAACTATTGGTCGAGTATTCGTCGAGTATTCGTCGAGTTTTGGCCCGGTTTTCACCCACGATCGGCGATCGCCACCTGCATCTGTGAATCATCGATCGCCGACGTTATTCAATCATGAGCTGCCTGTTCCCAGTGCCCCAGTTGGCCCCGACTAAGCGAACTGGACATCCTCCCCGGCCCGAAAGCCTACCGACGCTAAAACAGCCCGATCGTGCGGGCCGCCTGCACTAGCTCGCGCACCGCTTCCGGTGGCCAGCCCCCTTCCGCGCCCCGCCCCGACAACAACACAAAGCGCACCCCAAACGCATCGGCGTAGCCTTCAGCACCCAACCAGAGCCGATCGCTCTCCACTTCGCAAGCAATCTTCTCATCGGGCATCAGTTCCGTGGCGATCGCCCGCACACTGTCCACCAACCGATCGAGCAGCCGACAAAAATCCGTCAGTTCCCCCGCCGTCAGCTCCACCGCCCAATCATCACTCCCCACCAACCCTGGAAATTCTGCTGCCGACGGATGCCAGCCCAATCGCCAGCCCGAGCCAGCCTTCAAAATGCGATCGACCGTCATGGTTTTAGGGACGTTTTAGTGGTGCTTTAGGCAGGAAAAATTACAGACGCAACAGGTCAGCCCCACTGCCGGGGCGCGGCTGAACCGGGGCCGGACGCGGAGCCGTCGGGGTGGGCGTGGCGGTGGGCAGTTCTCCCCGATTCCCTTGGGGGTCAAACAAAATAACCAACGTGTTCACCAGCCGATCGCGCTGGGCCCGGTTCAGTCGTCGCACCGCCATCTGGTCGCCATCCAACGGATTGATCGTCAACCGCTCATTTCCGGGGTAACTGGTTTCAGGAATGTACTGATGGAGTCCGAGATAGTCCGCTAGGGTCAGCTTCCAGTCCAGCCGCGAAAAGGGCGATCGCCCAACCTGATAGACGTGGTAGCGAATCATCCGCGACACCAAGCTACTGCCCGGATCCACTTCCCGGGACTCGCGGTTGATGTATTGATCTTCGCGGGGAATGTCCGGCAGAACTTGGTATACCTGCCGCCAAATATCGGTCGTGGACGGTGGCAGTTGCGCCATGGCCGCAGGATTCCCGATCGCCAGCCCGATCGCCAGCACCACCAGCAGCCCCCAAAGCCACCCCCTACGCCAGCCTTGACGCGCATGACCCGTGAGGACAATCCGGTGTCGATGATCAGTCAGTCGATGATCAGTCATGGGAATTGCCTTGAAATGGGCGATCGAAGAGCAATTAGGCAATCTGAATAAAAAACCTGAGCCGAGCCAGCGGGCAGGAATGCCCGTGCAACCGCTGGACTGGCGCAACCGGAACCGATCCTAGGAAACTAGGAAACGATAATATCCGGCTGGGTCAGCTCGTCCGACATTTCGATAATCGCGCGGATCACCGGTTTCATCGAAGACTCTTCGCCGGAGTCAAATTCTTCATAGCGGCGGCGCTTTGCCCGGTTGGCCACCTGCACCGTAATTTTGTAGCGATTGGAGGATTCAGCGATCAGCGACGCTGCACGATGCATCAAATCCGACGTATCAAAGGGCTTGTCGAGTTTAGACATGGTTGGCAGTCAAAGAAGTCAATGGGGGCTGAGATCCGGCGTTGGCGTTTCGCAACCGGCACTGGCGGGATGGCGAGTGCTGGCGATCGCGATTCGAGACGATCGACATCCAACAAGAACCAGACAGATCAGCCTGTTTAGATTATCAGCCTTTGGCGGGGCGATCGGGACGGTCACACCCCAGCTCAGAATGCAACGGGTTAACCGGTTGATTCAACATCACGGCTCCACGCGCACGGCGGTTCCTTCCGCCACCCGATCGAACAAATCCACAATGTCCTCATTGCGCATCCGCACACAGCCATGGGAAACCGCTTGCCCAATCAGCTCAGGGTTCGGCGTGCCATGGAACCCGATCGCATTATCCCCATTCGTCCAAAAGCCAATCCAGCGCACCCCCAAGGGATTTGTCTTGCCCGCTGGAATCACCGTGCCGTTGAAAGGATGCTGCCAAACGGGATCCACGGTTTTTTGGATCACCTGAAAATTGCCCGTGGGGGTTTCCCAACCATCGCGCCCGATCGCCACGGGATAGCTCACCACCATCGTTGTGCCGCGATAGAGGTAGACCCGGCGTTCCCCGAGCCGCAGCACGAGTTGGTTCGCCACTTGGGGTAAGTGGGGCTTCGGCTGACCGAGGCCCGGCAAAGGCGGTTGAGCCGTTTGGACGATTGGGGGCCACAATCCTGGCTGGTTGAGGGCCGCCAGATCCGCAAGCGCAGGGCTGGCCCCGATCGCCCCCAAGCTGACCAAGGCCAACAGGCTGGCCCCGATCGATCGTCCCCCAGATTGCCGTTGGTTTTTCACACGTCGCCCCCTAACCGATCGTCCCTGGATCGAATGCCGAATGTTAGGGTTCGACCACCACGGTCGTTCCCATTTGCACTTTCTCAAACAGTTCTACAACGTGTTCATTGCGCATCCGCACGCAACCATTGGAGGCCGCCCGCCCGATCGAATTGACCGTCGGCGTGCCATGAAATCCAATAATCCCGTTCGACCGCTCCATAAAGCCAATCCACCGCAACCCCAGGGCACTGTTGGGGCCGGGTCGCATCACTTGGCCCGTCCAAGGGTTCTTCCACACGGGATTTTGCACCATTTGAAACACGCGATAGGTACCGGTGGGCGTGGGGGTGGCGGGTTTGCCGATCGCCACCGGGTAGCTCGTCTCCGCCCGATCGCCCCGATAGACATACACCCGTCGCTCCCGCAGGCGCAGCACTAGCTTCACCGGCAACTGAGCCGGGGCCGCGGCCGGAACCGGGGCAACCACGGGGGCATCGTTGGCGGGCACAACCGTCGGGGCCGGCGAGGCCGCATCCGGTGTCGCGCTGATGGTTGTCGAAGGGGCCCCGGTGGGAGGCTCCGCTTGGGCCTGGGGCGACCAAGATCCCGCGACGAGCAAACTGGCGATCGCTAGGCCAATCGACCAGCGACGGCGCGCCGGGCGAACAAAGGGGCGAGAGGCTTGGGGCGATCGAGTCGTGGCAGATTGAATGTGCATGGGTTCCTCACACCGAATTGGAGCCAATTCAGAAGCGCGCGATCGGGTGCAAAATTTGCTCGCCATTTTAGCGTGAGGCGGTTCCCAGCTTGATCCCGATCGGGCACAGTTGCCGTTCTGCCTACGATCGGGGCGTTTTGTCCGGATCGTGGGCGGGATTGGTGTAGGGCAGACGAGCGATCGGCAACCTCGCCCAATAACTTTAGCCAAATAATTTCAGCCAAATAACTTCAGCCAAACGGGAATCGCGACTAAAACCAAAATGGTTGTCAGGGCAATGCTCGTGGCGATCATGGCGCGATCGAGATCGTATTCCTCCGCCAAGATCAGGCAAGCGAAGGCCGTCGGCATCCCCGACATCAACACCAGCCCCAGCCGCAATTGCGGATCGATGCCCGCTGCGATCGCCCCAAATCCCAGCAGGGCCGGCACTGCGATCGTCTTCAACAGGGCCGGCACCGCCGCCACCCGCAAGCAGTCCCACCCCCGAAGCTGCCCCAGCCGAATTCCCATCAGCACAAACGCCGTCGGAATCACGATCCAAACGGATCCGTGGGTCGTCCCCTCCAGCCAGGCCGGCAAGGGCCAAGATTGGGTCGCCACTCCCAGGCCAAAGCCCCACAGGGATGGCACGCCCGCCATGGTTTTCAGTTGTCCCCCCAGGGAGCGATCGCCCCCGGCCGCACCAAAACTGCTGGCCACCCAAACGCCCAGGCCGTAGGTTCCCATCACGTTTTGGGACACGGCATAGAACGCGGGAAACCCGGCGGAGTTGGCATCCAGAAAGAGCGGGGCGATCGCCAAGCCCACAAACCCCGTATTCCCAAGCATCGCCGACAAGATGTAGCTGCCCCGGGTGGCGGGCTGTTGCCACCACTGCGGCGCGAGGGACAACTCAGCGGCCCCAGGATGGTCGGCAATCAGTCCGGCGGGTAGGTCGATCGCTTCGATCGCTGGTTTTTCAGCGGTTGCGGCCATTGCGTCGGCGGAAAGTCCACCCCGATCGCCCCGCATCACATAGCGCAAACAGGCCAAACTGAGCAGCGCCCCGAGCACCACGGCCAGGGCAGCTCCCGCCGGGGCCAGGCCCATTTGTCCCGAAAAATTGGTGTGCCTCGCCAGGGAAAAGACTTCGAGGGGCACTCCCACCCAGTAGAGCGATCGCCCCAAAAACCGGGGCCAACTGCGGGGCAACCAGTGACCCAAGAGCAATCCCAACCCCGTCCACAGGATCAGCGGTGTGTATGCGTGTAATAGTGCTTCGGCCATGCGTGGGCGCTCGACAGCCGCGAACCGACTGGCTTCGGAGGCGATCGGGGCAGGTCTAGCCTCAGCCGGCGATCGCGTAGGGTCGCCAGTCGAGAGTTAACCCATTGTTAACCCAATTATTGCAGCACTTTAACGTCACGCAGATGCCAGCGACCGTCCTTACGCACGGCCTCATAACGCACCCGCAGCAGCTCGTCATAGGAACCCGCGCGATCGGCCTTGCCATTTTTAAACAGCTTGGCCACTTCGCGCACCTCAACGGTGATTTGGCCCCGATCGGGGTTGTCGGGGCTAGCTTTCACATCGTCCAGCTTGACCTGGTGCTCATATTCCCAATGCAGCTTGCGGTTTAGGGCTTCCTTGGAGCGCCCGCGCCAGGTTTTGAGCATTGGGTCGGCCAAAATTTCCGCCAGCGCGTCGGCGTTGTGCTCCTTGCCCATGGCGGCGGCCTTGGCAGTCAGCCAGCCTTGCACCAGTTGCTCGGCGGTGGCCTTGCTGAGGCTGGGGGCCGTGAGGGCGGCTTCGGGGCGGGGGGCGGCCTGGGGCGGGGGAATGTCGATCACCGGGCGATCGAGCTGGACGATCGGTTGTTCGCCTTCGAGGGTGGGGCCGCCTTGGAAGGTGTCGCCGATCGCCTGGAACGCCCGCACGATCAAGACCCCGCCGAGACCCAAAACCATGATCCCCACGCCGATCGCGATCGGCAGGCGATCGCCCCCCAAGCCCCGCGCCCCTCGGGATCCCCGATCGGCCCGACTGCGCGATCGACTCGGCCGATCGCGCTCAGGAACCGTACCGGGCACACTCCCCCCATCTGGATCGCTCCCCGCCGCTCGGGCGCGACTCCCGCTAGCCCGCGAAATCGGCACTACCGTGGCACTCGACGGGCCCGCAGTCGCCGTTGGATCGTGCTGATCCGCTTGGTTGGCCAGGCGATCGGGCAAGGGCAACGGGGCGATCGACGGCGCAACCGGCAGACTGATGGGCGCAGCGGCCGGCGGCACGGGGGTGGGTCGTTGCCACGGAAATTGCGGCATCTCAATCGATCGGTGATCCCCCAACTCCGCCAGGGCCGCCAACGTTCGATTGGAACCCCGATTCGCCGACACCTGAGACGCAGCCGCCACCGAAGCCCGATCGGGCACTACTGTCCACTCATTCCCCGACGGTTCCGCCTCCGGCAGCGACTCCAAATAACTTTGCACCGACGCATCGGCAAAGTAGTCCTTCAGCGACACCCCCGCCTGCACCAGATCCCGAAAATGCGGAAAAACCTCGTGACGCAACCAGTGTTCCGCATAGGCACAGAGACCCGGCAACAAATCCGGCGACCCGGCCGACTGCTGGCGAATCAGGGCGATCGCCTCCTGTTCTTGGCTTTGGCCCAGGTAGCGCGTGGCCTCCTCCGGCCGCCCCAACAGCAGCGCGCACACTGCCTGTTCCAAATACACATCCTGGCGATTGCCCAACCGCCGCAGCAGCACACTCGCTTGGCGCACAAAGGCCGGCTGCCGTTGGCCAAAGCCCCGGGCGATCGCCGCATAGGCCGTCAGAAACGTCGCCACCGCCGACGGCCGCTTGGCCTCCGCCTCAAACAGCGCCAACTGCTCCTCGGTGGTCAAATACACCCGCAGTTGCTGCACAAACCGCAAAAAGTCCTCGACACTCAGGCCCGATCGATCCTCACCCTGGCCATCGATCCCTTCGCGCTCCTTCAACATGCTGCGCAAAAGTTGCAAGCCCTGGCGATGTTGCACGCTGTTTTCGTCCGGATGGGCCAGCAACTCCAGCACTCGGTAGGGCCGCAGTTTATATAAATCCGCCTGAATCTCCCCCCGCAGGCTGGCAAACAACCCGTGGTGGAGCAACAATTCTTGGGCAATCTTCAGCGAGGTGGCCGCCGGTTCCGCCTGGCCCTGGTGCCACTGTTCACGCCCCAGCTCCAAGTAAGCCAGCACCACCGTCAGCAAAATATCCGCCAGGGCAAGCTGCGCTTCGCCAAACCGGCCCGCCTCGATCGCCCCCGGATTGCTGAGGTGGGGATAGCCCAACTCCAGCACCAACTCGTATTCCCCCAACTCCTGGAGCAACAGCAGCGACCCGACAAATTGCCGATCGTCCAGATCCAGCATCGGCGTTTCCGCCCGATCGGTCGAAGGCTTGGCCCGGCGACGGCCCTGCGCATCCAGCAGCGGAGGAGCCGTGTTGCCCCCACCCGCCAAAAACGTCTCGTCATAGGCCTGGCGACTCGCCCCCTGACTGAGCCGGGTATAGGCCTCATCAATCAGTTGCTGCCGCGTGGCCACGGCGGTTTGGGAATATTCTGGGCGTGGCAGTTGGTCACTGCGCTGGCGATAGGCCTGTTGCAGTTGCGGGGTGGTGGCCTGGATCGGCAAGCCCAAGATTCGGTAATAGTCTAGGGGGATCAGCACAACTTCCACCCTCGCGGTCTAACGACAACACTCAATCGATACCACATTATTTCTCTGGCGGATGGCCTTGGGCGGGCGAGCAAAATGGATAGGCGGCGGTTTTCAGGACTAAGTTGCTATTGAAGCACTGACCGATCGGATTTGGGGCCGGATTGGGCTAAACAGACTTGCCCAAGGAGTGGTTCTCCCATCCCTGGGATAGCATTTAGGGCCCGAAATTGGTTGGGATTAGCTGGATTGGGAGATGATCGATATAGAAATGCAATGGAAATGCACGCCATCCCATCACTGCCAGCTCTGACGACCCGCAGGGGGTCAACCAATGCCCATCCAACGGACGATCGCCGACGATCGGGAAACCAGCCCCCATGATGACAACCGATCGAAAACTAACCGGCGAATGGGAAGAATGGTTGGGCAAACGACGGTCGTATGCTAGCCTTTGCCACAAGTATGGGTAACGTAATGGGACACGTTGACTCGCCACCGTCTACGTCTAATCTTGCGCCGACAGCTTTGGACAATTGGGCTGTGCAGGTGTTGAGCTGGCCGGGCTTGCGAGTCCAGGTACGGAGTGCAGGCACGCATTTGCATGTGTTGTGCGAGGGGATTGCTTGTCCGGATGCGGCGATTTTGGAAGCGCGGTTTCGGCAGGGATTGGCGCGATCGCCCCTGAGTCAGTTGGGGCTAGCATCGATGCCCCGCTTGGTGTTGCTCTACGGTCGGCAACTGGGGCACACGAAACCGGCTTGGACGCGGTATGTGGTGCTAGAAGACTCGATGGTGCAGGAGCCGGCGGATCGATCGCCTAGCCTGCCCGAGGTGCTCCAGGCGACCAACGATCTGGAACAATTTGCGGCCTTGCCATTGCCGGAAGCCTCCGTGGTGTCGGAGTGCTTGCCGGTGCAATCGGCTTGGGCAGGGTTGGCCCAACGGGCGGCGCGCCATGTGGGCGAAACCCTGAAACAGGCACGGGTGCAAGCGCGGGTGACGGTGAAGATCACCCCTACGCCCCGATCGGCCCACGGCAGTTCCGAGGGGCCGGCGGGCCATCGCCTTTGGGCCATTTGCCAAGTGGCGGAACCGGTGAACTGGACGGCCCAGGGCCCCACGATCGCCCGTACCCTGCGTGGGCTGGATCTGGAAGGCTTCCGCGATGGCTATGTGCTGGGGCAGGTGATTTCGGAATCGGATCCGAGTTGGATTTTGCGGGTCAATCTGACCACACCTCGGCAGATGTTGTTTGATTGGGCCCGCTGGGGCGATGTGCAGGCCCTGTCCCAATTGCTCGATCGCACCCTGGGGCAGCGGTTGGCCCAGTCTGTATCGGCGGTGCTCGAAGAATCGACGCTGCATGTGTTTGCCCGCTTGCAAGGGGCGGCGCTGGCGGCTCCGGCGGAGGTGGTGTCGGTGGTGTCTACCCTGGTGCGGGCGATCGCGCCTCAGGGGATCCATTCCCTGGTGCTCTACGGCTGCCCTGACTTGGTGGAAGCCACGCCCCAATGGGTGGAGTGGATGGATTTGCCCGCGGCCGCGCGATCGGACTTGGCCGAATCGACGCTGACCTTGGCCCAGGGGGACGATCGCGCGGCCCAGACTTTCTTGCTGGAGCGGTTGATTAATCCCCAGCTCGGGGCCTGGATGGAGTCCGGCGGGTTGCGGGTTCAGCTCTGTCGCCGGGGCGATTTGTTGCATGTGATGACAGATGGCCCGGTTTGTCCCGATCGGGATGCGGTGGCCCTGGCGGTGGCCAAGCTGGTGCACGATTTGCAAGTGCCGGGCCTGTCGGGCGTGCGGGTCTATGGGCGAGCGGCGGGCAACAAACAACCCCAGTGGCAGTTTGCGGAGGACTTCACGGCCCGGGCGGGTCGATCGCCCAACGATGCGGCTCCGGATTTTGTGGGTGCAGAAGCGGCCTTGGCCACGGCGGGCACAACGGTGGCGGATGCGGCGGATCTCGACCCGACCCTTGACCAACCGATCGCGGGGAGTCCCTCACGGCCGCTGTCGTTGCCCGGTCGCGTTGGTGTGGGCTGGTCGATCGCGGAGTTTTGGCGGCGGGTGCTGGTGGAGACCCGATCGACCCTCACCGCCACCGGGGTCTGGATGGCCGATGCAACCGCAGCCATGCCCGGTCGGCCCATGGTTTGGCGATCGGCCGATCGGGCCGGTTGGTTGCCCTTGGTCGGAGCCGGGGCGATCGGCTGCGGCCTCGTCTTTGGGTTAGACCAGGTTGCGGCCCGCCCGGAATGGGCCCTCTCCTCGGCGGCCGAAGCTGGGCGATCGGCCTCGGCCCTGCTCAACCTGTCCAGCGGCCCCGCCGAAGCGGCCGAGGTGATTCCAGAACTGCCGAAGTTCCCGACCTTCAACAGCCCCCAGTTTGATCAACAACTCGCCCTCTATCAGCAGTTCGTCTTGCGGGAAGGGGTTCCCGATGTGTTGGTGGTGGGGAGTTCGCGGGCCTTGCGGGGCGTTGATCCGGCCCGGCTGCGCGATCGGCTGGTGCAACACGGCAAGCCCAAACTCAAGATCTTTAACTTTGGGATCAATGGAGCCACGGCCAAGGTTGTCCAGTCGATTATTCAAGGCATTCTGCCGCCGGATCAATTGCCCAAACTGATCCTGTGGGCCGATGGCACTCGCGCCTTTAACAGCGGCCGGGCCGATGCGACCTACCAGGCGATGGCCGCTTCGCCGGCCTATCGATCGCTGCAACAGGGCAAATTTCCGCGCCCGGTTCAGCCCGTTTCCAATGCAACCCCGGCTCCGGCGGCCCCGGCGGCACTTCCCGATCGCCTATCGGCCCTCACCAGCACCCGGGAAACGCCGACCCTGCTCCGCAATTCCTGGCTCGGAACCACCGTCGCCGCTGTCCCCACGCCCGAGGACATGGAGGCCTGGCTGCAAGACCGCACAGCGGGCCTGTCGCAGGCCCACGGCCGGCGAGATCGGCTCAAGGCCGTCCTGCGCGATCGCTGGCAAGGCTGGGACATGTTTGCACTGTTGGGGGCCAACGAAACCCTGCGCCGGGGTCTGAGTCCTGCCCTGCCGGACTTGGTTCAGGGGGCCCGCGCCCATTTGGGTAAAGTGGCGGCGGCTACGGGCGCGGGGCGCGACGGGGTTGTCGATCTCCACGGATTTTTGCCCCTCTCGGTCAAATTCAATCCGGACACCTACTATCAAACCTATCCCCGGGTTCCGGGCGACTTTGACAGTGATTACCGCAGTTTTTCGTTGGGAGGCGAACAGTTTGACGCGCTGAAGGGCATTTTGCAATACGCCCGCCAATATGGTGTGAAGGTGGTGTTTGTGAATGTACCGCTGACCGATGACTATTTGGATCCGTCTCGATCGGCCTATGAACAAACGTTCAATCAGTTCATGGCTACCCAGCCGTTGACCTATCTCAATCTGTCGCGGCTGTGGGTGACAAAGTACGATCGCTTCTCGGATCCCAGTCACTTGAATCGCTATGGCGCACAGGCGCTCACCGATGCGATCGCCCAACAAAAACAAATTCCCTGGCCCCATCCCTAACGGCCGGGTTGCTCCCGCACCAGTCCCGATCGCCCGCCACGCGGCCAGCCGGGACTGGCTCGACGGTGGGATGGCTGGCCAATCCGTTTAGCACCAACTCTCCGGGGTATGACCACCGACGCTCGTATAAGCGACTAATCCAATCCACTAGCCCAATCCACCAATCCAGTCTGCTAACCCAACCAACTGTCTGGCCTCCGTCGATCCATGGTTGAAACATCACTCAACTGCTGCCGAAATGAGTCACCCAGAGAACCGTTTGGGTGGAATTTAGTTATTCAGTGGCGAATTGGGGATACTCGGTCAACAATGAAGTGAGTGGCCGTCCAGAGCCGCCTCGGTGGCAGTCGCTAGCCGACACTCTGACCAACCATTTTCCGATCCCTCGTTCGGTTTTCGTGCCTCCGTTCCCTTTGGTTGCGCCATCGTCATGACTTTTGCTGGCACTGGCAGTTTTCTTGCGTCACTGACCCGACCCGATCGCGTAGGCTTATTAACCCAACGGGTTAAGGATCTCCCGGTTTCGGAGTTTGTCTGCTTGCTGGACTTCATTACGGCGGAGTTCCAGCAATTTTTGCGCGCCTTTGATTTGGTGAATAATGCGGCGCTCGAAAGCATTTTGGAGCAGATTCTCGATGCGCTCACCCTGAAAATCGGGCTGATTTTGCAGGCGGAACGCACCACGATTTTTTTGCTCGATGCTGATCGATCGGAACTGTGGGCCCGCCCCAATGGCAGCCAGGGCCAGGAGCAGGATGAGATTCGGATTCCGCTGAATATCGGGATTACGGGGCGATCGGCCGCCACGGGTGAAGTGGTGAATGTGGCCAATGTGCAGCAAATGGAGGGCTTTGAGCCGGCCTTGGATGGCGTGGCCGATCGCCAGACCGAAACCCTGCTCTGTATGCCCGTTCGCAGCACCAGCGGCGAAGTCGTGGCCGTGGTGCAACTGCTGAATAAAACGACGGCCCCGGCCTTTGACCGAGAAGACGAGGCCCGCTTCCGGGAATTTGCGGAGGCGATCGGGATCATTCTGGAAAGTTGCCAGTCCTTTTACCAGGCCGCTCGCAACCAGCGCGGGGTGGCAGCGCTGCTGAAGGTGACAACCCTGTTTGCCCAAACGGGCCTTGATCTCGATCGGGTCTTGCAATCGGTGATGGCCGAAGCCCGCGACTTCATGCAGGCGGACTACGGCACGCTCTACCGGCTGAATCGCGACAGCGGCCGCCTGCGCACGGCCTCCGACAATGGGCGATCGGTGGAAATTGCGAGCGATCGGGGATTAGTGGGCTACGTCGTCCGCACGGGCGAACCCCTCAATCTCAGCCATGCCCCGTCTCACGAACACTTCGACCCCGCCCTCGACTGTCCCAGCGGCCTCACCACGCGCAATGCCCTGTGTTTGCCGATTTTTGATCCCGCTGGTCAACTGATTGGGGTCAGTCAACTGCTCAACCGCAAGCAGGGCAGTTTCACCGCCTCCGACGAAGCCTTCATGCGCGCGTTTAATACCCAGGCGGGGATTGCCCTGGAAAACGCCCGCCTGTTTGACAGCGTGCTGACGGAACAGCAATACCAAAAAGACATTCTCCGCAGCCTGTCGAATGGGGTAATTTCCACGGATTTGCAGGGGCGGGTGGTGACGATTAATGAAGCGGCGCTGGAGCTGCTGGGCTGCCCGGTGCGGCGCGATGGCTTGGCTGGCCGGCGCAGCATTCAAACCATTTGGGAACAGCGGTTGCTAAAACGGCCCGTTTGGGATGTGATTCCGATCGAGTCCCTGGAGTCTCGGCTGCTCGACAGCTTGACCACGGGGGCGCGTCACCGCGTGCCGGAGCAATCCTTGCGCGTGGGCCGCTACTTCAGCCCCATGGAAGGGACGGTGTGGGTGGTTCCCCAGGGCCATGATCAGGTGCGCCTGTGGAATGACCCGGAACTGCCGCCGGAATATCTCAACCCCGATGATATGCAGTTGTTCGATCGCAATGTCAATTTGGCGGTGAATCCGCTGACGGACTTGGATGGCAAGGTGCGCGGCGGGCTGGTGGTGCTGGAGGATATCAGCCGGGAGCAACGCCTAAAGGCCACCATGTCGCGCTATATGACCCCCGAGGTGGCGGCGCGGGCGGTGGAGCTGGGCGCGGATATGCTGACGGGGGAGCGCAAGGATGTGACGATCCTGTTTTGCGACATTCGGGGCTACACCAGTTTGGCGGAGGCCCTGGACGCGACGGAGGTGGTGGCGCTGCTGAATCAGTATTTTGAAACGATGGTGGAGGCGGTGTTCGATCGCAAGGGCACGCTGGATAAGTTCATTGGCGATGCGCTGATGGCGGTATTTGGTGCGCCGTTGCCCCTGGATGAGGATCATGCGTGGCTAGCGGTGCTGACGGCGCTGGATATGCGCGATCGCCTGAAGGTGTTTAATCGGGCGTTGGTGGCGACCGATCGGCCGCCCCTGCGGGTGGGGATTGGCATCAGTTCCGGCGAGGTGATTGTGGGCAACATCGGCTCCCATCGGCGGATGGACTACACGGCGATCGGGGATGCGGTGAATGTCAGCTCGCGGCTGGAGGGGCTGACGAAGGAATATGGCTGCGACATTATTGTGAGCGAGGCAACCCACGAGCGCTGTGCCGATCGGCTCTGGATGCGGGAGCTGGATCGGGTGCGGGTGAAGGGGCGATCGAAACCGATCCGAATTTTTGAACTGATCGGTGATCGATCGCGCCCCTTGTCCTTTGACGACGAAACGTTCCTAGAACAATACGAATTAGGCAAAGAGGCGTTTAACCAATTCCATTTCCATAAGGCGATGGTGCATTTTGCGGCGGCCCAACAATTGCGCCCCCATGATCGATCGGTGAAGTTGCACCTGGAGCGATCGACCCAATACCTCGACTGCCCGCCACCGGAATATTGGGACGGCGTTTTTAATGCGCCCAGTGTCCAGTAATAGTTCGATTTCAGTAACGGTTCGATTGGTGTTCGCTGGTTACTGGTTTTTCGATCCTCACCTCCTAAAGCAATCGGTTTTGAGTCAATCGGTTTTAGACTGGCGATCGCCCCGTTGTTGATCCCCGTTGCCCATGATTTCCGCGACCGAAGCCGAAGCCATCGCCCTCCGCCTTGCCCAGCCGATTCCGGAGCATGAGTCGATCGCCACCGTTGATGCGCTCGATCGGGTGCTGGCGGAACCCGTGCGATCGCGGTTGGATTTTCCCCATTGGGACAACTCCGCGATGGATGGCTACGCCGTGCGCCATGCGGATTTGGGCAGTTTGCCCGTGGAGCTGGCGATCGTCGAAGACATTCCCGCCGGGTCGGCCCCCCAACAGACCGTGGAGCCGGGCCAGGCGGCCCGCATTTTTACCGGGGCGATGCTGCCACCGGGGGCGGATACGATCGTTATGCAGGAAGACACGGCGGCGGCGGGGCCGGGACGAGTGCAAATTTTGAGTGCGCCGGAAGCGGGTGCGTTTATTCGATCGCGCGGGGCCTTTTGTCGGGCCGGGGATGGGATTTTGCCTGCGGGGTTGGCGATCGGCCCGGCGGAGTTGGCCGTGTTGGCGGCGGCCCAGTGCGATCGGGTTTCAGTGGTGCGGCGGCCGCGGGTGGCCGTCTTTTCGACGGGTGATGAGTTGGGGGCGATCGACCAGCCCCTGAAACCCGGACAGATTGTTGATTCCAATCAATACGCCCTGGTGGCGTTTTTGCGGCAGATGGGCGCGGAGCCGATCGCCCTCGGGATTGTGCGGGACGATCGCGCGGCCTTGAAAACCGCGATCCAACAGGCGATCGCCCAGGCGGATTTGGTGCTCTCCACCGGGGGCGTATCCGTCGGGGACTACGACTATGTGGACGCGGTGCTGGCGGAATTGGGCGGCGAACTCCATGTCAAATCGATCGCCCTGCGGCCGGGTAAGCCCCTGACCTTGGCGACGGTGGGCAAGACGCTCTATGCGGGCTTGCCGGGAAATCCGGTGTCGGCCCTGGTCGGTTGCTGGCGGTTTGTGGCTCCGATGTTGCGCAAGTTGTCCGGGCGATCGGGCCCCCATGAGGCCCAGTGGCTGACGGCGCGATCGACCCAACCCCTACGCGGCGCGGGCCAGCGCGAAACCTATCTTTGGGGTCAATGGCAGGTGGTGCAGGGCTGCGTCGAATTTACCCCGGCCGGCGGGAGCCACAGTTCCGGCAACCTGATTAACTTGGCGGGCACGACGGCCCTGGCGCAAATTCCCCAAGGAGTCCGCGAGATTGCCGCCGGGAGCGAGATCCGGGTGCTGCTGATCCCTGGGGCCTAGCGACGGGCGCGATCGGGGGCAGGCTCGGCGGGGGGCGGGCCAATGGGCAGCGGCTCGATTTGGTAGAGCACTTGCCCGCCCCGAATCGCCACAAAGGAGATCGAGAGCGGCCCCGCCGTGTAGATATCCCGATCGGCCACGGCTTGCACATCCAGCGGGGCCTGTTGTTCTTCTAGCCAGCGCACGAATTGGATTAGCCCCGGCACGTTCTCGACCCGGAAGCCATCGGTGGCGACCCCCGCCCGCTGGGCCCGGAATTGGGCTTGGCCCAGCAAGAGTTCCAGTCGATCGCGCAGTTCCTTTTGGGAAAGCGATGACGGGTCGAGGGTTGTGATGGCCAAGAGTTCTCGATTGGCAAACAGGATTTGGTTCGGAACCACTTCCAACACAACCCGAATCGGCGGATCTTCACCAATCAGATAGTTGGCGGTGGACAGCACTTGCACGTAGTAGTCCCGACCATCGCGCACCTGGGCGATCGCCCGTTCCACTTCCCCGCGCGAGAGGGCGATCACCTGTTCCGTCGGCGTGGTGCCGGGCCGGATTTTCTCCACCGCCACTCGATTCCCCGCCACCAGCAGCCGTTCGATCGCCGTCTGGGCCATGTCGGGCTGCGGAATCCGCAAAATCCCCGCGACCAATACCTCACCCCGGCGCAGGGCCACGTTGCCTTCGCGCAGGGCTTGGGATTCGCGCTCCAGCCGCCGGACGGATCCTTCTAGCTCCTGGAGTTCCGATTGGGCCGCCTGAAAGCGCTGGTTGGCATCGTTCAAGCGCACTTCGACGGTTTTGAGCCGCTGTTCCCGATCGCGAATTTGGCTGGTGCGATCGCGGTTTTGCGCAATCAGGGATTGATTTTGTTGATCAAGGGCCGATCGTTCGCCCAGCAAGCGCGATCGTTCCCCCTGCAATTGCCGGTTTTCGCCCCCCAAGCGTGCCAAATCCCCCTGCAAACTCCGGCGCTCCCCTTGGAGGGTTTTGATATCGCCCTGAAGTTGCTTGGCTCGCTGGGACACTTTGGCCAGTTGGGTCTTGGCTAGGCGAAATTGTTTGTCGGCTTGCAGCAAGCGTTTCTGGGCCGCATTCAATCGGCCCTGCGTGGCCGCCTGCCGGGTGAGGGCGGTTTGCAACGACTGATTAATTTGGCTGAGGTCGGCTTTCGCCCGATCCTGCTGCTGGCGGGCACTTTCCAACTCCCGCCGCGCCCGGCCCAGCCGGGTTTGGATTTCCTCTAGCTCAAAGATGCCCGCGAGAAAGAGCAATCCGAGGGTTGAGGCCGAAATCAGGCTACCCGTGACGATCGTGACGAGGGTGGCGGTTTGGCGGGGCCGCAGGTTGAACAGGCTGAGGCGCGCTTTGCCCACGCGCGTGCCGAGCCGATCGCCCATCGTCGCGATCGCCCCACCCAAAATCAGCGTGGCCAACAAAATTAGTACGTACCCGATCGTCATCGCCCGGTGCGATCGCCCCTCAAATCCCTGTTACTGCCCACAATCTAAGCCAGAATCCCTGCGTGAATGCAGTCATTCATTACGGTTTTCAATTCATTAGCAACCCGGTCTCCCTCGTCTGATCGGGTCGCATCACATCTTCGCGATCGGATCACGGCCCAACAGTCGAGCCTAGCCATCACAGCAAAATGCCGCTGAACTGACCGTCAGCAGCATTTTGAATCGCTTTGATACTTACACGAATTAATTACATGAGTTGATTACATGAATTAATTGCACAAATTAATGAACCAAATTGATGAATCGAGTTTATGAACCAAATTGACGAGCCGAGTTAATGAACCAAATTGATGAAACATGATTGGGTTCAATCGGGGCAACGTCGCCGCTACCCATTGGCCATCGCGATCCTGAACCTGTCTAGGTAAACTGATTGCCCAGGCTGACCGGATTGTGGACAGTGATTTTTTTCTTGTGAATTGAAATGGCCTTGCGATCGCGCAAATCTCCCAGCAGGCGCGTCACCGTCACCCGCGTGGAGCCGATCGCCTCCGCAATGGCTTGGTGCGATAGCTTGAGGTCGATTGTGATTCCCTCGGCACTCGGAACCCCAAAATCGCGGCACAAAATGAGCAAGAAACTCACCAGCCGTGATCCCATGTCCCGATGGGCCAGGGTTTCGATCATCATCTCCGTTTGCAAAATTCGCGATGACAGGCCCTGAAGCATCACCATCGCCAATTCCGGGTCGTCTTTCAGGGCCTTTTCGACCCGATCGATCGGCACCGAGAGCAACTCAACCGGCGTAAAAGCCACCGCATGATAGAACCGATCGGACCGATTGCCCGTCAGCAACGACAACACGCCAAACACCGTGTTTTCGCGCAGCAACGCGACCGTAATTTCCTCACCTGCTTCGTAAACCCGCGAGAGCTTCACCGCTCCCTTGACCAAAAAATAGACCCGCTCGGCGGGATCGCCCGGGAAAAAAATCGTCTTTCCCCGATCGAAACGCTCGGTCGGCGGCGAGAATGAGTCTCCGCTCAATTGGCGAAAAACTACGGATAAAGGCTTGTCTGCTGATAAGGGCATCTCGCTGCGTCAAACGGCCGAACTACTCAAAAACGTTATACCAAGCGCGATCGCCCTGCGCACAATTTTGGAGATTGATCGAAAAGTTTCCCAACCGGGCAACCATCGCCACACCGCAACTGGCTGGGACACAAAAACCACGAATGCCCTTTCAGACGACCCTGACCGGTCTACACTGATTCAGGTCTACACTCGCAGAACTACAATCTCGAACATTGTAATTCGACCGTTGTAGCCTCTGATACTTTTCTGGTCAACTGAGGGCATCGGCAGGGCAACTTTGGGCCAACCAGGGCCCCTGCGGCGCGGTTGCATCCCTGGTCGCGACCCCAGCGTCGATTCAGTCGATTCAATGGCCTCAACGGCCCGATCGCCCCGGCTATCCTGGCCGTCTCTCAGCAGCAGTGGCGATCGTGACTGCGGCCACGGCTTGCCCGATCGAGACCCCCTAGCCCGCCCTCAACACAATCTTCCCCCGTTCCACCCGTCCATTCCCCATTTCCCAGTTGAGCTAAATCTATGCTGCTGAACCTCACCGGAAAGAAAGCCCTCGTCACCGGCATCGCCAACAACCGCTCGATCGCCTGGGGCATCGCCCAACAACTGCACGCCGCTGGCGCAGAAATCGCCGCCACCTACCTGCCCGACGACAAAGGCAAAGCCGAAAAAAAAGTCGCCGAACTGCTCGAACCCCTGAACCCCACCTTCCTCGTCCCCTGCAACGTCCAAGACGATGCGCAAGTGGCCGAAACCTTCCAAGCCATCCAAGAGCAGTGGGGCAATTTTGACATTCTGATCCACTGCCTGGCTTTCGCTGGCAAAGAAGAACTCACCGGCGACTTCAGCAACACCAGCCGCGACGGCTTCGCCCGCGCCCTCGACATCAGCGCCTACTCCCTCACCAAACTCTGCGCCGCCGCCAAGCCCCTCCTCAACGAAGGCGGCAGCATCATCACCCTCAGCTATCTCGGCAGTGTGCGCGCCGTACCCAACTACAACGTGATGGGCGTGGCCAAGGCGGCCCTCGAAGCCAGCGTTCGCTACTTGTCCACCGAGTTTGGCCAAACCGGGATTCGGGTTAACGCGATCTCGGCGGGGCCGATCCGCACCCTGGCTTCCTCCGCCGTGGGCGGCATTTTGGACATGATTCACCACGTGGAGGAAACGGCTCCCCTGCGCCGCACGGTGACTCAGGTGGAAGTGGGCAACGCGGCGGCCTTCCTCTGTAGCGATTTGTCCAGCGGGATCACGGGCCAAGTAATCTATGTGGACGCGGGCTACAACATCGTGGGGATGTAGTGGGTCGGCCCATGGGGAACCGTCGTCAAATCCCCAGAACCCTGATCCTTGCGTTACCAGATCGTGGGGGGGGCAAGGGGCTTAAGCCCCTTGTCTGGGGCGGTTGGGGTCGAGTAATTAACAACGCCAGTCCCTGTTGATTGAACCCAATTGATTGATTGAAATCGAATTTGACGACAGGCCCTGAGGATCTTGATTTGGATCGCGGCGGGGCTGGGAATGTCGGCAATTTTGGCCTCAACCGGTTGGATGTGTGGGAGTTGCTGTTGTCGTTGCTGTTGTCGTCGTCGCTGGTAATTTTTGAGTTTTTCTAATCGGTTCTGAACTATGCAAACTACCGATCGCCCTGTCACAACCCTTTCGCCCGATCGCCCCGATCGGATCGCCCGCGTCAGCCGCAAAACCGGCGAAACCGATGTTCACGTAAGCGTCAATCTGGATGGCACGGGTCGTTGCTCGGCTCAGACCGGCGTGCCGTTTTTGGATCACATGCTGGATCAAATCTCATCCCATGGGCTGATTGATTTGGACATCCAAGCCACGGGCGACTTGCACATTGACGATCACCACACGAATGAGGACGTGGGAATCACGCTGGGCCAGGCGCTGCATCAGGCCCTGGGCGATCGCAAGGGGATTGTGCGGTTTGGCCACTTCCTCGCGCCGTTGGATGAAGCACTAGTGCAGGTGGCGCTGGACTTTTCCGGGCGGCCGCACCTGAGCTATGGGCTGCAAATTCCGACGGAGCGGGTGGGAACCTACGACACCCAACTGGTGCGGGAATTTTTTGTGGCGGTGGTGAATCATTCGCAGATGACGCTGCACATTCGCCAACTGGATGGGATTAATTCGCACCACATTATTGAGGCGACGTTTAAGGCCTTTGCGCGGGCGATGCGGATGGCGATCGAGGTGGATCCGCGCCGGGCCGGAACGATCCCCAGCTCCAAGGGCGTGCTGTAGTGAACGGGGATCGATCGCGCCGTTGGCTGAAGGGGCTGCTGGGCTTGGTGCTGTTCGCGGGGCTGTGGCTGGGGCCGATCGCCCCGGCGGCCCAGGCGGCGGATTTTTGTCGCCCCTGGCATGGCCAGCAAATTTGCATTCTCAAAATCCAGCGCAGCGCCAAGAAGCATTGGGAATTTCGATCGACCGTGAGCGTGAATGGGGTCGAGCGGCCCCGCGCGGCCTACAACTGTCGGCGACGCGTTTGGGTGGGTCTCGACGGGATTCGCCACGTGTTCGATCGGCATGGGCCCGGTGAACTGATTTGCACATTGCTGAACAAAGATACAACGGGCGACTCCCTGAAACCCGAGCTGATGACCGATCGCACCCCCCGCCCCCTCCAACCCAAGTTCAAACCCAGCCCGATCGCCTCCTGAGACTGTCCTCAACCCATGAGCGGCTACTCAGAAATTATGACAAAATTTTAGGATCGTGAAAAACAGCCCTCCTTTGGTCAAAAAGTTGTCAGCTTGATTGGCATTTGCCGATCGGGCCAGATCCCAAATCAGCCTCTAACCATGGGATGCGCTCGATCGCAACAGAAAGTCTTTAAAAATTGTTTAAGATTGGTGAAGCCATTTTTCTCCAATCTTTGGGAGTGTCGCTATGACAGCTCGCGTTCCCCGTGGCTTGAGTCCGCTGTCGGTGACGGCTTCGGTGACGGCTGAAGACCAATCTGCACTACGGGACGTATTTCGATCGCTCACCCCCACGAGCTGCCCGCGCCACTACAACTTCCACATGCACACGACCGCCTCAGACGGTCGCCTCTCGCCTCCCGAAGTCGTTAACCAAGTCCTGCAAATTGGTCTTCGAGGCTTTGCAATTACCGATCACCACAGCGTCAATGGCTACCTAGCCGCCGCCAAAGCCCTGCAACTGGCCCAGTCCATTAATCCCGAACTCGTTGTGCCCCAACTCTGGACAGGGATGGAAATCAACGCCGGACTCCTAGGTACGGAAGTCCATATTTTGGGATACGCCTTCGACATCAGTGCTGACGTGTTGCAGCCCTATTTGCAAGGTCGCCCCGTGCGTGATGAGCACTACTACGCCGATCGAGTGATTAGCGCCATTCACCAAGCGGGCGGCATTGCCGTGTTGGCGCACCCGGCCCGGTACCGGCTCGATGCCCAGTCCTTGATCACCGCCGCCGCCACCCTGGGGATTGACGGTGTGGAAGCCTATTATGCCTATGGCAATCCCAGTCCCTGGACTCCTAGCCCAGACCAAACGAAGACCGTTAAAGACCTGGCCGATCGCTTCAACCTACTCGTGACCTGCGGCACCGACAGCCATGGCACGAATTTGCTGCAACGGTTGTAAATCCAGTCCCAACGCGAGCAAGCAAGCGGCTGTTCAATTAGCACTCAAGCCATCCACTGGTTGGCGACTGAGTTAGCGACTGAGTTGGCGATTGAGTTGCCCATTGGCTGCCAACCAACCGCCCTCAACAATGCGTTAATCACTGATTTGTAGCCTGCTAAATTTAACCGGCTGGTGAATTTCCATAGCCCTGTGGCGAATTGCAACGAAAGCCCAGAGGATACCCAGAGCAACGCGCTTTTGCTGAGTATCCTCTGGGTTTTGTGATCGCTGGGTCCACCTCATGACCCGATCCGGCGATCGCCCGCTGAGTAGGGGCGAGGTCTCCCCGCCCAGCCCCCACTTGGTCAAAGTCTGGTCTGGGCGCTACACTGCATTCGGCAAGCCGGAGAACCCCAGTGATGTCCCGATCGAGGTTTAATGGGGTTGCGCTGGGTGTTCTGAAGCCGGGCAATTGTTTGGTTGGTGGAGATCTGAATTTTGGTTGCTTTGCGTCTGTTTGGCGATCGCAAGAAGTCGGCTCCCAAAACGTCAGCGGCCACCGTCGGGCTACTGGGATTGCTGGGATCACTGGTGGCCGCACTGCCAGCGGAAGCGGGGCAGCTCCTGAATTGGCGATTTGATGCTACTCGCAATCAATTAAGTTTTACAACCGATGAGGGTGTGCAACCGCGCGCTCAAATCGTGACGGGGCCCGATCGCTTGGCGATCGACCTGCCCGATACGACCCTCGGCAGTTCGGGGCGTGAGCAACGGTTTGGCGGCGTGGTGCGGGCGGTGCGGGTTGGCCAGCCCGATCAAAACACAACGCGCATTGCGATCGAACTACAGCCGGGCTATCGGCTGGATCCGAACAGTGTGCGGGTGCGCAGCATTTCGCCAACGCAGTGGACGGTTGATATTGCCGCAACTCCGATCGCCGGCAGTGCGCTGCCCTTGGCCCAACGCAATCCGCCACGTCCGACCCCGACCGATACCGCACCCGATCGCCCCTGGATTCCGGGGGCCCTGCGCGAGGTCTTGGAGCGATCGGGCAACCAAGAGCCGATCGCCCAGATTGAAGGGGTTGACCTGTCGGATGGTGGCTTGGCCCTGCGGGTGAGTGGGGGCCAGCCCGCCGTGACCATTGATCGCAGCGCCGATCGCCGACAAATCTCGATCATGCTCAACAATGCGTCGATCGCCAACGGGGTCGATCGCTTAGTCGGCGGTCGGGCCGGTGTCACCCGGATGATCATCACCCCCCAGCGCGGCGGCTATCCACCACAAGTGCGCGTGCTGTTGGTTGTCGATCCCCAGAGTCCTGACTGGCAGGTGCGCACGGACGGCAGCCTAGTGGTCGCCCAGCCGATCGGCAGCACCACCGCCGTCAACCCACCCCAGCCCGACACTCGCCCCCTGCCCCCGCGCAACTGGCCCCGCCAGCCCAGCAATGACCCTAACTGGCAGAGCAATGACTATCCCGATCCCCGCATGGGCGGTCTGCCAAGGCTAAATCGGCGAGTCAGGATTGTGGTCGATCCGGGCCACGGCGGTCGCGATCCAGGAGCGATCGGCATCGGCGGCCTGCTCGAAAAAAACGCCGTGCTCGATATCTCTATGCAACTGGCAGCGCTCCTCCGCAGCCAAGGTGCTGATGTGGTGATGACCCGTGATGATGACACCTTCATCAGTCTGGACGGGCGCACCCAAATGGCGAACCGCCTGAATGCGACGGTGTTTGTGAGTGTCCACGCCAATTCAGCGGGGATCAATCGACCGGATGTGAGTGGTGTTGAAACCTACTACCACCAATCCGGCGGCCGCCTAGCCCAAGCGGTACAGCAAAGCATCATGCAAGCATTCCCCTATATGCGCAACCGAGGGGTGCGGACGGCGCGGTTTTACGTGCTGCGGAATAGTCGAATGCCGTCAATTTTGGTAGAAACCGGATTTGTGACGGGGCGGCAGGATGCGGCATTGCTGAGCAACCCGACCTGGCGATCGCAAATGGCCTGGGCGATCGCCCGAGGGACGATTAACTATCTCAATGGTCGCTAACAGGGTTGCCGAATCTGACTTGCCCAGGCTCACTTGCCTAGGCTCAATGGGCCACCTCGATCCTGGGGGACGCAACAAACCCCGCCGCTGCCACCTGATCGTGCACGGCTTGGGCATTGGGCAAGGACGACAGTTCCACGCCATGGTTGCGCACGAACGTCAACAGATCGTAGGAAATGACCCCCCGGGCCACCGCCACCTCGCCCAGGGTGAGCCACTGGGGATTGCGTTGGTAGGCCCGGGCCGTGGCAATCCAATCAAAGTCGATCGCCCCGGCCCGATAGAGGGCGGCTTCCGGAGCCAGGGTCAAGCCACCGGAGGCGATCGCCACCTGCAACAACCGCACGGCCTTGGGTGTTAGCCAACCACGCTCGATCGCCACCCCCTCGGGGCGATCGTGATTCATTGCTTCCAGGGCCTTGCGCTGCTCAGAAGTCAGCAGTCCAGCCTGCTCGCCAAGCCGAATGATCGCAGCGGGATCCGCCAAATTAATCGCAGAACGCTCCGCCAAATGGGGCAGAACCTGCTCAAAAAAGCGTAGGGTTTTCGCTTGAATGGCCCCCTTGGCTACCAAAATCTGACCCAGGCTGAGCGATCGCCGCAGTTCATAGAAATCGATCAGTTCTCGTAATTGGTGTTCCGTCAAGAATCCCGCGTCTTGTAGGAGCACGCCGATCGGTCGCTGCCAGCGATAGCGCCCCAACAACGCAGCCGTTAAGTCCACAAAAAACGGCACACTATCCACTAAATAGCGCCGCCACAATCGCTGGGGTTCTCGACTCAACCGGAAGAGCCATTCCAAACCCACTTGGCTCATCCAGTGAGGCGATCGGGGAATGTTGCCAGCTTCAAAGTCGATCGAGGCCCCAAACCCAAAGGCCACCGTCACATGCTTGAGCAAATGCTGGTGACGATAGAACCATTTTTCTTGTTTGGGCGCTCCAACACCCAGCACTAAAACATTCGCCTTCGATGCATTAATCAGGTCAACAATTTTGCGACATTCGATCGGATCACGCTCAAACCCAAAGGGCGGAGAATACACCTCCGTCACCATTTCTCGTCCCACTTTTTGATTAATCACCCGTTGCGCCTTCGCTGCCACCCCTTCCCGAGCACCCAACAGAAACATCGTCATTTCTGAATCTTGGGCGTAGTAGTCATAGAAGACGGGCAAAAAATCAGAACCAGAAATCTTATCAACAATTGTCTGGCCCATCATCTGAGCAATAAAGATCAAAATCTGGCTATCACAAACTAGGTAGTCGGCTTTGTGATAAATAGTGTTAAATACTTCATCAGAACGAATTTTGGTGAAATGATCAATGTTCGGAGTTGTAACCCAACCGCCAACCTTGAGCCGATCGAGCAATTCTTGCTTGGTAATGTTGTCGATTATGACATTGAGAAGTTGAACTTTTTTAGGGAATACTTTCATAGGAATTGTTCTGCCAAGAGAAATCGTTGCGAGACGTGGTGGTGAGTAAAGTCCCAAGGTCTTCAGCCAGATCCGGGACTGGATCCGTTTAGAAACAGACCTTAGAAACAGACCTATGCGACCAATTTTGGGAATGAGCGATCGAGCAGGGAAATCTTATCACTAGGATGAATTGTCCGTTCATCCTCGGGCTGGGATAGACAGCAGCCCAAATTGTGGTTTTGCTAGACCCTTGGGAGCCGTGAGAGCGAGGGGCTTCAGTTCCTTGCTGAATTGAGTTTGCGATGGACTAGAACTCAGATTCTATGGCTGTCTAAATGTCCGATCGCTTCGTAGAACGGCTGGCAAAATTGGCTTAATCTGAATTCGGGTTGACCAACTCACAATCGGCCTAGAGTCAATTCAAATCATGAATGCCAATCCTAGCTAGCGGCTGGTGATCAGAATCAACTGGTTTCATTCGCAAACCAGGGTAGTTTGCTCAGTGATTGTGTGATTGCTTGGGTTGAGTCATCTGATTTTGCGACAGGCGATCGGGCACTGATCCCAATCTCGATTCACCCGTTGATTACCAACTACACCCTTATCCTAGGACGCTACCATAGGGGTCATTTAAATCAAACAGTTTTTATTAAAATCTATAAAAAATCGATAAATAGTCAAATCCGTGGGGTGATGATTTGAGGGTTCCATAGAATTGAGCTGTGCTGGCAATTGATTGGGATCGCCCAAGGGCCGCCAGCGGTGTTGACTCGTCGGGGTTGCTGGGGCGATCGCGGATTGATAGATATTGATGGATCAGGTTGGCGGATCCGGTGGATCCGGCGGATCCATGGGAATGGGTGCAGGAATCCGTGATCGTGCAGCGCTGACCGTAAACCATCACTGTGGAACTGTGACTGTGGGACTCCAAGGACTGGAAATTGCATTGTGGGCTGTGACGGCTGGGGTGGCGGTGCCGATCGCGGTGTTGGCGGTGGAATGCGGCGTGGGGGCGTTGCTGCCGGGGTTTGGTCGATCGGGATCGGTGGCGCAGTTTCGCCGACCGCGCGCCGCCGTGTTGATCCCAGCCCATGACGAGGCCGGCTCGATCGGGGTGACGATCGCGGCCCTGCTGCCCCAGTTGGAGCCGGGCGATCGGGTGCTGGTGGTGGCGGACAACTGCTCCGATGAAACGGCGGCGATCGCCCAGGCGGCGGGGGCCGAGGTGGTGGAACGCTTCAACACCGAGCAACGGGGCAAAGGCTACGCCCTGGACTTTGGGGTGCAAATTCTGGCCCAAGATGCGCCGGAGGTGGTGGTGATTGTTGATGCCGATTGCACGCTGGAGGCGGGTAGTCTCGATCGGCTGACGCGCCTGGCGATCGGGCGCAATCGGCCCGTCCAAGGGCGCTATCTCATGGAACTGCCCCCCGCCCCCACGGCCGCGCGTCGGGTGTCGGCCTTCGCCTTTGCGGTCAAGAATTTTGCCCGATCGGAAGGCCTGCGGCGGCTGGGGCTGCCCTGTTTGCTCAACGGCACGGGTATGGCCTTTCCTTGGCCGGCGATCGTCCGGCTACCCCTGGCCAGCGGCAACCTGGTGGAAGACATGCAAATGGGCATTGACCTGACCCTGGCGGGCTATCCGCCGCTGTTTTGCCCCGATGCTCCCGTGACCGGGCGGCTGCCCCAGAGCGAAAGCGCCGCCACTAGCCAACGCACGCGCTGGGAACACGGCCATTTACAAACGCTGATTTATCATGTGCCGCCGCTCTTGGGCCGGGCGATCGTCACGTCCAACGGGCAACTGTTGAGCACGGCGCTGGATCTGATGGTGCCGCCGCTCTCGTTTTTGGTAATGATTTGGGTGGGGGCGGCGATCGCGGTGACGGGGGTGGGAGCCGTTTTTGGCCTGTGGCGACCGGCGATCGGGATGGGCATTTTAGGGATCATTTTGTTTTGCGCCATTTTGTTGGCCTGGTGGCGCGTGGGGCGATCGTTCCTGTCCGCCAAAACCTTGCTGACCATTCCGCTCTACGTCTTGCAAAAAGTGCCGATTTACCTAGGTTTCGTCAAACGGCGACAAACGGAATGGGTGCGCACCGAGCGTGATTAACGGGCGTGATTAACGGGCGCGATCAATGGGCACGATCAATGGGCGCGTCCGGTTCGGGAAATCGATCGGCGGGAATCATGGCTATCCCTTGGGAAGCAATCGCAACAGGTATCAGCATGACAACAACCTTGGCAGTCGTCGGAGCAGGTGGGTTTATTGGTCGGCGGATGGTGGAGCTGTTGGTGCAGGATCCGGCCTTTACGGTGGTGGCGATCGGCCGATCGGTGCCGGCCAACTTACCCCCGGGGGCGATCGCCCGCCTCGCCGATGCCACCAACCTCACCGCCCTCACCCAAGCGCTCACGGGCTGCCAAGTAGCGGTCTACTGCCTAGCCGGTAGCGCCAGCTTTGTCCGCAAAAATGGCAGCTTGGTCTATCAAGCGGCCGTGGACGCGGGGGTGAAACGGTTTATCTACATCAGCAGCGCCGTGGTCCACGGCCAAGCGCCGGCCCCCGGCACCACGGAACACAGCCCCCTACGCACGAACTACCCGATCGCCTACAACAACGCAAAGGTGAAGGCCGAGCGGCGCTTGCTGGCCCAACGCGCCAACAATAAAACCGAAGTGGTGATCATTCGTCCCGGGATCGTGTGGGGCCCCAAGTCCAACTGGGTGGTGGCCTTTGCCAATGCGATCGCCGACGGTGTGGCCTACCAAGCGGACTATGGGCGCGGCATTTGCAACAGCGTCTACGTGGATAACTTGGTGCATGGGATCGCCCTGGCGGCCACGGCTCCCAAGGTCGATCGCGCGGCCTTTTTCATTGGCGATGCCGAGGTGATCACCTGGGGCGACTTTTACCGCCCGATCGCCGCCGCCCTCGGCCAATCCTTTGACCAACTGCCCAACGTCGAAACCCAAGCCTTTTTCCCCAGTTGGAAAGAGGAACTCAAGGAAACCCTGCGCGGGATGCGGGTTGTGGGGACGGTGCTGTCGGCCCTGCAAGAGCGCCGCATAAAAGCCAGCACCGCGCGGCCCCGCCCCGTGTTGCTGCCCCTGAATCAGGAATTGGCCGCCCTCTACCGCTGCCAGTGGCATTTGCCCTTGACCGAGGCGGAAACCCGCTTGGGCTACCGCGCCCCGGTGTCCTTTGCGGCGGCCTGCGAACGCACCACCGACTGGCTGAAGGGGCAAAAAATCGAAGCCCTGGGGCATCACTAGACCGCCACTAATTCCCTAACCATTGCGGCAATTCGCCCACGAATGCGGCAATCCAGTGGCGCGATCGGCGGTCGATCGGTTGAAAACACGCTACATTCAAGCGATCGCCCCAGGTTCCACGGTGAGCCTCAGCACGCGCGCAAGCATGGATTCAGTAGATAGCCTATGGCCGGGTTAGTCATCCAAGAGACGATCGCCGCCCTGATTGAGATGGCGGAGCAGGGGTCGATCGACCCGTGGGATGTTCGTGCCGTGGAGGTGTTGGATCACTACCTCGATCAGTTGCAGCGGGCGATCGAACCGGTGGCCACGCAAATGGGCAAGGCCGCCTACGATGTCCACCTGTCGCGATCGGCCCAGGCCTTTGTATCCGCAGCCCTGTTGGTGTTGATCAAGGCCAATCGCCTCACCCTAGCGGAATTTCCCCCCATGGACTTGGCAGATGAGTGGGACGTGGAAGCGGAGGACGCGATCGAGGCGATCGCCCGCGGCCGCCTGCCCCTGCATCTGGAACAATGCCTGAAGCGGCGCGGCGTGGCCCCCAAGGCCGGCCAGCGGCGCGTTTCCCTGGGCGACATGATTGAACAATTGCAGCAGGTGGCCAGCCTGCTGGCCACGCAGCCCCCCCGCCCGCGCAAAACCCGTCGCCCCAGCCGTCGCCAAAAAATGCGCGCGGTGCAACAACTGGCCCACCAGGAAAACCTCGGCGAAGTATCGGAGGCGCTGGCGGCGTTTTTGCGCCCCTTTGGCGATCAATGGCTAACTTTTGATGACATGGTGGCCCAGGTGCCACGCACGGGGCCGAATGCCATTCCCCTGACGATCGCGCATCATGATCATGGCCAAGGCGACCTGACCGATGCGCTGGGCAACGACCAACCGACCAAGAGCGATCGCGCCGGGGCCTTTTGGGCCCTGTTGCTGCTGGCCTCACAGTCCAAGGTGGAACTCGACCAAACCCAGTTTTATCAAGATCTCCGGGTGCGATCGCTGCCAGACCCCCTACCCCCCATTCCCGACCCATGAGCCAACCCTCGATCGACCCCTCCGAGGACACCGCGCCGGAACCCGTGTCCCCGCAGCGTCCAGCATCCCAACCCTGGATCCGCTGGCTGGCCCCGTTTTACGGATTGTTGTTTTGCATCATTTTGGGGTTAGCCTACACGGGCAACCTCCCCAAATTTCTCAGCCAAATTCCCAACTATGACATTCCAGGGCACATCATTTTGTATGCCATGGCGAGTTATTTGGGCCATCGATTTAGCCAATGGAAAATGATTCGGATTTTTGGGCGATCGCTCCCCCTTTTCCCTCTAGGATTCACCGTTTGGACTGTGGCCGAAGAGTTCCTCCAAAGTCTGTCGCCCAACCGCACGTTTAGCGGTGTTGATCTCGTTTGTAGTCTCCTCGGCATCGTGTTGGGCTGGAAATTGGCTGATCGCGATCGCACAACCTCCTAACCCAAGAAACCAACGCTCAATCCAAGATTTAATCCAAGATTTAATCCAAGATTTAATCCAAGATTTAATCCAAAATTCAAGCCCGGTTTAAAATCAACATCATCAGCACTCAACCCAAGATTTAACCCAAATTCAGAAGTAACATTATCAGACTAGACCCCTTGCCCCAATCAAGACCCTCGTCTTAAATCCCTCTCCTGCCTTATGAAAGGAACTTGATCACCAGAAATGAGATCGCCGTAAACCCCCTATTTCTGACTCCCTTGCGCCCCCTCGGGAGACGGGGGTGGGGGATGAGGGCTGCTCGCTGGTTCGTGCAGGAGGTCTACTATATAACTCGCGACAAATCAACTTAAGCAAACAAGCTATTTTTATTAAATGATTAAGGTGCATCCAACCACTAGCTCCTTCAGATTTTATGCCTCCAGACAACTATCCCCGCAAAAAAGGCTCGATCTTACTAGTTGATGATCTTCCAGAAAACTTGCATCTTCTGAGCAGCCTGCTAGTCAAACTTGACTACACCATTCGCCATGTCACGAGTGGTACTATGGCGCTCAAAACTATTAGAGTCAAACAGCCAGACATCATTCTATTAGACATTAAAATACCAGACATGGATGGCTATCAAGTTTGTCAAGCCATTAAATCTAATCCAGAATCACATCATATTCCAATTATTTTTATTAGCGCCCTTGATGAAGCCTTTGACAAAGTTCGTGCGTTTCAAATGGGCGGCATCGACTATATTACAAAACCCTTTCAAGCGGAAGAAGTCATTATTCGAGTCGAGAATCAATTAAAGTTGCAGAGCCAAACACGCGCCCTGCAATTTGAAATCCAACAACGCAAACAAGCAGAAGCCACCCTCCTGCAGTCTCAGGCGTTACTCTCCAGTATTTTGGATAGTGCTCTCGATGGCATTGCCGCGATGCAATCCATGCGAGATCCAGAAACACAACAAATCACTGAGTTTTGCTGTTTGGCTATGAACCCGGTCATGGCTCAGCTCCTCGGTTTTCCCGCCGATGACTGGGTTGGCAAAGTGATCAATCCGCAGCTCCTGAATGCGTTGGAGCCGCACTTGTTCGATCGATTAGTTCAGCTTGTAGAAACTGGAGTTCCGATCGCCGCTGATTTTTGTTGTGCTTCTAACAATATGGACTGGTATCACTATGTTGCCGTCAAACTGGGTGACGGATTTTCTATTACAGTCCGGGATATTACCGCCCGCAAACAAGCGGAACTCGATCTGGCACAGGCCAAAGAAGTGGCAGAAATCGCAACGCAAGCCAAAAGCCAGTTTTTGGCGCATATGAGCCATGAAATTCGCACACCGATGAATGGTGTTTTAGGCACGGCAGAATTACTCGATCGCACGATATTAACCACCGAACAGCGCGATCTAGTGCATATTATTCAAGATAGTGGTGATTCGCTCTTGAGAATCATTAATGACATTCTTGATCTATCTAAAATTGAATCAAATATGCTCGATCTTGAATCAAGAATCTTCAACTTAGAAGATGTGGTCAAGTCAGTGATCTCGCTCCTATATCCCCAGGCTTGTAAAAAGGGCATTACTCTAGACTATTTGATCGAAAATCCGATTCCCCCATTATTAATAGGTGACGACTCTAGATTGCGACAAATTCTATTAAATCTAGCTAGTAATGCTATCAAGTTTACCAACGATGGTGGCGTTTTGGTTCGGGTTGGAAGTCACTTGCGCGATCAAGCAAATCAATACCAAATTACGATCGCGGTAAGCGATACGGGCATTGGCATTCATCCAGATCATTTGACTAATCTTTTTCAACCCTTTACCCAGGCCGATGCATCAATTAGTCGTCAATACGGGGGCACTGGGTTAGGTCTAGCTATTTGCAAAAGCTTGGTTGAGTTGATGGGGGGAACCATTGGGGTCGAAAGTCTGGGTCAAAGCTATGGACAGCTTCCCGAGGAAGAACTGTTAATGCGTTGGAAATCCAAATGCTCGCTTCAAGGATCGACGTTTTACTTCACAATTAATTTTTCCCCTGCCCCGGATGCGATGAGTTTTGAGCCTAAGCCAACCGAGGCCGATCGCGATAGTCTTCCAGGTTTCGATCAGCAAATAGCTCAGAACTATCCCTTACGAATTTTGTTGGTTGAAGATGATTTAATCAGCCAAAAAATTTCAGTTAATATGCTGATCCGTATGGGCTACCAAGTTGATCTGGCAAGCAACGGAGTGGAAGCCGTCGCAGCGGTTCAAGCCAAAGATTATGAACTGATTTTGATGGATACTCAAATGCCGGAGATGGATGGATTGACGGCTACTCGGTTAATTCGCCAATGTGCACGCAATTATCCTCGCATTGTGGCGATGACGGCTCATACGGAGACGCAACATTATCAATTTTGTTTAGAGGCGGGGATGGATGACTTTATTGGCAAGCCAATTATGTTGAAAAATATCATGCGTGTGTTACAGGAATGCGCTACTCAGGTTATCAATAGTCAAGCGCCAAGCGAGTTAATTGATGCGTCTTTTGTCACAGAATCGAGTCCTATGCCCTAATCTACAAAGTCTTAATTTCCAAAGTCTTAATCTAAAAATCTGGCCATTGGTAAACCATTGAAAACAGGTTGTCACAAATAGGGAGTGTGATTGATTGTAGATTGCGAGATGGATGGTGGGTTTGGGTTAACGCCGATCGCGCACCAATCGATCGATCGCCGCCTGCCAATACCAATCTTCTGATTTACCCGGCAACCGCGATCGCTCCAGGTTCACCAACCGATCGGCCGTCGGTCGATTGTTGTGTACCAACCGCAATAGTTGTTGTTCGATCGCGCGGTTCGGTCGGCCCTTGCGCTGGGGTGGTTTTGCTTTCGGCTGAGGGTTCGCGACCTTTGGGGCAGATTTTGGCGTGGATTTTGGCGTGGATTTTGGCGTGGATTTTGGCGTGGACTGCTTGGGCGAATTGACCGTGGGGGAGGGCCGTGACCTTTGCGGCGATCGGGGAATCGGCTGCTTGGGTTCCGCCCGAATCCGATCGAGCTGTCTCCCCGTCAGGCGATATTGCCCACCCGACCAACTAAATCCCGCTGGCCGCTCCTGCGTCACCCGCACCGGCCGCACCCGGGGAACATCGCGCCGATCGCCCCGATCGCGACGTTGCTGCCACCAGCCCCAAAACCACCACAGCCCGATCGCCCCCGCCCCCGCCAGCGCCAGCCCCACCAATAGATGACCCGCTAGCCAACGGTTCCCAACATCCACCACCCGCAAACTCACCATCACCCAGTCCATCTCCGGTTCCGGTTGCGCCATCCAATTTAACTGATCTAAGTCTCGCTGCTCGATCATTTGATAAATGTTCCGCACAAACGGCCGCTGCAACTGCCCCCGTTGCAGCACTTGCCGAAACTCCCCCGCAAACATCTGAGTCAGCGGGTGGCCGGGGTAGTGGATTTCTAGCGAAACATAGGCATGAACCGCCCGCGCAAACTCCGCCCGCTTCGTAAACAGTCGGCCACAGGTCAGCACCACATAGGGCGTGGCCGGATGGTCGGCGCTCACCACCGCCCGATCGCGCAAGATCGTCAACCCAGTGCAAGCCTCAGGACTCACTAAGCTACCCGGACTCGCCTGATCCAAAAGGCGGCGCACATTCTCCCGCACCGCTCCAATCAGCGCACTGTGGGGATAAACCTTCGCAAATTGCATATAGCCCGCAAAGGCCCCGTTGAACTGCCTGGCCTGCTGAGCAAGGTAAGCCGCCTGATAGAGCTGGCATTCCGCCAAGCGATACCGGCTTTCGACCAAACTGGGATCCATGTCATCGGGCAACGATTGCTGGACAACGATTTGAAATCGGGGAATCGCCGCCGCACAGTCCGATCGCCGGTACGCCGTGAGGGCCGATTCCAGATTGGGATCATTGCGCAACCACAGCTCCAAACCCATGCCCACGGCGACCAGAGTGATTGCACTCACTAGGAGCACTTGCCATTTGGGTTGCACTGCTTCACTCCTGACGCGGTTCATTCATGAGCCATGGCTTTCTTGGCCAATTCATCCCCCACAATGCCTAGCCCAAGCGATCGCTAGCGATAGAATGAAGTCCGAGCGTTTCGACGCGGTTCGACGTAGTTGGAACCCATGTAGCATCTAACACACTCGATCGCGCCGACCAGTCCAGAATCGGGATAAACGAACAACGAATTCGGATCGGTGAGCAGGGATTTTATAAATAGAGATCCTAAATTAGAGATCCATCGCAGGGGCCGCGCCGGGTGCGCCCAACCGATCGACCTCGGCCCATGGTCAGTCCTTGCCCCTCATCACCCTGGCTTCGCGCCCATTTCAACCCCAGCCCGTTTCAAACCCAATCATCAACCACAGTAAGTTCACACCCAACGATTATGACCGTCGCCGCGCCTGCCAAGACCGAATACGAAGCCGTCATTGGTCTCGAAACTCACTGCCAACTCAGTACGGAAACCAAAATTTTTTGTAGCAGTTCCACGGAGTTTGGAGCCGATCCAAACACCCACGTGGATCCGGTTTGCCTGGGATTGCCGGGGACGCTGCCGGTGCTCAATCAAAAGGTGTTGGAATATGCGGTGAAGGCTGGTTTGGCGTTGAATTGCACGATCGCCCCCTACAGCAAGTTCGATCGCAAGCAATATTTCTATCCCGACCTGCCCAAAAATTACCAAATTTCCCAATACGACCTGCCGATCGCCGAGCATGGCTGGCTAGAAGTCGAAATTGTCGATAAGCAAGGCAACGCCACCCGCAAAAAAATCGGCATCACGCGCCTGCACATGGAAGAGGACGCGGGCAAGCTCGTCCACGCCGGAGCCGATCGCCTGGCCGGGTCGGCCTATTCCCTGGTGGACTACAACCGGGCCGGCGTGCCCCTGGTGGAAATCGTCTCGGAGCCGGACATTCGCACGGGCCAAGAGGCGGCGGAATATGCCAAGGAACTGCGCCGGATTGTCCGCTACCTGGGCATCAGCGACGGCAACATGCAAGAAGGTTCCTTGCGCTGCGATGTGAACGTGTCCGTGCGGCCGGTGGGTCAAAAGGAATTTGGCACGAAGGTCGAAATCAAAAACATGAACTCGTTCAACGCGATTCAGCGGGCGATCGAGCATGAAATTGAGCGGCAAATTGAGGCGATCGAAACCGGCGAGCCGATCGTCCAAGAAACCCGCCTCTGGGAAGAGGGCAGCCAACGCACGATTTCCATGCGCTCCAAGGAAGGCTCCAGCGACTATCGCTACTTCCCCGAGCCGGACTTGACCCCGATCGTCGTTTCCGCCGAGCAACGGGACGCTTGGAAAGCCGAGCTACCCGAGCTGCCCGCCCAAAAGCGCCATCGCTACGAAACCGAGTTGGGCTTGTCGGCCTACGATGCCCAAGTGCTGACCGATGAACACCCCGTGGCGGAGTATTTTGAAGCAACGGTGGCGGCCGGCGCTGATGTGAAGCAAGCGGCCAACTGGATCATGGGCGACATTGCCGCTTGGCTGAAGAATGAAAAACGGTCGATCGATGACCTGGTCCTGAAACCCGCCGAACTGGCGGAATTGGTCGGGCTAATCGTTGACGGCACAATCAGCGGCAAAATCGCCAAGGAGATCTTGCCCGAGTTGCTGACGGAGGGCGGTTCGCCGAAAGCCCTGGTGGACAAGAAAGGCCTGGTGCAAATTTCGGATGCCGGGGCGATCGCCGCGATGATCGATGAAGTGCTGGCGGCGCACCCGACGGAGTTGGAGCAATTCCGCGCGGGCAAGAACAAGCTGAAGGGCTTCTTTGTGGGGCAGTTGATGAAAAAGAGCGGCGGCCGGATCGATCCAAAGCTGACCAATCAACTGTTGGACGAAAAGCTGAAGGGGTAATCAGTGGCTGATGATCCGGATCGGCGCATCGGTGGACTCGGCCAGGTTCATCAGAAATTTAAAAAAGAGGGGGTGACACCCCTTGCCCTTATGCTGCTATACTGTGCTAAGTAGATGCACCCTGATGATTGGGAGAGTCCGAAACGGCTCTCCTTTTTTTTGGCCAATTGCTTGGGCAACTTCTAAACCAATCTTTGGGCACCATTGGGCCGATGCTTGACCCGGTTCTGGGTCTGATAGTCCTGGGCTGAGAGGATGCCTGAAAAGCCAGAATTGATATTCTGCAAGCCCTAGTGATCAACGCAGACAACGATTGTTGGCGATGTGCGAGTGCCCCAAGATACCTTTCAGAGATTCTCTGAGATCGCGACAGTCTCCAGTCTGGGATCGGTCGCAAACCTGAGGCGATCGGCCCCAAAACAGGCGAGAATAGAACCACGATTTGCCCACCCAATTCGCCGCGCCTTCCATGTCTGCACCCTCCGCCCCTTCCGGTCAGTCCAGCCAACATCGCGAGCAATACACCGTTTTCCTCGATCCGACGCTGATTAATCGGGTGTTGGAGCTGACGGACGCGCCGGGAAATGCGATCGAGGATGCCCTGCGGTTGTGGTTGGCCCAGCAAGAAGCACCCGTGACTGCGCCGATCGTGCCTGCCCGCCGGTTGCCTGCCAGTGCCAGCGCCCCGGGATCCCAGTTGCCCGCCAAGCTTTCCGCGCCACTGATTCCCGAGCGCCGCACCAAGCCCCGTATTTTGAACCTTGCGCCACCGGTGGTTCCCGAGCCGATCGACCCGATGAACGATCGCAACTTGCCCAAACCCCTGACGCGCCCCAACGCCCCGACCCCCCGCCGGTTGCCGCCGCGCCGATCGGTGATCAGCCCGATCGATCCCCGCAAGAGCAACGACGACGAAACCGGCTGGCTAGTCTAGGGGGGCAATCCACCGGGCTAGTCCGCCTGGGGAAAGTCCCTCAGCCAAGGATCTGAATCAAAGCTCCCAAGCGGGATTAATTGGATGAATCGGATTAGGGGCTGTCATCAAATCCCTGAAACCCTGATTCTTGCGTTGCTTGATCGTGAGGGGCAAGGGGCTTAAGCCCCTTGTCTGGGCCGGTTGGCTGAGGAAAATCAACCATTTCAACCCCAATCGATCCAATTTGATGACACGCTCTAATTCGAGTCATTGAACTACTATCCAACTCGACAACCTCGGGAGCGAACCGGTCTGGTTCCTGGGCCACAGGCGGATGGTTTGTCGCTTCATCCATCGCCAAACTCAGTAAATCCACGGACTGAGTTTCTGCCCCCTGACCGAACGTGCCCGAATCGTCCTCAGGCTCCGCCGCTTTGCCCTGAGCTTCGTCCGGGGCTTCATCCGAGGCCTCGTACTGACTCACGGGTGGATTTTCTGCTGTCCTGGTTTCAGGGAGTGCTGCATCGTTAGAACTCGATGTTGTCTTTTTGACCTGAGCGATGCTGTTACGGAATGACCAAGCGAGATAGACGGCCAACGCGTCGGCGATCGCCCGCACGTTGTCCTCTGGGCGCTGGCCAGATTTGGGGTAATACGTGCTCATCATTGCTCGATCGCCCATCATGCTGGTATGTCTCTAGTGTGGCTCGGTTGGTGTGCGGTGATAGCGACGGCGATCGCAGTCTGAGACCGATCGCGATCGCCCGGCCTCTTGCGTTCGATCGCACAGCAGTCCGTATTTCGGCCATTCTGCGTAGCGATTGTCACCACCTTTCCCCTTCTTCCTACAGAAGCCGTTCCATTCCGGACAGGCCCGGCCCTCGCAACCAGTCCATAAACTGCCCCAGCGCGATCGACGAATTAAAATAACAGCCTAAATTGCCGGTTTCTTGAGTGTCCCTAATGCCCAAGGCATTACCATAAACAGAACGAGTAGGGCGTAGTAAATCGTGCCCGTGAGTGGGTCGCGATCGAGCACAATTTCTGCTAGCGATCGCCCGCGCAGGAACAATCCCACACCGATTTCAGCGCCTAACAATAACCCCAACGCCAGCAGCCCCACCATCAACCGATCGCGCAGGGGATGGGGGCGATCGAGCAGTTGGTTGAGTTGCCAATCAATCCATTGAGCTGCAATCACGATCGCGAATAACATCAATGGCATTTCCAGCAATTCCGCCATTCTCACCCCCATTTTGGGAACAACCCAGAGCGTGCGAATGACTCCCAAAACAAAACCCGTTCCAAACACCAATCCAAAATAGGTGAATCCAGCGCGAATAATCGACATATCAAAATCCATTGCGACTCAAGGTGTTTACAAGAAACGTTTTTAGTAATTTCCAAAAAAACTTCCAGAGGATTGGTCAATTTTTTAATCTTTAAAATGTCAAAAAACTATTAATAAGTGGTTGTAGGTATCCAAATTTAAATTCACCGAAGTCATCAACTAATTGGCAACCAGCAATTAAGGTATCCGGCAATCTGTTACGCAACCTATTAACAGTTTCATGGATAAACAACGAATAGCCTCTCCAACCTAACCGCGATCGCCCTCAGTTTGCCAGTCGCCAAGCCATCTCAACCCGCTCCAACCATCGATCGCTCCTAGTGGAGGCTCGATCGTCCCAAAGGTTAAGCTAGCCGAAGTTTCGCGAGACTGAGACCTGTGACTGTCGATCGCCCTTCCGTTCTCGATCGGTTAACCTTTCCCGCCAAACTCGCCTACGGTGCAGGCGATGCCGGCCCCGCCATTACTGCCAATTTATTGGTCTTTTTGCAATTGGCCTTTTTGACCAATGTGGCGGGCTTGCCGGCCGGCTTGGCGGGGTCGGTGCTGATGGTCAGCAAAATTGGCGATGCCATTAACGATCCAATCATCGGCATGATGAGCGATCGCACCAAATCCCGTTGGGGTCGCCGCTACTCCTGGATGCTGTGGGGCGCGATTCCCTTCGGCGTGATGTTCTTTTTGCAATGGATTGTGCCACCGGGCGGCACTTGGGCGCTCTACGCCTACTATGTCGTGCTCGGCCTGCTGTTTAACATTGCCTACACGGCGGTGAACTTGCCCTACACGGCGCTCACGGCCGAGCTGACCGAAGACTACGACGAGCGCACGAGCCTCAACAGCTTTCGATTTGCCTTCTCGATCGGGGGGAGCCTGCTGTCCTTGGTGCTGGGCAAAATTGTTGCCGAAAAAATCCCCGATCCCGTCCTGCAATACATTTGGCTGGCCGGCATTTGCACCATTTTGTCCGTGCTGCCGATCGTCTGGTGCGTTGTGGGGACTTTTCGCTACGGCATGGCCGCCGAGCGCCGCAGTGCCAAACGCAACGAAGCCGCCCCCGTCTTGGGCCTAAAAGCGCAATTGGCGATCGCCTTTCGCAACCGCCCCTTTGTCTATGTAATCGGGATCTATCTCTGCTCCTGGCTGGCCGTGCAGCTCACCGCCTCGATCATGCCCTACTTCGTTGTCAGCTATATGGGGCTGCAACAGGCGGACTTCTTTATGGTGGCGATCGCCGTGCAGCTCACTTCCTTCACCATGCTGTTTGTGTGGAGTGCCCTCAGTCGTCATTGGGGCAAGCGGGGCGTGTACTTCATTGGCATGGGGTTGTGGATCGTTGCCCAAATTGGGTTGATGCTGTTGCAACCGGGGCAAACCACGTTGCTTTATATCCTGGCGGTGATGGCGGGCATTGGGGTATCCACGGCCTATCTGGTTCCCTGGTCGATGCTGCCCGATGTGATTGAACTGGACGAATTGCAAACGGGGCAACGGCGCGAGGGCGTGTTCTATGCCTTCATGGTTTTTTTACAAAAGCTGGGGCTAGCCCTGGCCCTCTGGCTGGTGGGCATTGCCCTGGAAGTGGCGGGCTATGTGGAAGCCCAGGCGGGTCAGACCCTGCCGCCGCAACCGGCTTCGGCGTTGTTGGCGATTCGGATGGCGATCGGCCCGTTGCCGACCTTGGCGCTGATTGCGGGTTTGGCGCTGGCGTATTTTTACCCAATTACGCGGGAAATCCATGCGGAAATTCTGCTGAAACTGGCGGAGCGCAAGCGATCGGCCAATGGCGACCCAGCCCTAGACTCCGCGCGATCGGAACTGGGTGAGGGCTAATCAACCGATCAGCAACGGGATCGGCCCCAGCGAGATTGCGCCAACGAAACGCCCGGCCCCTGCGGTAGCATTAGCCATAGTTCACGAATCGTAATCATTACGCTCTGTCCCTATGGCTATTCAAGTGGGCGATCGCGCGCCGGACTTTTCCTTGGCAACCCAAACCGGTGAAACCATTACCCTCAGTCAGTTTGCGGGCAAGCAACCCGTGGTGCTGTACTTTTATCCCAAGGACGATACACCCGGTTGCACGATCGAAGCCTGCACCTTTCGCGATCAATATGAAGCCTTCCAGGAAGCCGGTGCGGTGGTGATTGGCGTGAGCAGCGACTCGATCGACTCCCACAAAGCCTTTGCAAACAAGTACAGCCTTCCCTTCTCCCTCGTAAGCGACAGCAACAATGAACTGCGCAAGGCCTACGGCGTGCCCAATGCGTTGTTCGTGCTGCCCGGTCGTGTCACCTACATCATCGACAAAGACGGCATTGTGCAACACCAATTTAACGATATGTTGAATGCGAAAGGCCACGTCACCGAAGCGCTGAAAACGCTACAAGAATTGGCCGCAAGTTAGCCGTAAGGTCATCGTGATGAGGTGAAACTGAGCGTTCATTTTGCACGCTCAATTCAACACCGTGAACCTGCAATTGTCAGTTCATGGCTATTTCAACCCAGCGATTGCAAGCAAACGCTACCGATCTACAATCTTTTGCTATTTCATCCCCAAACCATGGCAACTATCACTGATTTATCGGTTAAGACGATCGAAGGGCAAGATCGATCGCTCAGTAGTTATCAAGGACAAGTTTTGTTGATCGTAAACGTGGCCTCCTACTGTGGCTACACACCGCAATATCAAGGGCTGCAAGCGCTCCACGAGAAATATAGCGATCGTGGCCTCCGCATCCTCGCCTTCCCTTGCAATGATTTTGGGGCCCAAGAACCTGGCAGCAACGAACAAATCAAAACCTTCTGCTCCACTCGCTACCACGTCACCTTCGAGTTGTTTGACAAAGTTCATGCCAAAGGCGCTGACAAACACCCGCTGTATGAACGGTTAACCAGCGGATCGACTCCCGCAGGCGATGTGTCTTGGAATTTTGAAAAGTTTTTGGTGGGCAAAACGGGCGAAATCATTGCCCGATTCCCCAGCCGCATTGCCCCGGATTCCGCAGAATTAACGGGAGCGATCGAGCAAGCCCTGGGTGCATAACGGCTGATTCCACTGCGGTTGTCAATTCAGTCGGTTTCGATCGCCCCAGATTGCCGATCAGACTACCGCTAGGCGCGATCGTTAAATTTCCCAATCTCCAAAACCTAGGGTCTGCGATCGAATTCCTAACCCCCCGGGTCTGCTGCTACCAAATCGTTGGGGCAAGGGGCTTAAGCCCCTTGTCTGTGATGGTTGAAAGGTCAATTGATTGATTGATGTTTTGGAATCGATCGAATTCATTGAATCTCTGTTGAATCTCTGTTGAATCTATGGTTACTAAAACTGAATCTATGATTACTAAAACAATTTCCATTGGTATGCTTTCGTTGATTTTGGGCTTAGGACTTGGGGGCGCGATCGGCCGCGAAGTTCTTCACCCATCGCCAGCCGATGCCAACCCAGCAACTCCCAAGTTTGCGGGGTTTGATCATCTCGAAGTCGATCAATCGCGATTTGCGGCGATCTCGCAACCGCTCGGGAGTGATTCCTTTAAATTATTGGTCTTAGAACAAGCATCAAACCAGCGTCCTTGCTGGGCAGAAACGGGCAATTATCCCGTTCGAGTTGAGCCACTCCTAGTAACATTTAATTTCACGGGGATTTGTGGCCGCAGCATCGATAGCAATGGCTTTTCGATTCGCGTTGCCAAACAAGATTTAGGGTTGCAATATGCCTTGCGACTGGTTCGCCGGTTTAATTCCGTCGTGTTGCAGGGTGTACCCTTTGGGGCCGGTCGAGGCTCAACGATGGATATCGCCAGCACCAACGGTTTTACATCAGGGTTTTTAAAATTACAATTATTGCCCGGTTGGCGTTTTACCAAGCGGATGTACCAAGGCAAACCCCTGGGTCACGTCTACTTTACGAATGATTCGTTTGATTCAGCGATCACGCCCAAAATCACGGCCAATTAATACGGCTAATTAAACGATAAAAACTGGGTTAGATCGTGTCATCAAATTGGCTGGATTGGGCTTGAAATAATTGATTTTCCTAGCCCAACCATCCCAGACAAGGGGCTTAAGCCCCTTGCCCCTCACGATCAGGTATCGCAAGAATCAAGGTTTCAGGAATTTGATGACAGCCCCTAAACCCTCGTGAACTGAATTTTGGCTAATCGATATTTCAGGCCAGTTCTAAACCCCGAAGTTAGGTGGGTTCGGTTGAATCGGGTTCAAAAACATCGCTGATTTGGCAGTTTGACCAATGGGCAATTAGCCCTTCTGCCCGATCGGGATCGGTGTAAATGAGTTCCAAAAAGTCGCGCGGATCCCAACCGATCGATCGGGCATAAAACCCAATTTCGGCCATGATCCGCCCCTCCGATTGCCGCAAATACATCGATAGGCAGTGGTGTGCCTGGTTTTCACGGCGGCGCTGCGTCCGAAAAAAGGCCAACGCCGACAGCAATCGGTCTTCGTAGGGGGCCAACGGTCGCAGGGCGATCGGCTCGGGTTGTGATGTCAAGGGCTTCCTCCCGGCACTGCACTTAGTGGGTGTTGATCAGTTCACGATCGGCCGGCTTCGGTGCGATCGGGGCCGACAACGCAGCTTCCAGGGACGATCGGCCCAGCCGCCGTTCCAAAATATGCATCACCTCACGCCCAAAATCATTGGCATTGTTGCGCCAAGCCTCTAAGCAAACTTCTCCAAAAAACGACCCCAACGGCTCCGGATTCCACAATAGTTTTCGCGCCGTCCAAGGCATCAAACTCATGGGGTCATAACCTGGCTTCAAAATTTCCTTTTTCAACGCATACTCTTCTAAATGGGTATGGGGTTGCAAGCCAATGAAAAAGATCGCCGGTTCGACTTTATCTGCCCCAAAAATCGCTTCTAAGGCCCGATGGTAGGCGATCGTTTGGCGAATGGTTTCATAGGTTTCATCAATCACATTGAACGAGTAATTCACCGAAACCACATCGTTGAAACCCGCCGCCTTCAGATCCCGGCAATTTTGCAAAACCGTGCGCAAGTTATAGCCCATACGCATCTTGCGAACCAATTCTTGGGAGCCACTGGTAATCCCAATTTCAAAATAATTCATGCCGGTTTTCACCATCAGATCGCACAACTCAGGATCGAGGTTGTCCGCACGAATATAGGCAGCCCAGTGAATATCATCCATCCCCGCCGCCAGAATTTTTCGGAGCAATTCTTTGGCATCTTCAATGAAGCGCCGAGCGGGAATAAACTGCGCATCGGTAAACCAAAAATTCCGAATTCCCAGTCGATAAAGCTGTTGCATTTCGGCAACTACTTCATCGGCAGGGTTAATGCGAACCTGCTTTCCTTCAATGACGGTATAGACGCAATAGCAGCAGTTATGGGGACAACCACGCTTGGTTTGCACGCCAATGTAAAAGTCGCGATCGCGGAAGTAATAACTAAATGCCGGCCAGATTTGCTGAATATAGGAATAGTCGCAGGCGGTTTTCTCGATCGCCGCTGGTGGTTCATGAATCAACCCGGCACGCGGTGGTGCTTCGCCAGCAATGTAGCAACGTTCAGTCGCCAAGGACTCACCGCGCAGCACCTTTTCGAGCAGCGTTTCGCCTTCACCCACAGAGACGATCGTCCCCTTGGGTAATGCGCGTTGGAGTTGTTCATAAAACACACTCACAGCGCCGCCCCCGACGATCGCCTTGGCCTGGGGACGGTAACGCCTGGCCCGATCGAGTCCTTGGCGAATTAAGCCCTGATTTCGCCACAGTTCAGCATAGTAAGCACTAGTGACTCGCAAGCCCCCCAGCGCCCCCCGCAACTTCACAAGGGGATTTTTTGCATAATAAAACTCAAAGGCATTTTGCAGCGGATTGCCCCCACGACCACCCACGGGGGCATAGATTTGAATATCCCGCCAGGAAAACACGAGCAATGTCGGTTGAAAGTCGTCAATTTCGGCATCCAGGGCAGGCTTGAAGTCCAAGGGCGGCACGGTTCCCAGATCAAACAGACGTTGTTCAATGGCTGGAAATTGCTTGTGGACGTGATCCGCCAAATACACCACCCCGATCGGGAAAATAGGGTTACAGGGCAGTCGGACATACAGAATGCGATCGGCCATAATTCACGCCCCAACCTGCTTAGACGAATGGTTAAGCATTGTTCATATAAATTAACGATAACATCAGATCTCGCCCCTAATCCAAGAGCCATCTGGAATATTGACGCAATTTAGCCCAATCTCCCTTCCCAAACCCCGATTGAGATTGCACGGATTGTGGAACCCATCGTTAGCAAATGATGACGAAGCGTCCAATTTCTTGAATAAACAACCCACGGTCTCTAAAAGACTGAGCTAGCATGAACAGATATGAAAATAGTTCAAACCACCAATGGAGGAATTGGCGAGATCAATTCTGGGATCCGCACAGGGTTAGCAAATCGCTAGTCCAAAAAACTGATTGACCACTCATTTTTGATGCGCTATTTTAGCAGCTTTAGATTTTCTTAAAGATTTCAAAATCAGAAAAATCTTAGTTGGTAATAGGGTTTACAGCTTGCCCGGCAATAAGGGTGTTAGCGTATCGAAATCGTTCCTTTTCCTTGATCTACCCTTGCCTCCCATCACTGCAACCATGGCACAAGTCATCGACCCCGTTCCCAGCGATGATCAGCAAAAGTTACTTTGCTGCTACGTAAACGCCACCAGCAAGATCCAAGTTGCTCGCATTACCAACATTGCAAATTGGTATTTTGAACGAGTTGTTTTTCCAGGGCAACGATTGGTTTTTGAAGCTCTGCCTGAAGCACAACTGGAAATTCATACGGGCATGATGGCTAGTTCAATTTTGTCCGATCGAATCCCTTGCTTAGAACTGTCGTTTCAAGAAGAAATGGAGGGATTATTAGACGCTGACAGTGCCTCCGTTGCCGATCCGGATCCGGTTCCCGCCGTCCCGATCGGAGGGGCCACGTCCACGGCACTTTAGCCACCGCCCAACCCAGCGACTGAAACGATGTGCAGTCATGCTGAGAATGCTGGGGGTTATGGGGCAAGGGCATCGCAGGGAGCAAACCGGCCTAGGAGAGGGTTGGTGGCAAGACCTGAGCGCCCATTGGGTTGACCATCCCACGCCACATCACACGCCAAATCAACGCTAAATCAATAGATCCAATCCATCCATCGGCGAATGAGTCAGCCTGAGTTAATCTAGGGTTTGAGAACGTTAAAGACCGTTTAAGCCAATTTGCGACAATCCGGGACAATCTGGTGTGGAATTTGCCGGACTTTTTATGGCTGTGGCGAATTGCAGCCTGGTCAATGGGGCTGACGCTCACAGCCTATAGCTTGTTAGGTGTGACAGGGTTTTTACTAAGGCGCGATCGCTTGCTGGCAGGCGATCGCGCCTTAGTCATGCCGCCCATCTTGCGCCCCCTGCACATCACCCTCGGGCTGATTCTGGTGGCGCTTGTTTTGCTGTTGCTGATTGTGGGCATCATTGGCACGCTGGGGCATTTTGGGCGACTCGGCCACTCGCCCCACCTGGCCGCTGGGCTGACCGTCGTGGGCTTGGTTGGCCTCTCCGCCTGGAGTGCGAGCCGGATTGCGATCGAGCGGCCCTGGGCCCGATCGCTCCATCTACGCACCAACCTGGGACTGATGGTGGCCTTGTTGTGGGTGCTGGCCAGCGGTTGGGCCGTGGTTCAGAAGTACCTGCCCTAGACCGCACCGCCGGCCACCGCCGCCCGATGCCGATCGCGCGCGGCGGCCAAGGCCTCGCGCACCCGATCGAACCCCGTGCCGCCGTAGCTATTGCGCGCCGAAATTACCTGCCGGGGCGAAATCGCCGCATAGATATCCGCCTCAAACGCCGGGTGCAGCCCTTGCCACTCCTCCAGGGTCAGATCCTTCAGCAGCTTGCCCGCCTCCAGGCAAGTGCGCACCACCTTGCCCACCAGGTTATAGGCCTCGCGGAACGGCACGCCCTTCGTCGCCAAATAATCCGCCACATCGGTCGCGTTTGAGAAATCCTCACTCACCGCCGCTTCCAGCCGCGCCGTGCGGAAGCTCAACCCTTCCGAAAACAAAATGGTCATCGCCTCCAGGCAGCCCATCACCGTTTTCACCGTGTCAAACAGGGCTTCTTTGTCCTCTTGCAAATCCTTGTTGTAGGCCAGGGGCAGCCCCTTCACCAGCACCAGCATTCCTTGCAAATGCCCAAACACGCGCCCCGTTTTGCCGCGCACCAGCTCCGGCACGTCGGGGTTTTTCTTTTGGGGCATGATGCTGGATCCGGTGGAGCAGGTGTCGCCGAGCTTGATGAAGCCAAATTCTTCAGAACACCACAGAATCGCTTCCTCCGATAGGCGCGACAGGTGCACCATGATCAGGCTGGCGGCGCTGAGAAATTCCACCGCAAAGTCCCGATCGCTCACCCCGTCCAGGCTATTGGCATAGGGGCGATCGAACCCCAGCAGTTCCGCCGTGTAGTGGCGATCGATCGGGAAAGTCGTCCCCGCCAACGCGCCGCTCCCCAGGGGGCAAAGATTCGTGCGCCGTCGCACCTCGCCCAACCGCTCCCAATCCCGATTCGCCATTTCCACATAGGCCAGCAGGTGGTGCGCCAAGCTCACCGGTTGGGCCCGTTGCAGGTGGGTGTAGCCCGGAATTGGCGTTTCCACGTGCTCGGCCGCCAGGGTCAGCAGGGCATCTTGGAAGTCCAGCAGTAATTGGCGAATTCGATCGATTTGGTCGCGCAAATAGAGCCGCGTGTCCGTGCCCACTTGGTCGTTGCGCGATCGAGCCGTGTGCAGCTTCTTGCCCGCATCACCAATCAGCTCCGTTAACCGTCGCTCCACCGCGAAGTGCACATCCTCCGCTTCGACACCCGGATTAAACTGGCCGGCGCGATATTCCTGGCGAATTTGCTCCAGGCCCGCCACAATTTGCTCCACCTCTTCCGGGGCAATGATCCCCACTCGTCCCAGCATTTGGGCATGGGCCTGGGAGCCAGTCAGATCGTACTCAATCAGTTCGATATCAAACCCGATGCTGGCATTAAAACGGGCGATCGCCGGATGCAACGCACTTTCAAAGCGTTGGCTCCAGGTTTGGGTTGGGCTGGAATTGCTCATGGTGGGCAAGGGAAGGATCGACCGCCGATCGCGACAGTCAGACATGACAATCAGGAACGGCAATCAGTATCCCACGCCAACGCAAAGGAAATGTGCCCATTGCGACGGCACGGCCAACCACAACCCAAATTCTCACCAACGCGCTGGTGATGGCCCCTCGAATCTAGGGCCCAGGATTTCCCAAGGATGGCCATCTTTGTAAGGATGGCTATGTTGGCCCCGGATCCCGTCGGCGGGGGCGATCGGCCGATCGCCCCCTGCGCGCCGATTTAGCCGTAGGTGGTGGCTTGGCGGATGATGTAGCCCAGCACGAGGCCCACGAGCATGGCCCACACCTGGCCCGTTTGGACAAAATTCGACCAGAATCGTTGAATTTGTCCCATAAAGTCGGGGGTTTCAAACTGCGCCGCCAGTAGAGACGGATGCGCCAGGTCGGGGCCGCCAGCGATCGCCCCTTGGGCCAGACCACCAATCACCACCACCAGCAGGCAACTGATCGCTGCCCCCAGCACCACCGCTCCCCAGCCCGATCGGCCCCAAGCCCCCAATCGATTGCGCCAAGCATTCCGATTCGATCGATTCACCATCTCAACACCTCTTTAGGACAACTCTTGACAACAACAGTGATGATTTTGACCTGTATCTAGCCAACCATCACCCAGGATCCAATCAACTCTAATCAACAAATAAATCAACAACGGAATTGTTTTCAAAGTACCCGGACTGGCCCGTAATTCAACAGGGCTTAACATTGTGATCAACTCACAATCTGGCGCAAATCGGGCATAAATTTGTCAGAAATTGGCGCAAGACTTCAGAACACCGCCCCCGCCGCCCCCCAGAACTCAAGACAGCGGTGATCGCGGCAATTCTGGCAATTGTGGCTCCTGAGTGATGCGCAAGACGATCGCCGTCATATCGTCAGAACGGCGATTTTCGGGCCCCACAAACTCCTGCACCCGATCGAACAAATGGCTCAAGATACCCTGGGCATTGTCGTAATTATGGCAAGCCCAATAGAACCCATCCCGCAGCCGATCTTCCTCAAATCGCTGCCCCCGAGGATCCGCCGCATCCGTAAAGCCATCGGTGAAAAAGACGATCGTATCGCCCGGGTAAAGCTGGATTTGGGCATCGTTAAACTCGCTATTGGCATCCAGACCGATCAGCATTCCCTCTGTATCTAGGGCGACGATTCGATCGTGCTGGGCCTGCCACAGCAGCGGTGGGTTATGCGCCGCATTGCTGTAGGACAAAATGCGTGTTTTCGGGTCGTATTCCGAATAAAACAGGGTGACAAACCGGTGGGAATTCTCCAAATCCGCATACATCACCCGATTCAGATGGTGCAAAATGCGGGCCGGCGAGTGGCCGTTCAGCACCTCGGCCCGCAGCATTCCCCGCGTCATGGTCATGATCAACCCGGCGGGAACCCCTTTGCCCATCACATCCCCGATCGCGATGCTCCAGGGGGTGGTTTCCGTGCCCCCGAGCTTAGTTTGGACGTTGCGCCCCAGGGGGGTGGCCCCATTGCGACAAACGGGGATGAAGTCGTAATAGTCGCCCCCGACCCGATCGGCCGTTTCACAACAGGCCGCCAGGTCAACCCCTTGGATTTTGGGATATTGGCGCGGCAGCAATCGCAATTGAATTTCCGCACCGATTTCGAGTTCCCGATCGAGCCGTTCTTTTTTGCGTAGTTCCACCGTCAAATCGGCATTATCGATCGCCACCGCCGTTTGATCCGCCACCAACCGCACCAGCTTTTGGCGCTTGGAAGTCCAGGTAAAGTCCGGCGCACAACAGAACGCATAGAGCCGCCCGCGCTCCACCTCATTCACCAAAATCGACGCGCCAAACACCCGCACCGCCGGCCCCAGGGCATCGGCCACGGTTTTATCCAGCAGGGCGATCGCACTGTGGTCAAACTCCGGCCGGCGATCCTTGTTCGCCGTCAGCACCCCCGTCACCTTGCGCGTGGACAGCTCCAACGCTTGGCGAATCGGCCGCACCTGGCAGCGGTGATCGCCCAATTCCTGACAGTGCAACTGTTCTAGCCGCACCTGCCCATTGGCCCGAAACAACACCAACGCGCCGCCGTCGGCATCGGCCACCCGCGTCGCAATCAGCGGAATCAGTTCCAAAAACTGGTTGAGATTTTTGAAGCTGCGGAGGGCAAACCCCAGAGAACTCAACAGATCTTGGACTTTGTACTGTTCGCGGTTGAGCCGGGCGACCAATTCCTTCAGCGCAAAGACAGGCGTATTGTCACCCGCGGCCAAAAGATCGGCCGGGTCTGGTGATTGCGACGAGGTTTGGGAAAAAGGGGCAGCGGACATTGCGGGGATCGATGGGCGATCGTGTCAGGGTGCCCAGTCTTGAGTTAGCGATCGCAGGGTCAACCCCCGACGGCTAACTGGACTGCTAGATAGGATGCAAGCTGTGATCGGGTCTTGGGGGGTGTTGGCGAATTGGGGCGATCGCTGCGATCGGTCTCAGCGCCGCCCACCCGCCTGACTCTAGCCGTTGAGCAGCGCCTCCACAAATTCATAGCTGGAGAACGGCCGCAGGGCCTCGATGCTTTCGCCCGCACCAATAAAGCGAATCGGGAGGTTCAGTTGCTGGGCGATCGCCAGCGCAATCCCCCCTTTTGCGGTGCTGTCGAGCTTGGTCAAGACCACGCCGCTCAGTTTAGCCGCTTCCGCAAAAACCTTAGCCTGTTGCAGACCATTTTGACCCTGAGTCGCATCTAATACCAGCAGCGATTCGACCCGCGCACCGGGCGCTTGCTTGTCGATGATGCGCCGAATTTTCGCCAGCTCGTCCATCAGGTTCTTTTTGTTTTGCAGGCGGCCGGCCGTGTCCACGAGCAGGAGTTCCGTATCCCGCGCCGTTGCAGCGGTAATGGCATCAAAGACGACGGCGGCGGGATCCGTGTTTTTGCCGGGGTTGGCGATCGTTTCCACACCCGCCCGATCGCCCCAGACCTTCACCTGTTCAACCGCCGCGGCCCGGAACGTGTCGCCAGCGGCAATCAGGCAACGGTAGCCGGATTTGCTGCCCAACCGGGCTAATTTACCGATCGTGGTCGTTTTGCCTGCGCCATTCACACCCACAATCAGCCAAATGTTCAGCGTGCCCTTTTCGGGAGCCAGCAGCGGCGGTGCGTCACCCGAGGCCGCGTGGATCGGCCGATCGAGCAGCTCGCGCAAAATCTGTTTCAAATAGGCGATCGCCGCTTCCGGGGGCAAGACCTCTTCCCGCACCTTGGCTTGCAATGCACCGACGATCGCATCGGTCGCCTCCACTCCCGCATCCGCCTGAAGCAGCAGCGCCTCAATTTCTTCCACCGCTTCCGCATTCAGCGGCCCCTGGCCCACCAAGGCCTTGAGCTGATTCACCAAGCCCCGGCGGGTTTTGTCGAGGCCCTGACGCAGGCGCGACAGCCATTCGATTTCCTCGGCGGAAATATCCTCCGGTCGGCGACCCTGGGCCGCCAGCACCTCCGCCGACCACAGGAAGTTTTCATCAAAGACGATCGCCCCCGGTGGCAGGGCTTCCGGCTGCTCCGCCTCAGCGATCGGTGCTGGCTCCGGTTCCGGCTCCACGATCGCCTCGGCCTTCACCCGTTCCAACCGTTCCGCCCGCTCGGCCGCCGCCCGCTCCAGCAGCGATCTGGCTTCGGGGGTCGTCGGTGTCGGCTCCGGTTCCACCGGGGCCACCGGTTCCGGCTCCACCACCGGGGCCGCGGCGGTTTGTTGCAAATTCTGGTACGCCGCCTTTGCCCACTGCAATAGCTCATCGGCATTGCTCGGCGCGGTCACGGTGGCGGGGATCGGCTCCGGCTCGGGGGCGACCACCTCAGCAATCGGTTGCGCTGCCGGCTCGGGTGCAGATTCGGCGATCGGCGCGGGTTCTACAACGGGTTCTGTAACCGGTTCCGGCTCGGGGACGGGTTCGGCGATCGGCTCCGGTGCAATTTCGGCAACGGGTTCCGGTTCCGGCTCGGGCGCAATCTCCACAACTGGTGCTGCAACGGGTTCCGGCTCAGGCACAGATTCGACGATCGGCTCGGGTGCAATTTCGGCAACGGGTTCCGGTTCCGGCTCCGGTGCAATTTCTGCAACGGGTTCTGCAACTGGCTCGGGTTCCGGCTCGGGCGCAATTTCGGCAACGGGTTCCGGTTCTGGTTCGACAACCGGCTCCTGAACCGGCGCGATCGACTCCGGCTCGGGAGCCAGTTCGATCGCCGGTTCCTCAACGGCCGCAGCTTCCGATGGCTCCTTTGGCTCCTCTGGCTCCTCCTCGGTTTCCGCCTCCGCTGGAGTCGCTTCAGTCGCCGCCTCGGGCGGTTGATCCGAGTCAAACTCGATGAAGAACTTATCCTGAGTCCGACGTTGAAACCAGTTAAAAACCATCGATCGCAACCTTAGCAGTGAAATTGAGGCAGATTATGCAGACAAATTGAAGGACAACGCAGAACGGTGGCTAGGCACGCGCCATTTTCTTCATTTGGTCGATCGCCCGCCGCAGCACCCCGTTAATGAACCGGTAGCTGTCGGCTTCACTGTAGCGCTTCGCCAGTTCCACAGCTTCGTTCACAACCACCTGGGGCGGCGTTTTTAGGTATTGAATTTCAGCGATCGCCATCCGCAAAATATCGCGATCGATCCGGGCCAGGCGGCTCAGTTGCCAATCCACCATGTTCTCGGTCAAGAACTGGTCGATGTCGGCTTGGTTGCTGGCCACCGCGATGATCAAATCGAGCGCGTAGTCCTGCACATTGAGCTGGCCGGCGGCTTGCAGCATTTCCGGCAGTTCCACGGCCATGCCCAGGCGATTGATCGCCGATTGGGTGAATTCGATCGCCTCCTTCACCATCGCCACCGATCGCTGGGCATCGCTGGCCCGAATGTCTTCGCGCAGCAGCTCCGTTTTCAGCAACCGCTCATTGCCGCGTTGCAGTTCGGAGCTGGCCATTTCCAGGGTTTCGCGCACTTCGGTCATCAGCGTCCGCACGGCCGCTTGCAGCAGATCCTTTAAGTCACGCTCTTGGAGTTTTTCGGGTTTATTCGGAAGCTGGCTAATGCTGAGGAGGGCCAGTTCACGGGCAATTCGGCGAGCTTGCATGGAGTTTTGGAGTGAGGGAACGCGGGGCGAGGAGTGGAGCGATCGGGCAACGATGCAACGGGTCATCGGGGGTGAAGGGTGATCGTTGGTCGCCTGTCTTGACGATCGGGTGCGATCGAGCACCTTCACCACCTAGATTGGACTGGGCTTTGGACTAGGATTTTGGATTTGGATTGGAGATTGATGGCGACCTTCAAGATCCGACATTCTAGGGCCTCGCCTAGCCATCTGAGCGATCGAGGGGCGATCGAGGAGTGATTCAGATGCCGATCGGGGGGCGATCGCCTTGGCAACCTGTTCCCGAACACACCACTTGCCTCGATCGCCCACGGTGTGATCACCCCAGAATTGCCCTCAAGTGTTGCACCCGTCGCAACCCTCGACAAGGTGCGGAATTTACCCAACGCGCCTACCCGCCCCAAAACCGGTTTGGGTGGCGATCGGCGGTCTTGAGATCCCAAACGAGTTGCTTAGGACAAGCGGTGAATCAACCAGCAATCAACCAGCTCGGGATGCGATCGGCCCAGCCCTAAAACTCGTCATAGTCGCTGTAGCCACCACCGCCGCCGCCGCCCGCGCCCGGATCACCGCCATCCCGCTTGTTCGACCCCAGTAACCGCAAATCGCGCACCACAATCACCGGACTGGTGCGCAACGCCCCGGACTGGCGATCGGCCCAGCTATCGATTTTCAGGCTGCCCTGAACGGCGATTTCTTTGCCCTTGCGCACGTAGTTGGCGGCCACTTCGGCCGTTTTGCCCCAAATTTCCAGATTGAACCAATCCGGCTCCTCATCCCGATTGCGCGAGGGACGGTTCACCGCCAAGGTCAGCCGACATTTGACACTGCCGGACTCGAAATAGCGCACGTCGGGATCACTGCCCGCGCGCCCAACCAAATTGACAATATTAATACTCATGGATTGACACTCAAGGGGGTCTCGATCGCTCAACGGGTATGGCAGCGCAAAGCCACGGCCTCGCACCGAACCCGCGTTGGGTTGCAGGCTCTCACTCGGAAGGGCGATCGCCCTGCGGCTTCAGAATAGCGAACCCCTACCCCAAAAGCGAACGATCGCCCCCGAAATTTCCAAGGGCGAGGCGATTAGGGTGTGTCATCAATTCCATCGCCGTAGGGGTTGGGTCTCCCAG
>QLAH01000071.1_pt1 | contig 99304 bp, 86 predicted proteins | sample 4693081 | NCBI WGS metagenome assembly QLAH01 (sample SAMN09425401, study PRJNA476045) | Lake water metagenome, whole genome shotgun sequencing project.
CAGCAGTAACTAAAGTTAACGTTACATCAGCAGGGTTAAGGATAACACCGTTTAAAGTATCATTAGTGAAAACATTCACCACACCGTTTTGACCTGAAGCACCATTGATAGGTCCAGCATTGTCATTCACAGCATCGATAACCGGAGCACTAACAGTAATCGTTACAAGAGCAGTATCGCAGTTACCCGGATTTAAGATTTCACAAATTTGGTAAGTTAAGGTATAAGAACCCGCAGGAGTACCAGGAGCAACATCCACAGAACCATCAGGGTTAAGAGTAAGAGCACCGGTAGGGTCAGCAGTAACTAAAGTTAACGTTACATCAGCAGGGTTAAGAATAACACCGTTTAAAGTATCATTAGTGAAAACATTAACCACACCGTTTTGACCTGAAGCACCATTGATAGGTCCTGCATTGTCATTCACAGCATTAATTGGGCGACAAGCAGAAATGGTAAATTCAAAGAAACAACCCTCTGCATTGAAGGGTACAGCATAATAGGTATTAGTTACTCCGGCAACAATTGGAAAATTAGTAATTGGAGTAGTATTGGCTGGCACTGGATAAATTGAATAAAAAAGTGATCCAGGAGGGAATGCTGATGCAAGTTGAGCAGCAGTTATACTAGTTTGTCCATTGCAAAAATTAAAATTTTGGACTAATGGAACATTTGAACAGTTTTGTGCAACAAAATTTCCAGCAATAATGTTAACCGTAATTGGCTGATAAATTGGTTCTCCTTGACAAATTCCGTCATTATTATAGCCCAATATTAATGGTCTGTCTTTAAATGCAATATTTGTAATTGCACCAGTTCCATAAGTCAAACCATTGACTAGTATATTGTTTGCACAATTTGGATTGGATAAAATTGCACAATTATCAGTGGCTCTTAATTTAAATCTAACAGAGGCTAATAACGTTTGAGGATCAGCGGGTAATGGTAATGTACCAAAATCCCAAACTATAGAACCCATTGCACCTAAATTTGGATCAAAAAATAAATTATTAGGAGTTGGGTTTGGCGTAAAGAAAATTGAACTATTTAAGCTTCCGGGAACAAAAGTTGAAGTAAATGGAATTGGAATAACTAGTCTATAATTATTAACTGCTTCAGTTCCTAAGTTTTTAATATCTACACCAAATTCAACTTCTTGACCAGGTTGAGCATTATAAGGGCCGCTTGATGTTACCGGAACGCCACCAATGTTTTGAACAGATAATAATCCTTCAATTTCAGGGATATAGGCATCTACTGACATTGTTATGTTAAAAATAACATACGTGTCTTGAGTTGTTCCATAACGAAAACGAGTTGATGTTTGATTATTCGTAATTACACCATTATTAGCATTGGGTATATCAAACATACTTATATCAAGTCCTGTATTATTTAGTAAATTAGGAACTCTTGTATTACTACCTGTAAAAATAGAAGAATTAAAAAAGTTATTTGTGCCGTTAGCCCCATGATTTAAGGTTACCCAGCTTGTATTTTGTGAATTTCTGATTTGGAAAAAATCACCTGCAATGTTTCTATCACCTTCTCCAGCCATCATCCCCAATTTCATATTTACCGGACCAGATTGTACGGTATTGAAACCTGAAACAGGAATTTCAAAATCTGCAGTGATACTACCAGCAACATATGAATGACCATCAAAAACGGTAACATCTCTCCATTTCATTTTGTCGTTTTCATAAACAACAACCATACCCCATCCACCGTAGTAACCAGTTCCACCTCCATTACCTTCAATTAGGGCAATGTCAGCAACTTGGTAAGCACCTAAACCATTTGTTCTTACATAATCGGTTACTTCAATGTAACCAGAATACATAAAACCATCTGAATTAACAGGATAATAAATATCAGAATCTTGTGCCGTTAAAACAGTATAATTACTTGAATTTGGCCCTTTGATGGATACTTTTCTTTTATCAAAAGTTTTACTTTCAGTAACAATACCTATAATAGTTCCAGTGACATTTACATTTGCAAATGAACTGTTTTGTGTATCAGTAGTTGATAAATTAGTTGCTGTATTTCTAACTAAACTATTGATGGTTAAATTTATAGTTCCATCATTTATTACATAAGGAGTTACTAAAGTAGCAGTTCCCGTTGAACCAGATGTTGTGTAGTTCACAGGAATATTAACCGCTGTTCCTCCGTTAACAGATAGCGTTACTCTATTTGCACCAGTATTGTTAGTAAAGCTAAAAACATAAGTGTTTCCTCCACTTGTAAAAGTATAAATAGGACTTCTATTCGTATTTGTTGGATTATTTCTACTTATGGCTAGTGAATAAGAAGAATTTGTAATTTGTTGATTATGTCCAACAGTATAGTTGTTGTTTACATTTACAACTCCACCAGGAACTTGTCTTTCAACAGTAAAAACAGTAGGACTTGTGTCAGAGTTTGATGCTCTTCCTGTCCAATATAAACCTGCATAAACAATGTTTGAACATGCAGGGTTTGCACCGTTCTCTGTTGATAAAACCAAATTGGCAGAAGATGAATTCCATGTATTAGCATCATTATCAATATCAACATATTGCATGTTGTTATTGTTTGATGTTTCATCACCGTAGTTCACCAAAGTTAAATTGGTGTTTCCAATCATGGTAAAATCACCTTTAACATTGTAAATGGTTTTTCCGGGCGTATAAACCGACGTTCGTTGCGTAAAAGGAACTCTTACCTGAGCTTGAACAAAAAACAAGTTACCCAATAATACCATTAAAAGTACTAACAGGTAGTTTGTTTTTTTGTTTATTTTTAAATTTGAGTACATATTTTTCATGTTTAATTCTTTTAATTGATCTATTCTTAATTTTTGTTAAGAAGGTTTTTCAATAGAATATAATAAAGTGTAGTTTGTATTTTGAATTCGAACATTATTGGATAATGTTTCTGCACTACAATCAAAACCTACACTAAAATGAATTACTTTGATAGATGGAAATTGTTGAAAAACATCTAAATTCATCAAATGAACTAAATCGTTTTTTTGATTGATTTTGATGGTTACCACTTCAATTTGATTGCTTTCTAGTTTCAATCCCTTTAGTTTTGATATTGAATTTGCATCAATAAACAAAACAACCGGATTTTTACCGTACGTATTTACTTGTCCGTTGTCCACATAAATGGAAGGGTGCAAATCTTTAATCAAAGATTTGATAGAGTTAGTACTCTTGTTTTTCGAAACTTCTGATTTCTGAATAGACTTAAAGTAGTCTTCAGTGTTCTGAATTTTTGAGTTTTGCGAAAAACCTACAATCGGGAATGCCAGAAATAGCATTACCAGCAATTTCAATGTAAGGTGTTGAAAATGCCGGATTTGGAACAAATTTTCCATAATCTTAGCTTGGGATTTTAAAAACATGACTTTTGACATAATTGGTTAAGTTTTTTTTCATAATGTGTAAATTTGGTTGATTTGGCTTTTAATTTACTTCCACTTTTTCAGCGTAAGTCAATTAATGGACGGCTAAACTATATACTAAATAATGTTAATGCTTATTTTTTCCATAACTAACCAAAAAACTCGATAAATGACACTTTGTATGTATTTTATGGATGTTTTTTATCGATGATCAACCTCTTTTTTTCATAACATTTTATAATTTATTTGTTAATTTCATCTTAATTCGAAGACGAATGTATAAAGTTGATTTCTAAAAAAAAAATATTTTATCGATAAAATGCATTTTTTTATCGATAAAATGTGTTAAAGTGATTTAACTGTAAGAAAAATCATTTTAATTTTATTTTTAATAAGTTTGTTAATAACTATTCCTTAAAGATTAATCTGTTTACTTTTTTTTGATCAAAATTTTAGGGTTTATAGTATTAATTTAGTAAGTTTAAAAATTAATTGGTACGTTATGAAAACACTGATTCTTATTCGACATGCTAAATCTAGTTGGGATACTCCTGTTCAAGATAAAGACCGATTATTAAATCAAAGAGGGATTAAAGATGCCCATCTAATGGCTCAAGAAGTAGCTCAATTTTTACCTAATACTTATTTTATTATAAGTAGTAAAGCAAAACGAGCAGCTGAAACCGCTCTTATTTTTGCTCAAAATCTTAATTGGCCCATCGAAAGCATCCAGTTTTTAGATGTTTTATATACTTTTGATGCCTTCAAATTAGAAAACATAGTAAAATCTTGTGACAATCGTTATGAAAATGTTATTCTTTTCGGTCATAATGCTGCCATAACAGATTTTGTTAATAAATTTGGAGATGTTTTTATTGATAATGTTCCTACAACCGGAATGGTTTCCATTTCATTTTCAACAAATAGTTGGTCAACCATAGCTAAAGGGAAAACGAACAAATTACTTTTTCCAAGAGATTTAAAAAATGATTAAAGCCATAGATTACCGTTACATTGATAGAGAAAAAAGTTGGTTGTCTTTTAATGCAAGAGTGCTGCAAGAGGCAGGTGATCCAACTGTACCTCTTTTAGACCGTTTGCGATTCTTAGGAATTTTTTCCAATAATTTAGATGAGTTTTTCAGAGTTCGTTTTGCAGCAATAAGAAGGTTGGCTCATACAGGACAAGCTGCTGAAAAATTATTAGGTGGAATTTCTGCTCAACAACTTCTTAAAGAAATAACAGAAATTGTGATTAAGCAGCAATCAGAGAGTTTACGAATTTTGGGTGTAATTGAAAAAGAGCTCGAAAAAGAAGGTGTTTATATTATCAACGAAAAAGAGATTTCTAAAGAGCAAGAAAACTTTATTCATGATTTTTTTATACAAAAAGTTAGTCCGGCACTGGTTACTATTATATTGAATGACCTTGCTGAATTTCCTCTATTAAAAGATACCTCCGGCTATTTAGCTGTCAAAATGGTCATGAAATCAAATGAAGAACAAAAATCTTCGTTTTTAGGTTTCAAAAAATCAAAAAAAGATATTCGCTATGCTGTAATTGAAATACCTAAAACTATCAATCGATTTGTGGTTTTACCTTCAAACGCTGAAAGACAATATATTATATTGCTTGATGACGTAATTCGTTATAATCTGCAAAACATTTTCAATATTTTTGATTATGAAACCATTTCGGCTCACATGATCAAAATAACCCGTGATGCTCAGTTAGAAATTGATAGCGATATTAGTAAAAGTTTTGCTGAAAAAATTTCTGAAAGCGTTCGTGATAGGAGAATTGGTGAACCCGTTCGATTTGTATATGATCAATCTATCGATAAAGATACCTTGAAGTTTTTCCTTGAAAAAATGAATATTGATGCTTCTGATAGTATCATTCCAGGTGGTCGTTATCACAATCGTCGTGATTATATGGATTTTCCAAATCTCGGTAGATATGACTTATTATATCAACCTAAAACACCTCTACCGGTTGATGGCTTAGGATTAGAAGGAAGTATTCTCCAAAAAATTAGTGAAAAAGATTATTTGGTTAATGCTCCTTATCAATCGTTTGCTTATCTAATTAAATTTTTACGTGAAGCAGCTCTCGATCCAAAAGTGGTGAGTATAAAAATTACGTTATATCGACTTGCCAAAAACTCTCAAATCATTAGTTCACTCATAAATGCAGCCAAAAACGGAAAAAAAGTAACCGTTCAAATTGAATTGCAAGCTCGTTTTGACGAAGCCAGCAATATTTCTTATGCAGAACAAATGCAAACGGAGGGAATCAATTTAATTTTTGGAGTGAAAGGTTTAAAGGTACACAGCAAAATTTGTGTCATTGACCGTATTGAAGACAAAAAAATCAAACGCTACGGATTTATTTCCACCGGTAATTTTAATGAATCAACTGCACGAGTTTATACCGATGTGACATTGTTTACCAGTCATCAACAGATTTTAAAAGATGCCGACAAAGTCTTTGATTTCTTTGAAGTGAATTACCGTGTTCATCGATACAAACATTTGATTGTTTCTCCACATTATACCCGAAACAAATTATATAAGTTAATTGACCGTGAAATCATGCACGCTCTTTCGGGAAAATCAACCTATATCAATTTAAAAATGAACAGTTTATCCGATCCTAGAATGATTGATAAATTGTATGATGCCAGTAGAGCGGGAGTGAAGATTAAACTAATTATTAGAGGAATATGTTGTTTAATTCCCGGTGTGAAAGGCATGAGCGAAAACATTGAAGCCATCAGCATCGTTGATAATTTCTTAGAACATTCCCGTATTTTTATTTTTGGAAATAACGGCAATCCGGAAGTCTATATTTCATCAGCCGATTTTATGACTAGAAATATTGATGCTCGAGTAGAAGTGACGTGTCCAATTTATGATGAACGAATCAAACAGGAACTAATCGAAAGTTTTGAAGTAGGATGGAAAGGAAATGTAAAAGCCCGTTTACATTCTGAAAAATTAGATAATAAATACCGTGTTCGTGATGAAAATGAGCGTATTTTCAGAGCTCAATTGGAAACCTATAATTATTATAGAAACCAATTAGAAGTCATCACCGAAAAAATATAACCCCAAATTTTTTAAAATTAATGATTACGATTAAACGATATGCCGCCATTGATATTGGTTCAAATGCCATGCGATTGTTGGTGTCTAATATTGTAGAACAAGAAGGCAAAGAAACGCAATTCAATAAAAGTTCGTTAGTGCGTGTGCCCATTCGTTTAGGTCAAGATGTGTTTACCGTTGGTGAAATATCTGATGAAAACATCGAACGAATGATTGATGCGATGAAAGCCTACAAATTACTGATGAAAGTACATAAAGTGGAACACTACAAAGCGTGTGCAACTTCCGCTATGCGTGAGGCAGATAACAACAGAGAAATTGTTGAAATCATCCAACGTGAAGCAGATATTGAAATAGATATAATAGACGGAAAAAAAGAAGCATCAATTATAGCTTCTTCAGACTTAAAAGAATACATTTTTACTGATAAAACCTATTTATATGTAGATGTAGGTGGCGGAAGTACCGAGTTTTCCTTGTTTTCGAATGGAAAAATTATTGCGTCAAAATCTTTTAAAAACGGAACCGTTCGAATGTTGAATAATATGGTGAATGAAATCGTTTGGATTGAAATTGAGAAATGGATTAAAACACATACCGCTCCTTTTGACGAAATTACTTTGATTGGTTCAGGTGGAAACATCAATAAATTGTTTAAAATGACAGGCAAACAACAAGATAAACCGTTAACTTATCTAGGTTTAAATGCTCAATTTGCCATGCTCAATAAAATGACCTACGACGAACGCATATCCGAGTTAGGGTTGAATCCCGATCGTGCCGACGTAATCATTCCTGCCACCAAAATCTATTTAAATGCCATGAAATGGAGTGGAGCAAGACACTTATATGTTCCTAAAATTGGACTATCCGATGGAATTGTGAAGGCGATGTATTATGGGAGGATTTAAACATCCAAATCAAACATCTTACGCAACACTTCCAAATTCGGATTAATTTCTTTCATGCGATTGAATTTGTCTTGCGGGGTAAAGGCTCGTTTGTTCTCCATTTTTTCATTCACAACCAACTCAATTTCTATGTCATGGTTGTGTAACATGCCACGCAAATAACCTAAAACTTCATTTTTGGTGCGTTCAAATTCAATTTTGGTACCTTCATTGGGAAGTTCATGCGTAATTTTTGTTCCTTCCAATTTAGGATCGTTTATCAACATGAGCGATTGCATGATCATCTGCCCTCGTTCTTCTAACTTTTGGGCAAATTTATTCCATTGCAACAGCATGTCTGTTTCTGTAAAAGGTTCAGTGGGATATTGAATGGTTTCTCTTACGACCAATTTTTGAGCTTCAGCTAGTTCTTTTTTTTGTTTAATACTCGATAAAGAAAATGCAGAAACTTTTGGTTCAGTGGAAAGTGGTGGAATTACCGGTTTTGGTTTTTCAATTGTGTTTTCGGGAACAGTAGGTTTTGGTGTTTCAATTTTAACGTTCGGTACAAATTCAACTGAAGTATTGGCTACTTCAATCGCACCTAATTTTCCCAGAAAATGAAAGGGTGGAATTATATATCCGTCAACTTTTTTTTTTCTCCATCAAAGGTGATGGAGCCCAATTGCATCAAACAAAGTTCGATGAGCAGACGTTGGTTTTGACTAGATTTGTATTTTAAATCGGTGTCGTTGGCCAATTCAATTGCTTTCAATAAAAACTCCTGACTGCATTTTTGAGCTTGTTCGCCATACATTTTTTGAGCTTGTTCACCGGCTTCCAATAAAACTAAAGTAGCAGGATTTTTACAAACTAATAAATCCCTAAAATGAGAAGCCAACCCTTGAATGAAATGATGAGCATCAAATCCTCGAGCCAAAATATCGTTGAACGCCATCAACAATTCCGGTAATTTATTGGCTAAAATTAAATTGGTAATGTTGATATAGGATTCATAATCCAATACATTCAAATTTTCTGTAACGGCTTGACGCGTCAAATTAGTTCCGCAATACGAAACCACGCGATCAAAAATGGATAACGCATCACGCATGGCACCATCAGCTTTTTGAGCAATGATATGCAATGCATCGTCTTCGTATTGAATGCCTTGGTTTTCGGCAACATACGCCAAATGTTCTTTAGCATCTTTTACCGTAATCCGTTTAAAATCAAAAATCTGACAACGTGATAAAATGGTTGGAATAATTTTATGCTTTTCGGTCGTAGCCAAAATAAAAATGGCGTGTTTTGGTGGTTCTTCCAACGTTTTCAAAAATGCATTGAAAGCTGCCGAAGAAAGCATGTGCACCTCGTCAATAATATACACTTTATATTGTCCGGTTTGTGGCGGTATGCGAACTTGGTCAATTAAATTCCGAATATCATCCACTGAATTGTTAGAAGCGGCATCCAATTCAAACACATTAAACGCAAAATCCTCATTCGGATCATCATAACCAGGTTGGTTAATCTTACGAGCCAAGATTCTCGCACAAGTCGTTTTTCCCACCCCACGAGGTCCAGTAAAAAGCAAAGCTTGGGCTAAGTGATTGTTTTCGATGGCATTAAGCAAAGTGTTGGTAATAGCCTGCTGTCCCACCACGTCAATAAACGTCTGGGGTCTGTATTTTCGGGCAGATACTACAAATTGTTCCATCAAAAAAGTTTGGATGACAAATATAAAATTTAATTATCGATTGGCAAGGGAAGGAGGGAAAATTGTCAATGTGTCAATTGGTTAATGTGTCAATTTGACAATTTGATAATTGATTAACGATTGAAGAAAGATGATTGTTGATTTTTGAACTAAGTTAGCCATCATCACTGAGAACAGACAACCGACAACCATTCGTTACCCCAACGTTAAATCTTTCAATGTTTTAACTAAAAATTTTTTATGTAGAAATAAAGTGTACCTTTGCACCCTGAAAAAAACACAGATGGAATCAATTAGAAACATTGCAATTATTGCCCACGTTGACCACGGAAAGACGACTTTGGTTGACAAAATTATGTATCACTGTCAGCTTTTTCGTGAAAATGAAAATACCGGTGATTTGATCTTAGACAACAACGATTTAGAACGTGAACGTGGAATTACCATTACCTCTAAAAATGTTTCTGTAGTATATAAAGGCACAAAAATCAACATCATCGATACTCCGGGTCACGCCGATTTTGGTGGTGAAGTTGAACGCGTATTGAACATGGCTGATGGAGTATGTTTGTTAGTTGATGCTTTTGAAGGACCAATGCCGCAAACGCGTTTCGTATTGCAAAAAGCTATCGATTTAGGTTTGAAACCATGTGTGGTAATCAATAAGGTAGACAAAGAAAACTGTACACCGGAAGAAGTACACGAAAAAGTATTCGACTTGATGTTTGAATTAGGTGCAGAAGAATGGCAATTGGATTTTCCAACGGTTTATGGTTCTGCCAAAAACAACTGGATGTCTGACGATTGGAAAAACATAACGACCAACATCGAACCTTTGTTAGATATGGTAGTACAACACGTTCCGGCTCCAAGAATTTCAGAAGGAACACCACAAATGTTGATTACTTCCTTAGACTTTTCCTCCTTCACGGGTCGTATTGCGATTGGACGTTTAGAAAGAGGTGTTTTAAAAGAAGGAATGCCTATTTCTTTGGTAAAAAGAGATGGTAAAATCATTAAATCCAGAATCAAAGAGTTACATACTTTTGAAGGTCTTGGACGTAAAAAAGTAACTGAGGTAATAGCCGGCGACATCTGTGCGATTGTAGGAATCGAAGGTTTTGAAATTGGTGATACAGTGGCTGATTTTGAAAATCCGGAAGCCTTACAAACCATTGCTATTGATGAGCCTACAATGAGCATGTTGTTTACCATCAACGATTCGCCTTTCTTTGGAAAAGAAGGAAAATTTGTTACATCAAGACACGTAAAAGATCGTTTAGCAAAAGAATTAGAGAAAAACTTAGCTCTTCGTGTATCGGATACAGATTCAGCTGATAAATTCATGGTATTTGGTCGTGGTGTATTGCACTTATCGGTTTTAATTGAAACGATGAGAAGAGAAGGGTATGAGTTGCAAATTGGTCAGCCACAAGTTATTATCAAAGAAATTGATGGTCAAAAATGTGAGCCTATTGAAGAACTAACTATTGACTTACCGGAGCATGTATCCGGAAAAGCAGTAGAGTTTGTTTCGGTTCGAAAAGGTGAAATGTTAAGTATGGAAAGCAAAGGTGAGCGAATGATTATCAAATTCAATATTCCGTCTCGTGGAATCATAGGTTTGAGAAATCAATTGTTAACCGCAACAGCAGGAGAAGCCATTATGGCTCACCGTTTTATAGGTTATGAACCATTTAAAGGAGAAATTGCTGGTCGTATCAACGGTTCTTTGATATCGATGGAAAATGGTAAAGCGATTCCTTATTCTATCAACAAGTTACAAGATCGTGGTAAATTCTTTGTAGATCCTAACGAAGATATTTATGAAGGTCAGGTTGTGGGTGAAAATTCCAGAGGTGATGATATGACCATTAACATTACCAAAACGAAACAGTTAACCAATTTCCGTTCTGCGGGAGCTGATGATAAAACAAAAATTATTCCGGCGATTAAATTCTCTTTAGAAGAAGCGTTAGAATACATTCAAAAAGATGAATATGTAGAAGTAACCCCAAAATCGTTACGATTACGTAAAATCTACTTGAATGAAAACGATAGAAAACGTTTTAAGATTCAATAACAATTGATTTATAGACAAAAAAAAAACAACCTGATAAAGGTTGTTTTTTTGTTTTATGGTGTTAAGATCGAACCTGTTGAAGTGTTGACTAACATAATCCAGAGGTCATCATTATATTTTCCTTCTGCATTTGAGTAATAGTAAGAAATAGCATCATACCAATTGTTGAATTTAGCTAAGTAAACGCCTTGAAAATTATTGGTAGGATTATAAATGATGTTTGCATTCTCAAACCCTTGCTTTTTCAATTTGTCTAAGAATCGTGTTGCATTTTTTGGAACAGCAAAAACATTTGCAACAACATAATATCCTTTCGCCTGCTGAGGAATGATGACATCTGCTCCGGGTAAAACAGTGATTCTTTTTTTCGAAAATGTTGTTTCGGCATTCATTTTCTCGCTATCGCGAATCATGTCCATAATGCTGTTATATTTTCTTTTTGGTTCTGTTGAAGGAGTTGCTACCACTACTTTTTCAGGAGTAGAAACCTCTGTTTGAATAGTTGATTGTGGAATTATTTCAGCTGTTTTTTCAGTATTTATTTCAGTTTTAGGTTGTTCTACTTGAGTGATAGCTTCTTCCATTACTGATTTTTGACTGATGTTTTCATCATTATTGGTTTTTACAACATTTGTAGATTCGCTATCTTTAATGGTTTGAAGTATTTCCTCTCTTTTTGGTGTTGTTTCTATTTCCACAGGTTTTGCTTCAACAATTACGGGGACTGATTCTTCAATAGGCGAAGTTACTTCTACATTAAATGCACTAAAAAACATGGCATATCGATCACCTGATGATTTTAAACGCATGGATACTTTTGAAGTATTATTTTGGATAATTGAATTGTTTTTGTTGTCAATAGTAAACAATCCGGCATCATAACCTAATGTATTTAAACTATTTGGATTTCGGTTGCTAAAATAATTCTCGTCTAAAACAATTGTACTGTTAAAGAAATTATCAACCGGTTTTAAGGGGTGACTTAATAACGTATATTTAGCACTATTCCCATCTTTTAACTCTAATTGATCACCTGTTAGATTTCGATCACCTTCCAAAGCCGCAAAAGCTAATTTGGCATTTACATTACCTTCCGGAAGAGTATTAAAACCTGTGTAAGCTATTTCAATTGGTTTTGTGGTAATTCCTACAAAGCCATCAAATGAGGTGATAAATTTTTCAGTAGCGGAAGCTTCTTCATATACAATAAACAAAGTCCAACCCGCTGCTACACCACCACTAATAATTCCTTGTGTTGCACGAATATTAGCAACCATATATTCACCATTTGGATTTGATAAATTCTGTAAATGTGAAGTAACATCAGCATATACCGAATATGGAGCACTTTCTTTGAAGTTTTTATGAGCTAAACCATCAAACAAAACTTCTCCGGTAATATTGATATATTCTGATTTACCGGGTAACTTAAATTTGATTTCATTAATAATTTCTCGCGTATTGTTTACGGCTAAATATTTCCAATTTTTATCGCGAATTCCTGAATCGTATTTATATGTTCCCGCCCAATACAATCCTGCATAAACGATTTTCTTATCTGTAATATTGTTTAAGCTAAGACTTGCTGCACTTGAACTAAATGTAGTTTGATCATTATCAACATCAATATAAACCATTTCAAATTCATCATTTAATTTGGCTTTATCATCTAATTGGTTATAGGGAGAATTAGCATTTTCCTGTTTATCATTTCTGTTTACAATGCTATTCGCAATCAATGTCATATCTCCTTTTAGATTGCCCTGGTATCTCATTTTAAATGGAGAACCCAATTGAGCAAACACTGAATGGGAACAATAAATAAAAAAAATGAGTTGAAAAACGATAAAATACTTGTTTGGTTTCGAAATTTTCATCTGATTGAACTAAATGTTGAATTTTTTGTAGCACTAAAGTAGTACTTTAAACCCAACTAATGTTAAAAAAATGATTTTTTTTTCAACATTGCACATTAAAACTTTACGTTTTCTTTCTTTTATTTTTTTAATAAAAAAAGGAAGGGTGTTGAAAGTCTTTTTTTCCAAGCATTTTCACTATGTTCTTCACCTTCAAACTTTAAGGTTGTCCATTGATTGGAAGAGTAATTCTTGGCAACCATAATTTCATCTACTTTTTTCTGAAGGGGTTCATATAAAGCATCAAGTGTAGCCGTCCCATAATCAAAATATATTTTATGCGTTTCTGGTTGAGGAAGTTTCTCTTTTAAATAAGTATAAAATGCCTCCGGAATTGGATTGTTTTCTGTATGAAAAATTCCTGGCCAGTGAGTTGATAAACAAGCAGCACCACCAAATACATCCGGATATTCACATATTGCATATAGTGAAATGAGTCCACCCATGCTGGAACCTGCAATGAATGTATTGGCCTTGTCTTTTCGTGTTGAATAGGTTTTGTCAATAAAAGGTTTAACTTCTTCTACTAAAAATTGTAGATATAAATCTGAAAAAGGTTGGAATTTTTCATTGATTCTTCCTTTTTGCACTAAGGCTTCTGTTACAAGAACTTTTTCTTTTTCGGTTAAACTTTCAAAAGGTTTTTGAGGAAAATATTCCGGATGGCGATTTTCAGCACTATTGTAAATTCCAACGACAATAACGTTTTGTATTTTACCTTCTTTTAGTAATTTTGAAATGGTTTCATCAACACCCCATTCTTGTTTATTCCAGGTTTGTCCTGCATCAAAAAGCATTTGACCATCATGCATATATAAAACCGAAAATTTTTTCTTAGGTGAATAGTTTTCAGGTAACCAAACCGCAATTTCTCTTGGCTTTACATATTTGGAAGGAAAGTCTTTGTATAATTCTAGTTTTCCATTAGATACTTCAATAATTTGGGCATTATTATGAAGGCAATTGAATAGAAAAAAAAGAATAAATTTTTTCATGATTAACGTTTTAAACTAAAATGACCTTTAGCACTTCTTCCGTCCTCAAATTGAATGGAAAACCAATAATCATCAGATGGTAAAGGATTTCCATTAAAGGTTCCATCCCAACCATTACCAAGTGGACTGATCTGCTTGATTAATTTTCCAAATCGGTCAAAAATATAAATGATAGATTTTCCGTTAGATCTTTCGTTTGCACCTCTAATATTCCAAGTGTCGTTGAAACCATCTCCGTTTGGCGTAAAAAACTTTGGTACACCTAAAACGGCAATTTCTTGACTTACCGTTTCACAACCAAATAAATCTTTAACGTAAACAGTATATAACCCTGCGATTACATTGATAAATTGATTGGAGGTTTGAAATAAGCCATTTTCAGAATCAAGGCTATATACATAATTTCCGGATCCGGAGACTGTAATTGTTACTATATTATTTTCTGTTAAATCTACTATAGACAAACTATCAATTGTTGCTGGTTGTGAATAAACAATTTCAATTGTTCTAGTTTGTGTACAACCAAAATTATTTATTACGATTACACGGTAAATACCATTTTGTTGAACAATTAATGTACTATTATTTTCACCAACAATTTCAACTTCATCTTTGAACCATTTGTAGCTAAAATCTGATGTATTTCCAACCAATAATCCCGAAAAAATAGTAATAGGATTGGTGTCTTCACATACAATAATTTTTTCGTTTTCTTCTAATTGCGGTAGTGGATTTACTCTGAAAATAATATCTCGCTCTGCAAAACAAGTCGTATTTAATGGATTGGTAATAACTGCTTTGATGGTTTGAGATGAAGTGAAGAAATTGGATGGAAATGGACTTGGTAAACTGGCACCATTTTGATCAAAATAGGTCACGACCATCCCTGTTTGACCGTTTAAAAGTGTTGACTCTAACGATGAAGTATCAAATTGAAATTTTCCATCTTCTAATCCATCAATATCACAAGTGATAAAATCAGCTACCGCAAAAGCTCTTGGCAAAACATCAACTTTAAAGGTTAATGTAGTCTCATCAAAACACGGACCGTTGGGGTCGTTAGTCGTTGTATTTGTTACTCGAATAGTAATGGTTTTGCTTCCGGATAAATATGGATTTGGCAACGGACTTGGTAACGGATTATTATTTTGATCAAAATAACTAAATATAATATTTGATGGTGATTGACCATTTAAAACTGTTGATTCAATCGAACTTGTATCAAATGGGAAAAGTCCATCATAGTCATCATCACAAGTTATAAAATCTGCAATTGGATTAGCGGTTGGCAAAGCTTCTACAGTTAATTCTACAAAAGGACCAATTCCAAAACACGCATTGTCAACCGTACTTTCGACACGAACCCAAATTTGTTGAAATCCGGGGAAACCTATATTTTGATAAGCTGCCGGGTTTACCGCTAATGAATTTCCATTCACATCAGTCTCCGCTAATGCATCAGCCTGTGAACGATAATAAGAAATTGTATAGGTATTGGTTACGGGTAATAATGCTAAAATGTCAAGCGAAACACTACTAAAATTGAATTGAGAGACACCATCTCTATCATTCTCGATGTCATTAAAGAATTCATCACATTTAGAAAATCGTCTTATAAAAGAGGATGGAATTTGTGTAGCAGATACAAAAACATTGATTTGTCCAACCTCAAAACAACCATCAGTATTTTCAACTCTCACCCAAACGGTTGTATTTCCAGTGAAATAAGCAACAGGATTTGTGATTTGGAAAGAGCTGTCATTATCTTCGGCTGCTTGAGCTGTTGTAAAATAAGTAAACGTCTCATTTTGTGAATTTGCAGAAAGTTCGTTGTTTTTTTGAATTAAACTTACAAAGGAAATTCCATCATTGGTGTCATCATCATCACATTGAACAATCGTAACGGGAGAATTTAAAACCGGTAATGGGTAAACAGTTAGGATAGACGAATCAGAAAATAATCCGCAACTATTCCCATTTCTGTTGATGAAAACACGATATTGATAATTATTCATGCTGGTTGTAGCATTAGTAATTAATAAATTTACAGTATTAACTCCACTGTAAATAGCGGAATTAGTTAAGTTATTCCAAGTGGTTCCGTTATCAGTGCTTACCTGCCATTGATAACTATCTGAAGGTGTTGCCGTAAATTGAAAACTTGCATTTTGTGTGTTACAGGTCACTTGATTTGTTGGTTGAGCACTAATGCTTATTGGTGCGGCAATGATGTAATTTGGATTAGGAACAGTATAACCAATTGCAGTATTTGTTACCAATCCGTTTTCATTTGTAACAAGAGCAACATCACCTAAAAAACCATCATTATTAGCGTCAGAAAAACCGGCATCAATCACATCATTACATAAATCACCATCGCTATCAAGTGAAATATAATTGGCTATTCCGTCGTTATTTGTGTCAGTAATGTTAAAGTTTAGAATACCATTATCAGGCGTAATTTCTAAATTATCGGCTAAACCGTTATTGCCAAATGGAACTCCGTCAATTCTTCCATCATTATTGGAATCAGTTGCTGTTGAACCAGCTTCTCTCCAATCATAAATCCCATCGTTATCACTGTCTAAATCAAGATAGTCAGGAATGCTATCACCATCTGTATCAATTGGATTTAAGCCACTTCCATAAGCGTCGCTTAATCCATCTTTATTTACATCAACAGGAGTATAAGCAATAAAATTCTGCCCTTGAGCTTCACTATTATCCGGAATACCGTCATTATCTGTATCTAAATCTTTTTGGTCGGGAATTCCGTCTCCATCTGTATCTTTTGGAACACAAGTGGATATAAGCTGAAAAGAAGCTTTAGAGACAATATCAGATAAATTGGTATGTTTTATAGATAAAGAATTTGTTAAATGAGTGGAAAGAGAGAATGTTCCGGTTCCTGCTGCAAGTGGGATAGCACTATTTAATCTAAATCGAATTTGAAAGGAAGAATATTCAGTAACTCCATTTTCATAAATTCCATCATAATTGGTATCTACTAAAAGTTGATCGGTTGGATTTAATAGCGTAATGGTTTTGTTAAGATCACCTTGAATAACAAAATCACCGGTTGATGATAACAAATCAGCATTATTTGCAACATCAACATACTTTACTTTGACAGAAACGGGTTGGTTAAAAAGAAGTTGATATTCAACAGATTCTCCAATTCCATTTGAGGGATTTGTTACAAATGTTCCATCACTATTTCCAATGAACGGAGTAGGTGAAGGGATTCCACTGCCATTTAAATTGATAGTTCCGGCAAAACCATTCACATAACTTCCAATAGAAAAATTTCCGGTTGTAGCATTGTTAAGGTTAACTGGCAAATCTCCTAACGATTCTGTGCAATTTGAGATTCCATCGTTATCTAAATCAATATCAACATTATCAAAAATACTATCATTATCTGAATCTATGGCACAATCACTAACCGGAATTTCATCGGAAATTAGCGTAATATTACAGGTTGTAACTGTGGCAGATAAGTAATAAAATCCAGGAGTTGTAGGAGTATAACTTGGCGAATTAGCACCAATTATCGGTTCTCCGTTAAAAAACCACTGATAGGTGTCAAAAGGAGAGAGAGAATTAATCGTTAAATTTACATTTGGTATACAATTCGAGCTACTTAAATCTACTCTATTGAATGAAATCTCAGGTTTGAAAGTAAAACCGGAATAATATCCACCGTAGGTGGCATTAACATTAGAACCAAAATAAGATATATATAATTGTTTATCTGCAAACACGGAAATATTTCCGGTTACACCAGTAAGTTTATAAGATTCATAATTAGAATTTCCCAAAATTGTGAAGGGACCTTGAGCAAAAATTGGATTTGGAAGGTTTGAAAGTGTATAATTAGTTCCATTAATAATAAAACTGATATCTGCACCCGTTTCTGTAACAATATTTACACCACTATTTGTAGTGTAGGCAAGATTTCCAATTAAATGTAGTAAAGGAATATTATCAATTACTTTTGGTGTTTGACAGCTTAGAGGTGGTACAAAGTACATTTCTTGATTAGCTTGTGTAACTCCTCCCACACCTTGATAAGCAAAAACATTTTTTGAGGTAGTAACATATAAATTGCCGTTTCCATCATACAATGAACCATCAATCGCAACATATTGTCCGGCATTTAATGTATAATTCGGAGTGCCGGTATTACCATTTAAAAACACTTGAGTGTTATTTTCGTGAGCAACAATTAAAGGTCGTTCAGTAAAAATATCCCCAAAACCTCTCACAAAAATATATTCATTTCCTGTTCGCTCTACTGATACAATTTGATCAAAACCAAGATCTATGTTATTATCATTGGTTCCATTTGTACCACCAAATGAACCACAGTTAACAGTTATGGGTTTGTCAGAAGATACTAAAGCACCAATCAATCCATCTCTGTTCGCGTTATTTGGACCTGTTGTAGCCAAAACAAAACTTTGTCCTCTGTTTAAAACTATATCCGGTGGATTATTTCCAACACCGGCATTATTTATTAAAACCACACCAGGTTTAATATCACTAAACGATACGGTTGTGTTATTTTCTGTAGCTAAAACAGAAATAAAAGTTAGGTGGTTATTCGTTATTCCGGAAATACCGGTATTCGTTAATGCACCAATCCTAAACTGTGTTCCCAAAGCAGCTAAACCTTTTGATACTAGCCCACCGGCTTGAAAATTTTGAGTTGTAGCTGTTAACCTTACAGCCGCATAAATTTGATCTTCAGCTTCAATAATAAATCCTTTGTTGTTTTGTATACTATTAATGTTGGCATTATTCACCATTAATTGAGTGTTAGTTCCAAAACCAATGGTATATACATAAGGATTATCTCTAGAAACTGTTCCTGAAACTGTTCCTCCTCCTAAGTTATTAATTGTGAAATTAACAGGAGTTAAACTTGGTGATGAAATGTAAATATATTGTGTTTGGGCCGGTTGACCGTCAGAACCTCCTAAAGGAGGTAGATAATGGGTTTTACTGAATTGAGCAAAACAATTAACACATAACGATAGAAATATAAATATAATTTTTTTCATTTTTCTTTTTCAAAGGCTAACAAAGATAGTAATTTATCTTTTTAATGCGAAGTGACCTTTGATGATTCTTCCGTTAGAAAGTGTTAAAATAAACCAATAATCAGTTGATGGCATTATATTGCTATTGAAATTCCCATCCCAACCGAATGAAGAAGGATTAAATTGAACTAATAATTGACCATATCGGTTAAATATTGCCACGTTAGCATCGGAATCCATTAAGTTTTCAATTTTCCATACGTCATTGATTCCATCTGCGTTTGGGGTAAAAAATTTCGGATAATCTAAGACGATTATTTCTCTTGTTGCTATTCCACAGCCGTTTAGGTCTTTTACGGTTAAAAGATAATCTCCGGGCACAACTTGATTGAAAATTGGTGAATCTTGAAAGTTAGTTCCGTCAATCGAATAGATGTATTCTCCAATGCCACTGACAGTTACAGTTATCGAATTTTGATTTTCTAAAAAATCATTTACGGTTATAGATTCAATGATTGGTGGAGAAGAAAGACTGACTGAAAAACTTTTTGTTGCTGTACATCCATTTATATTGGTTACTGTTAAAGTAAAAATACCACCTTGGTTTATATTGATAAATGGAGTTGTTTCACCTGTATTCCATAAATAAGATTCGAAAGTAGAATTTAATCCGATAGAGAGGGTATTTCCTTGACACAAAATTAAGTTTTCATTTTCTAAACCTTCCGGATAAAAAGTAATGATTTCAAGATTTAAAGGAAAAATACCTAAACAAGAAGCACCGTTTGTGACCCTGACAAAAATGAATTGCTCAAAGGGTGTAGTGTTTGTAAATGTATTCAACAAGGCATTTTGTTGTAATTGGGCATCACTAGCATTGGCATAATAAGTCAATTGTGAACCAAAATCAAATAAAGGTGATAGGATTGGAGTAACCTCTGCATTTAATCCAAATGTTGTAACTCCGTCTGGGGTTTCATCATCATCACAAACTGTCACAGAAGGTAAAATGAGATTGTTGGTTGCTGTATTTAATTCAAGTGTGGTTAAACCAAAACAACCAAATATATTTTCTAATCGAACATGTAAAATCTGATTTGGAACAGTATTTTGAAATTGGGATAAGTTTAAAATGGCATTTTGATTTAAAAACGCATCTGTTGGGTCAACAAAGAATTTGGCTTGAATAACATTCGAATTAGTACCAGCTATTGCAGCATTAGCATCTAGTAAGTTAAAAAAAGCAATTCCGTCATCATTATCATCACATTGCGTTAATGTGGTAGCATTAGGAATTGGATTTTGACTGTTTTCAATTAATATTTCACCGACTGAAAAACAACCTCCGTTGAACTCTACTTCTACACTATAGAAACCAAACTCTGTAACAGTAAATGTTGGATTTGTTTCACCTATAATTAACTGATTATTTCTAAACCATTTATAGCTAGTTGCATTTGGAGTGGTTGCGTCTAGTTGTAAAGTTTCATTTTCACACAATGGATTTTCAGTGGCGATTAAACGGTCGGGTCCTAAATCAGTCTCTACACTAAAACTACCGCCACCCAAAAAAATGGCAGAATCATAGAGATTATTCCCTTGGTCAGCAATTACAAGTTTTATATGATAAAGCACGCCGGGTGTTACATTGCTTTCTGCTTTTAAAATTTTTGTTTGCCCATTAAAATTAGTTGGATGTTCGGTACCATTAAAAGCATCAAAATATTGTTCGTTTGCAGGCGGACATATAGTGCCCGACCCTCGAACGGTTGGAATTTTTACAGGAATTGATGTTCCTGGAACTACTGCTAAATTGGTATATTGTGCTTCACTTGCTTCTCTAAGTAAAAATGCAAATCCATCTGAAAAATTACATTGATTGGAATTAGGATTTGAAAGATATTGCTCTGAAGAAAAAATATACTCAAAACTAATTTTATTGGCAAACGGTAAAAAATCGAACTCAATTACCGTTGCATTAATCGTGTTATTTTCATTGATGGCTTGCTGGAGTTCGGTATCACCGGACCAATTGGTTGGTCCTTCGCTTAACAAAGAACTATTTGGACCTATAGCCGAAGAAGCTTTTCCGGTTGAAATAATGACTCCATTTTCAAAGGGGAATGCACTTCCATTTGATTCAAAGTAACCATAGCTTTTGCCTGTTCCAAAATCCCATCCGGAGACACTAACATTTGAAACATTTGCACAAGGACTGTTAACCAATACATTCTCAATAAGCTCAGTTGCTGTAAAAGAATTATCGTCAACTTGAATGTATTGAGCGTTTATAGTGTTGAAAAACAGCAGCGTAAAAATAAAAAAAGTAATGTTTTTGGCAAACTTCATAGCGTTTGCAAAGATACTACAAATCTCTTTTCTGTAGAATTTTATAGGACATTAACATAAAAATAACAGTCCAAGCAATGACAATTACTAATGAATACCAATGCACGCTGTAATCCTTTAAACTCGCTTCTCCACCAATAGTTGTTTCAATGTTTTTTATCACATTTAAACGTGTGATGGGTTCTTTGATGAGGTTAGACATCGATTCCAATGGTAAAAATTGTGTGATATATTGATAATTATCAGAATCTTTAAATACTTTCCAACGAAGTGTACCAATGATGATTCCTTCAATAATGTTCCAAATGAATAAAAAGCCTAATGCAAATGCAGAGCGTTTAACTAAAATTCCTAAAAATAAGCAGAATGAGAAAAAGGCAGAGAGTTTTACGAAATACGCTAATAAATATTCCAGATCAGAAAAAATGATTCCAACTTCATTGTAGGCAGAAAAGCTTAATCCAAGAAGTAAACTCATGATGAAAACAAAAACGGTAGAAATTCCGGCAAACGTAAAAACAATCAAAAATTTAGATTGAATAAATTCTTTTTTGCTTAAACCGTCTATTAGATTTTGTTTTAAAGTGCCATACGAATATTCATTAGCTATCATAGAAACGATTACAATGGCTAAAAAAAGTTTCAGAATTGCCGCTATATAAGTTGTAAAATGCCAAATATAAGGGAAGTTAAAAATACCTTGATCTGCAATTCGAAATTCAAAGTTTCCAATCTTAAATTCGATTGAAGCAATAAGAGCAATAAAGGTTAAGATGATAAAATAGGCCAAGGTCAAAATTCTACTGGCTCTATTTTTCCATATTTTTTGAAATTCTATTTGAAGAAGTCTTTTCATGGAGGTAATTGGTAATAGGTGATAGGTTTTGTGTAAAAGGCGAAAGGATTTATTTGTTGTTGGTCAATTGTAAAAATTGTTCTTCCAAACTATATTTTCTTTTGACCAGATGATTGAGGTAAATCCCTTTTTGAACCAAATATTTATTCAATTCATGTGCTTCCAACGCTTGTTTTAGATACACAAATAATCTGTTTTCTTCTTCACTAATTGTGTCAATTGCCGGATGCATTTCAAGTGCTGTTTTCAATTCATACATATTATCCGATTGAAGCTCAAAAAAACCTTCATTGGCAATTATTCCATCTACTGTTCCGGAATAGAGTATTTCTCCTTTTCGCAAAACGAGTACATGACTACATACTTTTTCTACTTCATCTAATAAATGTGAAGCCAATAAAATAGTCGTTCCTTGCGAAGCAATTGTTTTAATAATATCGCGTATTTGTCTGATACCTTGTGGGTCTAAACCATTTGTTGGTTCGTCTAAAATTAAAATTTCCGGGTCGTTTAAAAGGGCAGAAGCGATTGCTAACCGTTGCTTCATCCCTAAAGAAAAGGTTCGGAATTTACTGTCTTTTCGTTCTGAAAGGCCAACAATTTCCAGTTTTTCTTCCACTTTAGAAAAAGGAGCACCTTTAATTCTGCACACCAATTCCAGATTTTCTTTGGCGGTCATGTACGGATAAAAATTCGGTCGTTCTATGATGGCTCCAACTTTTTTTAAGGCTTCGTGGGTGTCAATAGTTCCGCCAAACCATCGGTAATCACCGGATGTTTTATTCACAACGTTGAGTACGATGCCTAATGTAGTGGATTTTCCACTGCCATTCGGACCCAAAATTCCGTAAACGTTTCCTTTTTTGATTTCAAAAGAAACATCTTTTACTGCATGAACCGCTCCAAAACGTTTGTTTAATTTTTCTAAAGTTAAAATGGTTTCCAAAATGAATCTGATTGATATATTTAAGTAGGACGAATAATCAACTAAATTGTTACGTCAAACGTTAATAAAAGACGAAGTTTATTCTATTTGAAGTTGTTTTTTATTAAAAATAAAATGTAAAGTGCTATTGATTTCTTTACGTTCTGCGGTTAATTCAATCAATCTTCCGTAAATATCCTCGGTCATTTGTTTTCCGCAACAGCGGCATTGGTATTCATGAAAATGATTGGTAATTTTTCTGGTTGAATGAAATTTGTGCCCCAAAATGGAGCAAATAACGGAAGTGCCCGAAACGGACTTAATGTTTGTGTAGGTTTTCATAAATGTGGTATTTTAATTGTGGCAAGCTAAACTTAAGCAATTATAGATAAAACACCAAAAAAAGTCGATAAATTGCTTGAAATTTGAATTTTATAACATAAAAATATTACAATTTTAAAGACAAAAAAAATCCTCATCCGTTGTAACTGATTGAGGATTTGTGTTTTACTTAATTTTTTTTTGACTTAAATAATTAATTCACTACTCTGTTATTAATATTTTCATTGATGATTTATTATCTAATCTAAGAATATAAATGCCTTGATTTAAATCAATATATGTTTCTTTTTCAGTAATTTTAATTTTTAAAATTAGTCTTCCATTTAAATCATAAATATTACCTTCAGAATTTCTAAATTCTTCTAGGTTATTAACTTTTAGGAGCTTGGTTGAATTATCAAAAAAGTAGGATGAGTCATAATCAAAGCTTATTGTTGACAGATTGTAAGAACTTTCAATTGCACCTATATCAACAATTGATTCTTGTATTCTTGAATTACCTAAATAATCTTCAGTATAAGCGGAAACATAAGTATTATTACCGGCATTAATTCCTTCAGAAATGCTTTGTAAAGAATAATCAAAACTTGAAGCATCAAACGGTGCTGATGCCAAAGAGGATGAATTTACAAACATTGGATCAACATTTAGTATATTTGTGCCTGAAGTATAACCGTTTTGAATAATAGAGTTTACGATGCTATTACCGGTGTATATTTGAGGACTTGTATTACTATGAACGATTGAATTAGAGATGTTCATAGCACCATTTACTTTATATAAAATCGGCCTATTAACAATTGATGAAGAATTTCTATTGTGACAAATTGTAACATTAATAATTTTTGAGGAATTCGAACCAGAAGTATAGCTACTAATTATTGATCCTCCACTATTTGTCAGAACATTACCAATTACTAATGAATTACTAATTGTAAATAAACAATTACTAGTACCACCAATTTCTATAAGTCCACTTCCACTCGTATTGGAATTATTAGTTATTAAAGTTTTATTAATTAGTAAATTATTTCCATCAAATTTTATTACACCACCCGATCTTGATGTATTACCAATAAACTTACAATTTTGGATAGTAATGTTTGCTAATGAAGCATTAGAAGCATAAATGGCTCCACCACCATAATCGAAACTCGAATTGTATAAAAATTCAGTATCGGCAAAAGTTACATTAGAACTTTTAATAAATACTCCTCCTCCTGAGCTGTAGGCATAGTTGTTAAAAATTATGCAATTTTTAATTGAAATGTTACCAGTATTTGTAAATATGTAAAAACCTCCTGCAGAACCGACCTCATCATAACTCGATACAACTCTAAAACCATCAAAAATTAAGTCTGTTGCAATATTTACAATTCTAACCAACGTTCTGCTGTTATCATTATTTGATCCAATTTCTCCAATATCACCAGACAAAGTAGTAGGATTTGCCTCAATATCTCTTTGGTTTATATTTGTTTCTATTCCCGAAAAACCACCATATAGATTAACTCCATTTTTCATCACAAATTGAGAAGCTCTATTATTGGTTTCAGACGGCTTATAAATTCCGCTTGCTACCCAAATTTCATCACCAGGCATGCTAACACTTAAAGCATTTTGTAAATTAGAGAATGCATTAATCCAAGAAGTACCATTATTATTGCCAGTAGCATTACTGTTAACATAGATGATAGCTGCTTGAATATTACCCATAAAAAGAAGGAAAGTTAGAAAGTAAATTTTTTTCATAAATCGATGTATAAATTTTTTAAAATCTTCGTACAACAAATATATGCATATTTGTTTAAAATGAAAATAGGTAGTTTGCTGTCTTCTAATTATTTAAAAATAAAAACAAATATTTAATTTATTTTTATCAAATTTTAACTTTTCTGTTCTTTATTAAAGTAAACCAAGTAATAATACATTTGTTTTTCTTCGTCCCAGCCTTTTTCAACAAATTTTTCGGCACTTTCGGGGTTGATAAAATCCAATTTTATTTGAATATTGGTGTCTAAATTGATGACGTTTTTAATTTTCTTACGAGCATCGGTTACCGCCGCATTAGCAATTGGGAAATTGGTCACATCTTCAATACTGTATTTTTCACCACGATCGACTTTATAGTTTTTAAATTCCGGAATCAAATCCGGATTGTCCATCACTTCATTCAAGAAATTGGTTTCTTCAAATTCGTCATTCTTGGCAAAATAATTCACCGAACGGTTCATAAACATCACTTCTTGCTTTTTGTCTTCAGCCGGAAAAACAACATCTTTGGCAAAATCCTGGCAGAATTTCAAATACTTTTTGGTGATAAAATTTTCATCTTGAAAAGCATCAACACTCAAGAAATGCTCCAACCAATATCTAGCGTCATATCTGTTGCTGTCAACGGTTAAGATTTTATATCCTTCCTCTTTTTTATAGTTGAAAATCAAACATCCTTTATCTAATTTGTTCAAGTTGATACCATGCTGTAACAACATTTCCAGGTTACTTCCTTTTTCTTCAAATTGCAAAAAGTCGGCTTGCACTTCACTTTTAAACACGCCAATGGCATCCACTTGATTGTTATCAATGGTCAAATGCGTGAAGTAAGCCACATACACTTCGCCGTTTTTAATGTGCGGATGATTGGATTGCTCAAATAAATGTTTCGTAATTTTTTTGGAAACTTCGTGAATGGTAGATGGATTGTTAAATACTTCTGAAGCCAATTTATACATGTCGTGGTATTCTAAATCGACTTCATGGGCAAATTGATAGTAGTTTTCTTCTTTCTCTCGAAAGGGTTTTAAGAAAAACTCTTTCAACAATGGTGTAATTTCATCGTTGGTTTGATACGGTTGTTCCGATAAAAAGATGGCTTCGTTACGGCTTTTGTTTCCAACTCGGTGGATGGAAAGGGATTCGATGTGGGCGTTGAAAAGGTTTATCATTTTTTTAGTTGATGATTTACTGAATAGCTGAGTAGCTAAGTTTACTTTGATTCCTCAATTTTTTTTATGAATGAAACAAGCATATCTTCTAGTTCTCTGCTGAACTCGTGTAATTTGTTAAATTGATGTACGTTTAAATAATTTATGTTTTTTGAAATTTCAATTTGGGTTTGATATTCAAAAAGTGAACTTAATGAAATTTTTAAAAATCTTAAAAATTCTTTATTTCCATCTCTTCCAAATCCTTCTGCAATATTACTCGGAATTGAAATTGAACTTCTTCTAATTTGAGATGTTAATCCAAAAATTTCTTCTTTTGGGAATTCTTTTGTTATTAAATAGGTTTCGGTTACTAATGACATTGATTTTTGCCAAATTAGTAATGATTTAAAATTTTTCATGGCTAATAATTGTTTTGAATGGTTTATATATTTAATTTTCAGCTACTCAGCTACTCAGCTACTCAGCTACTCAGCTACTCAGCTACTCAGCTACTCAGCTACTCAGCTACTCAGCTAATCAGCTACTTAATTCCAATTCTCCTCAAACCCATAATCCTCAAACGAATCATCTCCATCAAACATATCCAAATCGTCTTCGTCTAAGTCATCATCAAATTCACTAAATAAGTTATCATCGTCAGCTTCAAAATTGATGTTGTTCTCACCAATTGGCATAAGTCCATGAGAGAATAATAATTCAGGATAGGTAACTCCGGCTTGTTTTTCTTCAATGGCGGCTAACTCAACTAAAAAAGTCCACATGTTTAAGAAATCATACACATAGATAATTTTGGTTTGCTTTTCATACAACAAATCTTCAATCGAAAAATCGCTCATGATTCGCATTTCACCAGGAACATCTCCCGTGTCGAAAAGCGGAATTTCATCTTCTTGATTCCAATTGTCATCACAAGTATAGAAAGAAGCCACCTCATTTCCGTCAAAACTAAAAGCATTCACCAAAGCATTGTGTAAATCTTCCAAAGAATCTGAACTTTCAATGGCAATATCTCTAAAAATATCCTCTTCATTATCAAGGATAACGCGTAATTTATATATCATTTTCTAAAAGATTTATGGGAGACAAAAGTAATTAATATTTGCTTTGGAAGAAAAGTTGAAATCATTTTGTTGAAAACATTTATATGTAACAAACGTTACAACCTGTCAGCTGTCTATTTTGTAAATTTGGTAAAATTTAAAAACAAAATGAAAATAGTAATTGTAATACTGTCTTTTTTATTCTTGAATAGTTGTCAAAACAACAAAAAGGAGTATCAACCTATTGAAGAAGTTAAATCAACTGTTTCATCAACTAATCAGTCAGAAGGAAAAAAACTCATGGAAACCCACTGTTATTTATGTCACAGTCCGTCAGCTTCTGAAAATCAGGGAAGAATTGCTCCACCTATGGTAGCTATAAAAGCCAGATATATTGATAGAGAAGGATATAATAAGCAAGAATTTATCAAATCTGTAGTTAATTTTGTAGCCCATCCTACAGAAGATAAAGCCTTAATGTATGGTGCCGTAAAAAAGCACGGATTAATGCCTAAACAAGTTTTTCCGGAAGGTAGTGTAGAAAAAATTGCGGCTTTTATGTATGACTATCAAATTGAAGAACCCGAATGGTTTAAAGCCCATTGGGAAGGTCACGGCAATAAAAATTGGACACAATCAGGAAAAAAAATGGAAGAAGTGGAAGTAGTTAAAACGTATGCAGATATAGGTTTAGACTATGCATTGGGTACTAAAAAAGTATTGGGTAAAAATTTAATGGAAGCCATTCAACAAAAAGGAACCATGGAAGCTTTGACCTTTTGTAACCATCAAGCGATTCCGTTGACCGATAGTATGGCATTGCATTACAAAGCTACTATTAAAAGAGTTTCTGATAAAAATCGAAATCCAAATAACAAAGCTAATGCTGAAGAATTAAAATATATTGATCAATTCAAGAAAGAATTGGCAGCGAAAAAAGAAATTAAACCGATTGCTTTAGAAAAAGAAGATAAAATTCAGTTTTATTATCCGATAGAAACCAATACCATGTGTTTGCAATGTCACGGAAAACAAATCAAACCGGAAGTACAACGTCAAATTTTGAAATTGTACCCCAAGGATTTAGCAGTTGGATATGATGAAAATGAAGTGCGTGGGATTTGGAGTATTACCTTTACAAAAAAATCAAATGAATAAAAAAGCTATCATTGTTACCGGAATTGGGGTGGTTGTAGGACTAGTTGCCGGATATCTCTATTTTCAACAAATAGGTTGTGTTAGTGGAACATGTTCCATCACCTCCAAACCATTAAACAGCACGTTATACGGTGGTTTAATGGGGGGTTTATTGTTTAATTTGTTTGTAACTTCCCCAAAGAAGAAGGAAAAAAATGAAAAAGAGTAGCAAAGATTACATTTTTGTTTTTATCCAATTTCTTCTATTTGGAGCCTATACTTTTGATTTTTTTCAACCCTTAGAAATTCCAAAATTTCTATCAACATTCGGAATGGTGATTGCTATTATCGGTTGTATGATTTCACTGTTAACCGTTTTTGAATTAAAATCCAATCTTACCGTTTTCCCAACGCCAACCGAAAATGCGGAATTACTCACGCACGGATTTTTTCGATACAGTCGACATCCCATTTACTCCGGAATTTTGATGGCAGCGATTGGATATGCACTTTATAAGTATTCAATTTATAAACTTTTAATTGCAGGTTTGTTGTTCATTTGGTTTTATTTGAAATCAACCTATGAAGAAAAACAACTTGCTCAAAAATTCAATTCTTATAAGGAATATCAGGAGAAAGTAGGACGGTTTTTTCCGAAACTTCTTTTATAATTAGCAAATTCTTTCCAATTATACTATACTAAAAGTATAAAAAATTCGCTTGGTAACAAATGTTACTGCACACCTCTTTTCATCGTTCTACTTTTGCCATGTAATTAAGAAGTAAAACGAATGAAAACTATTAAAAATACAATTGCAATCGGAATATTTGCCTGTTCATCAGCCCTATTCAGTCAAGATACCTTGCAAATTTCCAAAACGGATTTAGCCACTAAATTATCGGAACAAAATCTTCAACTCAAAATTTCAAATCAAACTTTTGAGTCGGCTCGTTCGGATTATCGCCAATCCAATGCTCTTTTTTTACCTAATATTTCGGCTTCGCATACGGCCATTACAACAACCAATCCTTTAATGGCATTTGGTTCAAAATTGAATCAGGAAATCTTAACGCAAGCTGATTTTAATCCGGCTTTGTTGAATGATCCTTCACAAGTGCAAAATTATGCTACTCGAATTGAAGTGCTTCAACCGATTTTAAATGCCGATGGTTTATACGAAAGAAAAGCCGCCAAATCAAAAATGGAAGCCTATCAATTGCAAACCGAACGCACTAAAGAATATTTAGAATTGGAAGTGAACAAAGCCTTCATGCAATTGCAACTGGCTTATAAAGCGGTTGAGGTTTTAGAAAAAGCGAATTCTACTGCACAAGCCAATCTGAATTTGGTCAACAATTATTTCAAACAAGGCATGCTTCAAAAAACAGATGTGTTGGATGTGCAAGTTCGTGTGAATGAAATCGCAAACCAGCTTACCTATGCCAAAAGTAATGTGCGAAATGCATCTGATTATTTAGCTTTTCTATTGAATGAAGATACCAAAGGAGGCATTTATAAACCGGTTGAAAACTTAGAAAGCGAAATCAATCCTACATTAGAAAACGCTCAATTATCAACATCAAGAAAAGATTTTTTAGCCATGGAAAAATCAACTGAAGCGTATAAAAACATGATGAAATCAGGTAAAATGAGCTTTTTGCCACGCTTGAATGCTTTTGGAACGTATGAACTGTATGATACTGAAATCTTTCAATTTGGAGCAAATGGTTATACAGTAGGAGCTCAATTGTCTTGGAATTTATTTGACGGTTACAAATCCATCGGAAAATTTGAAAAATCAAAAGTAGAATTCCAAAAAGCAGAAACGGAAGCCGAACAATACAAAAAACAAAGTCAATTAGAACTCAATAAAACCAACCGCCAATTGGCCGATGCTCAAAACAAAGTGGCTCTTTCCAAATTGGCCTTTGAACAAACCCAGGAAAGTTTTAGAATCCGTCAAAATCGTTTTGCTCAAGGGTTAGAAAAAACATCCGATTTATTGATGACAGAAACACAAACGGCTCAAAAGGAATTGGAATACTTGCAAGCGGTTTTTGAATACAATTTTACCAAAATGTATTTGGAATTTTTAACGAAATAATCATAATAGGTACACAGATTTAAGAAATTTTAAAAATTTTAAAAATTTCTTAAATCTGTGTTCAAGAAAAAAGTATTAAAATTAAATTCAAACTTATGAAAATCAAAATAGCAATCTTATCCTTTGTGTCAGCAGCATTCCTTTTTTCCTGCGGAAGCGACCAAAAAGAAGTCAAAACATTACCTGTTATTGCAGTAAAAGTAAATGGTTCAATAGAAAATTATTCCAGCCCATTTGTAACGGCAAGTGGTAAAATTGAAGCCGAAAACAGTGCCAATGTCAGCACCAGAATGATGGGTTATGTAACCAAAGTACATGTGAAAGTGGGACAAAAAGTAGGAGCCGGACAATTGTTAGTAAGCATTAACAACACCGATTTACAAGCCAAAAAAGCACAAGTGGATGCTTCCATTTTACAAGCAACTGCGGGTTATAACAATGCCAAAAAAGATTACGATCGTTTTGTAAACTTGTTCGCTCAACAAAGTGCTTCTCAAAAAGAATTAGATGACATGACCGCTCGTTTTGAAATGGCAAAAGCCGGTTTAGAAGGTGCCAAACAAATGCGTAACGAAGTCATGGCTCAATTTAATTATGCCAATATTACAGCTCCTTTTGGCGGAATTGTAACAAATACATTCATCAAAGAAGGCGACATGGCCAATCCGGGAATGCCGTTAGTGAGTGTCGAGGGTTCCGGGAAATTACAAGTAACCGCCATGGTTTCTGAAACTGATATTTCTAAAATAAAACAAGGAATGCCGGTTTCCATCATCATCAAATCAATGAATAAAAAAGTTGCCGGAAAAGTGTCGGAAGTGAGTTTATCAGCCAAAAATACAGGCGGACAATATTTAGTGAAAGTCAATTTAGATGAAATGGATAAAACCATTCTTTCCGGAATGTTTGTCAATGTGCAATTTCCAATTGAAAAAGTGGCGGACACAAATGAAGGTTCAGAACAAGTTTTAGTTCCCGAATCGGCATTAGTAAAACATGGTCAGCTCTCCGGAATTTATACGGTTGCCAACAATACCGCCATTTTAAGATGGTTACGAATAGGAAAAACCTACGGTGATAAAGTAGAAGTCCTTTCCGGATTATCGTCCAAAGAACCGTATATCGTTTCGGCAGAAGGGAAATTGTTCAACGGTGCAAAAGTGAGTGTTCAGTAAATAGTAAACAGTTTTCAGTCGCAGTTTTCAGTTTACAATAACTTGAAACCTGAAACTTTAAACTTCAAACAAATAAAAACATGCAAGAAGGTATCTCAGGTAAAATTGCCAATTTCTTTATCAATTCCAAACTAACCATTTTATTGATGGTAGCTTTGATGGTAATTGGCGTATATAGTTCGTTCTTAATTCCAAGAGAAGAAGAACCACAAATTAATGTTCCCATGGCCGATGTAATGATTGGTTATCCGGGAGCAACTCCGGCGGAAGTAGAAAGCCGTGTCATCAAACCGTTGGAAAAAGTGTTATCAAACATCAAAGGTGTTGAACATTTACACAGCATGGCGATGAACGGTCAAGCGATGATTATTGTTCAGTTTTATGTTGGCGAAGACATTGAGCGTTCTTACGTGAAATTGTATGATGAATTAGCCAAACACGAACATATTTTTCCGCAAGGTGTTTATAAACCGATGGTAAAAACGCGTTCAATCGATGATGTTCCGATGTTGGGATTAACGTTGTGGAGTGAAAAATATGATGATTTTCAAATTCGGCAATTGGCAGAAGAAGTCACTTCGGAAATTGAAAAAGTAAAAGATGTTGCGATTACCAAAGAAATTGGCGGACGAACCCGCGAGTTGAAAGTGGTTTTGGACAAAGATAAAATGGCCGAAAACAAAGTGGATGCGTTGGGAATTATGCAAATGATTCAAGCCAACAATGGTTCTTCGCAGTCGGGAAGCTTTGTGCAAAATGACACGGAATATCTAATCACTACCGGAAAATTTTTATCCAATGCCGAAGATGTTGAAAATTTGGTGGTGGGAATAAATCAAAATATGCCGGTGTATTTAGAACAAGTGGCATCTATTCAAGACGGACCTTCTACAGCTCGGAGTTATGTTTCGTTTGGTTATGGAAAAGCGAATGAAAAGTTTTCTGCCAAACCAAGTGAATATCCTGCCGTTACTATTTCTGTTGGAAAAGTAAAAGGTGCCGATGCAATGAAAATATCGGATAAGATTTTAGAAAAAGTAGAACAACTCAAAACCAACTTAATTCCCGATGATGTACATGTGGAAGTTACCCGAAATTATGGAGAAACTGCTTCGCACAAAGTAGGAGAGTTGTTACTGCATTTGGGTGTTGCCATCTTAGCGGTTACCATTTTAGTCATGTTAGCGATGGGCTGGAGAGGCGGATTAGTGGTTTTCTTTTCTGTTCCGTTGACCTTTGCGTTGACTTTATTCAGTTATTTTTTATTAGGTTATACGCTGAATAGAATTACACTTTTTGCCCTTGTTTTTGTGGTGGGAATTGTCGTTGACGACAGTATCATCATCGCCGAAAACATGCACCGGCATTTCAAAATGAAGCGACTCCCATTCAAACAAGCTGCCATTTATGCGATAAATGAAGTAGGAAATCCAACCATTTTAGCCACATTCACCGTAATTGCAGCGATTCTTCCGATGGCTTTCGTATCCGGAATGATGGGACCTTACATGAGTCCAATGCCGATTGGAGCATCCATTGCCATGATTTTATCGTTGTTTGTGGCGTTAACCGTGACGCCTTATTTGGGTTATCATTTATTAATAGAAAAAGACGAACAAGAACACAAAGAAGAACAAGGTTTAGAAACTTCTCGCATTTATAGAATTTACAACAAATTAGAACGACCGTTTTTAGAAAGTTCTAAGAAACGAATGGTCATGTTGGGAATTACAACAGTATTGCTAATCGGTTCGGTGTTGATGTTTTTCACCAAATCGGTGGCCGTGAAAATGTTACCGTTTGATAATAAAAATGAGTTTCAAGTAGTGATTGATATGCCTGAAGGAACAACTTTGGAAAGAACGGCAGCCGTTACCAAAGAAATTGCTCAATACTTGTCAACTGTTCCGGAAGTGGTAGATTATCAAAATTATATTGGAGCTTCTGCACCGATCACCTTCAATGGATTGGTGCGTCATTATGATTTGCGAGGAGGAAGCAACATGGCGGACATTCAAGTGAATTTATTACACAAAGAAGACCGTGATTTACAAAGCCATGACATTGCCAAAATCGTTCGTCCGGAAGTACAAAAAATTGCCAAAAAATATGGTGCGAATGTAAAGATTATTGAAGTTCCACCCGGACCACCGGTACTTTCTACCTTGGTAGCAGAAATTTACGGACCAAATTATGAAGAGCAAATTAAAGTGGCTCACCAAGTAAAAAGCATTTTAGAAAATACTTCCGATATTGTAGATATCGATTGGATGGTGGAAGACGCCCAAACCGAATATAAATTGGAAGTGGACAAAGAAAAAGCCATGTTGAACGGTATTGCTCCGCAACAAGTGGTAGGTAATCTAACGTATTTGTTGCGAGAAATGCCTGTTTCCAATTTGTATGACGAACGATCTAATAATCCGGTGGGCATTGTATTATCGCTTGACGATCAAGACAAAACGTCGTTGCAAGATATTCAAAACTTGAAAATTAAAGGGGCACAAGGAAATGTGATTCCCGTGAGTGATTTGGTGAAAGTAACGAAAAGTACCTTACAAAACACTATCTATCGCAAAGACCAAAAACGGGTTGTTTATGTCACCGCAGACATGGCCGGTGATTTAGAAAGTCCTGTGTATGCCATTTTGGGAATGGAAGAAAAACTTCAAAAAATGAATCTACCAAAAGGCTACTCCATCAATGAATTGTATATGGAACAACCTTCCGATGAAAGCAATTTCACTGTAAAATGGGATGGAGAATGGCAAATTACTTTAGAAGTATTCCGTGATTTAGGCGTGGCTTTCTTAGTCGTAATTTTGGTAATTTATATGTTAATTGTGGGTTGGTTCCAAAACTTTAAAACGCCCATTGTGATGATGTTAGCCATTCCGCTTTCGTTGGTTGGAATTGTTTTAGGACATTGGTTGTTAGGAGCTTTCTTCACTGCAACATCTTTTATCGGAATGATTGCTTTGGCTGGAGTCATGGTTAGAAACTCCGTTTTATTAATCGATTTCATTGAAATCAGATTAAACGACGGAATCGAATTAAAACAAGCCATCATCGAAGCCGGAGCCGTGCGAACCACGCCCATTTTATTAACCACCGGAGCCGTTGTAATTGGAGCCTCAATTATCCTATTCGACCCAATTTTCCAAGGTTTAGCAATTTCGTTAGTAGCCGGAGCAATTGTTTCGACACTCTTAACTTTAATAGTTGTTCCATTGATTTATTACATCACCGAACGCAAAAAATGGGAAAAGAAAAGTGATTAGAAATTAGCAAAGCTTCAAAACCTCAGCAACTCAGCATCTCAGTAACTCAGCAACTCAAAAAAATGAAACTAGTCTTAATAACCGCTGTCCATTCTTTCAAACGAGAGATACAGCATTTGCTCAAACAATCCGATGTAAAAACTTATTCCTATCGAGAAGTTACCGGATTTAAAGATTTATCCGAAGAAGCCTTAGCCTCCAATTGGTTTGGAAGTGAAATGAACGAAAACGAATCGATTGCTTTTTATGCTTTTGTTCCGGTTGAAAATTTGGAAAAATTATATGAATTAATTCTAACATTCAATCAAGAATTAGAAACCAAATCAAAAGTGCATTTAGCAACTTTTAATATCGAAAAATTTATATAAAAGGTACTAAGGTGTTGAGGGACTGATGGACTAAGTTAAAAATAGTTCCCAACCTCAGAACCTTAGAACCTCAGAACCTTAGAACCTTAAAAAAATGAAAAACAGAATCGTTAGAGGAATAGCCGGAACATTTATCCTCATCAGTATTTTATTAGCAATCTATGTCAACCAAAATTGGTTGTGGTTCACTGCTTTTGTGGGAGCCAATTTATTGCAATCTTCCTTAACCAAATGGTGTTTAATGGATGATATTTTAACCAAAGTTTTTAAAATTAAAGATTGATTAGTTCATTAGTGATGAAAGTCGGGTAGCTCTTCTTTTGAGTTGCCCGATTTTTTTATGGCAATAATCCTTCGCTTTTTGCATGTAGTAAAAGCATAATGGTTTTGGCATCTTTAATTTCTCCTGAATAAACCATTTTTAGCGTTTCGTTAAAATCGAGTTCCAATACTTCGATGTATTCGTGTTCAGATGCCAATCCGCCACCTTCGCTGACTTTCATTTCCGGTTGGTATTCTGCTGTAAAAAAATGTAGAATTTCGGTTACTGCTCCCGGTGACATATAGGCTTCAAATATTTTTTTCACCTCTTGAATACGATAACCGGTTTCTTCTTCGGTTTCTCGTTTGATACAGTCTTCCGAATTTTTTTCATCCAACATTCCGGCACACACTTCGATCATCATTCCACTTTCATTTCCATTTAAAAAAGTCGGTAATCGAAATTGACGAGTTAAAATGACGGTTTGTTTTTCTTTGTTGTACAATAAAATTGCGGCACCATTTCCTCTGTCAAACACTTCTCTGCGTTGGATTTCGGGTATGCCGTTTTCGGGAGTAAATTCGTAAGTAACTTTGTTAAGTAAATACCAATTGTCAGAAAGTAACTCGGTTTTGGTAATTTGGATTTTTGGATTCATCAAAAAAAAGAAATTGTATTTTTTTTACCAATTTTAATTTTCAAATCGGCTTGTGATAAAAAAGAACGAACTATTGCACCTAACAAATCGCCAGCATTTCCATTACTTACGGGTCCAGGCATTATACATGTTGGTGAAAAGTCAAAATAAGAGTTGTAATTTTGATACAATCGAACTTCACCATATGATGTATTGTAAACGTTGTACATTCCTGTGAATTCATTTTTAGTATAAAACAAGTTTTGTTTTTCAGTGAAAATTGTAGGGATATTTAATTGTAGATATTTCAAAGGTTCAAAACTTTGTAAAATCTCTAAATTTTTTGGCTTTAGTGTCATATCACCTTCTTGAACAAAATCATTTACAATTTTTTTTGAGGTTATAAATGACTTTTTTTGAAAATAGGTCGTAGCATTCTCTTGTCCATAAACAAGAAACGAGAGTAAAGAGAATAAAATATATATTATTATTTTAATTTGTCCATACATATAATGTAAAGATAGTAAATGTTCTTCATTTTTTCAATTCATCCTTTATTTTTAACAACTCAGTAACATTCAATTTAAAATTGATTTGGATTGAACCAATTTTGTCTTATCAAAATCCAAACAATGAAAACTATTTTTACTTTTTTACTTTTTATCGTAGCAACACAAAGTTATGCTCAAACCGAAATTTCAGGAAAAATTACAGATGAACAAGGAATTGCCATTCCAGGAGCAAATGTTTATTTAGAAGGAACATATGACGGGGCCTCTTCCGATGAAAACGGAAATTTCACCTTTTCAACTTCAGAAACCGGAACGAAGATAATAGTGGTTAGTTTTCTTTCGTTTGAAACATTTAAAAAGGGAATTGATATAGCCAATTTCAAAAATCAAACGATCAAACTAAGAGAAAGTGTCAATACTTTAGATGCTGTAATTGTGACTGCCGGAACGTTTGAAGCCGGTGATAAAGCCCGTGTTTCTGTGCTTAAACCATTAGATATTGTTACCACTGCCGGTGCAGCCGGAGATATTATCGGAGCGTTGAATACGTTACCCGGAACACAAACTGTGGGTGAAAGCGGTCGATTATTCGTACGTGGTGGTGAAGCCGATGAAACACAAACGTTTGTGGATGGACTTCGAGTGGCTCAGCCTTATGGAGCAACGGCTCAGAATTTGCCCACTCGCGGACGTTTTTCACCGTTTTTGTTTAATGGAGTTTCGTTCTCAACAGGAGGTTACAGTGCCGAATTTGGTGAAGCACTTTCAAGTGTATTGACTTTAAACACTATTGATGAACCTATTCAAGAGCAAACCGATATTTCGTTAATGACGGTTGGACTAGGAATCGGAAATACGCAAAAATGGAACAAAAATTCGTTGACGTTTAATGCTGCGTATATCAACTTAGAGCCCTATCAAAAATTAGTTCCACAAGCAGTAGATTGGAATAAACCCTATCAATCGCTAGCGGGTGAATTGGTGTATCGGTATCAATTTAAAAATGGATTATTGAAAGTATATGGAGCTTTTGAAGTAGCTCAACTTGATATCAATGAGGAAGATATCAATCAACCTGAGAAAGTGCGTTTTGATTTGCGAAACGATAATTTTTACGGAAATGCTTCTTACAAAGGAACTTTTGGCGACAATTGGAGTTTGCATACCGGAGTGAGTTACGGATTGGGTTTAAATAAAATAGGTATCAATTCAAATCAATTGGAAAATGACGAAAATGCTCTTCATTTAAAAATGAAAGTGGGAAAGAAAATCACGGAAAGAATCAAAATTACAGCCGGAGCGGATTATTTTGTGACTGATTTTGATGAAAAATTCACTGAATTTCAAGGTCAATCATTTAACGTTGGTTATCAAAATTCTATTGCAGCGGCTTATGCTGAATCAGATATTTTCTTTAGTAAAAAGTTAGCGATGAAAATAGGAGCAAGGGCTTCACAAAACAGTTTGTTGGATGAATTCCGACTTTCGCCAAGAGCTTCATTTGCTTATAAAATTTCAAAAAACGGACAATTCTCCTTCGCTTATGGTGACTTTGTTCAAACTCCGAGAGCTGATTACATCAAATATTCTAATGATTTTGAATCGGAAAAAGCAAGTCATTATATCTTGAATTTTCAACATAATAAGGATGGACGTTTGTTTAGAGCTGAAGCATATTTTAAAAAATATGACGATTTGGTTAAATTTGATACGAATATAGCTCAATTCAATTCCGATTTCACCAATGAAGGTTCCGGTTTTGCCAAAGGAATAGATGTTTTTTGGCGAGATAATAAAACGTTTAAAAATACTGAATACTGGGTTTCGTATTCATATATCGATACTGAACGAGATTATTTGAATTTCCCAAGCCAAGTCACTCCTAGTTTTGTTGCGGATCATACCTTGTCTATTGTTACAAAACATTGGATTGAAGATTGGAAATCACAAATTGGATTCACCTACATAGTTAATTCAGGTCGTCCGTATAACAATCCAAATGAATTGGAGTTTATGAACGGTAAAACAAAAGCTTTTCAAAATCTGAGTTTCAACTGGGCGTATTTGCTTTCGCAACAAAAGATTTTGTATTTCTCGGTTTCTAATATCATTGGAACGGATAATGTATTTGGTTATCAATATGCCAATTCACCCGACATGAATGGTCAATTTCAACGGCGAGCCATTGGTCAACCCGCTGACCGTTTCTTTTTTGTTGGTTTCTTTTGGACGATTAGTGAGAATAAGAAAACAAATCAGTTGGAGAATCTATAGGCTGAGTTGCTGAGATTCTGAGTTGCTGAGATTTTTTACAGTCAATTTTCTCAGTAACTCAGCCTCTCAGGCACTCAGCATCTCCGAAAAACAGTTCATCCTTTAAAATCAACAATTCAGTCAAACTCTTTTTTAAACTGATGATTTTCAAACGAAATTTGTCTCATCAATAATAAATTAAACCATTAAATCTAAAAATTATGAAAAAATTACTATCAATGATGATTTTGTTTATCAGTTTCAACATAACTGCTCAAAATAAATTGACAGTGAACGTTACTGGGTTAAAAAATAATAAAGGTCAAGTATTTGTTGGTCTGTATCAAGGAGAAAAAAACTTTTTAAAAAAATTATATTCCGGAAAAGTTATTTCTATAAATAATAAAGGAGCTGTGGTTGAATTTGACCACTTACCATCAGGTGAATTTGCAATCTCATTATTTCATGATGAAAACGGGAATGGAAAAATGGATACAGGTTGGATGGGGATACCAAAAGAAGATTACGCTTGCTCAAATGGTGCGAAAGGATTTATGGGTCCACCAAAATATTCAGATGCAAAATTTAAATTATCAGAAAATAAAATTATAACTATTAAAATTTAATATCATGACTAAAATTATTGTTACCCTCGTTTTGCTTATAACGTCGCATCTCTTTTCACAAGGTCAGTTTGAACAAGTTATGGGAAAAGCTTTTACTCTTTGGGGAGAAGGAAAAAATACAGAGGCATCTGCCATGTTTGAACGAATTGCTTCTGCCGAAAAAGAAAGTTGGTTGCCTAATTATTATGTAGCTTTTGTAAATACAACAACCGCTTTTTCAACAAAAGATAAAGAGCAAGTTAATGCTCTGTTGACAAAAGCTCAAACTGCTTTAGATGTGGAATTAGCTAAAAATGCAAATAATGCTGAATTGCTTGTAATGCAGGCGATGATTCACACGGCATGGATATCATTTGATCCAATGACTAATGGTATGAAATTATCCGGAAAAGTGATGGAATTATATGCAAAAGCTGAAAGAATTGAACCTAATAATCCAAGAGTAGTTTTTAGTAAGGCTGAATTTGAAATGGGATCTGCTCGTTATTTTGGTACTGATACCAAGCCAATGTGCAGTCAAATAGAAAAAGCTATTGAACTTTTTGCTACATTTAAGCCACAAACAAATTTTCATCCAAAATGGGGATTAGAAAGGGCTAAATCAATTAAATCAAATTGTGATAAATTATAAGATTAATTTTATACCTATAAAATGCAAAAAATTATACAATATATCATTCAAACAATTATTAAAGGAGCAATCATTGGTCTTATAATCGCTATTGTAATTACATTCATAGAATATTTATATGGTGAAAATCAACAATGGAACTCAAATCTTTTTAGAGATTTATCGTATTATGTATTTTATAGTGTTGTGCTGACACTTATAAATGGTAGTTTTTTTGATTTTATGAACAATAAAATTAATTGGACACCAAAATGGGAACGTTTTAGAATTCTTATCGGTATAATAGGGAGTATCACACTCACTATGATTGGAATTTTTATTATTCGATTTGTGATTTTTGTAGTTTTTGAGAATAATTCTGTGAGCTATTTTGTTCAAAATGAGCACATAAAGTTTTATGTTTTCTCATTGTTAATAACTATGGTAGTTTCACTTTTTTTCCATGCTATTTACTTTTATAAAAAGGCACAAGAAAATAAAGTAAAAGAACAAAAAGTAATTGCCGGAACGGCTTCGGCACAGTTTGAAAGTTTAAAAAACCAAATTGATCCACATTTTTTGTTTAATAGTTTAAATGTATTGAGTTCATTGATAGAAGAAAATCCTGATAGTGCTCAAAAATTTACTACATCTTTATCTAAAATCTATCGCTATGTATTAGAACAAAAAGACAAAGAGTTGGTATCGGTTGAAGAAGAATTAAACTTTGCTAAAACGTATATGAATTTGTTGAAAATGCGATTTGAAAACAGTATAACTTTTGAATTACCCGAGAATTTTAACAATGACGATGCAAAAGTGGTTCCGCTATCCCTGCAATTATTATTAGAAAATTGTATCAAGCATAATGTAGTGAGCGAAAGTAAACCGTTACATATTAAAATATATATTGAAAACAATCAATTGGTCATTGAAAATAATCTGCAAAAAAAGGAAATATTGTCTGATCGTAAAGGTGTGGGATTACAAAACATTGTGAATCGCTACTCCATTTTAACCGACAGAAAAGTATGGGTCTTAGAAAATGAAAATAGTTTTAAGGTAGGTTTACCTATTTTAACCAAACAAATTACCGTTATGGAAACAAAAACAAATTACAATCAAGATATGGCTTATGCCCGAGCCAAAGAACGGGTAGAAAGAATTAAAGGTTTTTACGGAAATTTAATTTCGTATTGTATAGTAATTCCTATTTTAATTATCGTTAATGTGAATACTTCAAAATTCCAGTGGTTTTGGTTTGCAATGTTAGGTTGGGGAATAGGAGTTTTGTTTCATGGATTAGAAACTTTCGGATATGGAAAGACGTGGGAAGAACGTAAGATTCAGGAAATTTTAGAAAAAGAAGCCAATAAAAAAAATAAGTGGAATTAAAAGAGAATCATCATGGAAACCAATACAGAATTTGAAAGATACCAAAAAGCTAGTAAAAAGGTTAAGGAAATTAAAGGATTTTATATTCATTTAATTTGTTATGTGATCGTGATTGCTTTACTCGTGCTATTGAACATTAGAAATACACCGGAACACTTATGGTTTTTTTATCCAATGTTAGGATGGGGAGTAGGATTGATAGGTCACGCAATTGGCGTTTTTGGAACGGATTCGCTTTTTAGTAAAAATTGGGAAGAGCGAAAAATCAAAGAATTAATGGAAGAAGAAAAAAAGAAAAAATACTTATAAAATAATTAAGTTATGAACGCACAAGAAGAAATTAAATACCAAGAAGCTCTGAAACGAGTGAAAAAAATCAAAGGATTTTATTCGCATTTATTGGTTTATATTGTGGTGAATATTATGATAATTGTGGTTAATATTCAGAATTTATCTCCAGGTGAATCTTATTTTCAATACAAAAACTTTTTTACTGCTTTCTTTTGGGGAATCGGATTAGTGGCCCACGGTTTTTCAGTATTCGTACCACAATGGTTTTTAGGTAACAATTGGGAAGAACGAAAAATTAGAGAGTTGATGGAGAAGGATAAAAAGAAGTGGGAGTAGAGGTTAGTGTTTAGTTGTCAGTTATTAGTTAAATTAGAATAAATTACCCATCACACATCACCTAAAAATAATGAGAATCATCATCATAGAAGACGAAAAACCTGCCGCTCGATTATTACAACGTAAAGTTGAAAAGTTAGGTTTACAAGTTGAAACCATGCTTCACTCTGTAGAAGAAGCGTTGCAATGGTTTCAAAAGAATCAACATCCGGATTTGATTTTTTTAGATATTCAATTATCAGACGGATTGTCGTTTGAGATTTTTGAACAAATAGAAATTAAAAGTGCCGTGATTTTTACTACTGCTTTTGATGAATATGCTTTGAGAGCCTTTAAATTGAATAGCATTGATTATTTGCTTAAGCCTATTGATGAAGATGATTTAGAAATTGCTGTAGCAAAATTTAAAAATCAATTTCAAAAAAGTAGTATTTCTTCTTTAGATTTTGAAGCTATTAAAAGAATGTTGATTAATCCATCTGAAAAGTCATATAAACAACGTTTTACCATCAAAATTGGTGAGCATTTAAAGATGATTCCTATAGATGAAGTGGAATGTTTTTTCAGTGAAAATAAAGGAACCTATCTTCATACTTCTGATAATCGGGATTATCTTTTAGACACTACTTTAGAACAATTGGAATCAGAACTGAATCCGAAAGATTTTTACAGAGTCAGCAGAAAGTTTATTATTCCTCTAAAAACCATAAAAGATATTGTAGTGTATAGTAATTCTCGTCTTAAAGTGATTTTACCCACTTTTAAAACGGATGAGGTTATTGTAAGCCGTGAAAAAGTAAATGATTTTAAGGAATGGTTGGGATAAAAAAATGTTAAATTTCAAATTAATAATTATTTAGATAAAGAATAGGATTCATTTAGTTTTTTTTATAAAAAGTATTTTTTATTTAATTTTTTTATTAATTATTAATATAATTCTTTTTTATTAACATAATTTTTTAATAGAAATAAATTTTTATTTTAAAGTAAGATTTTTATTGTTTAAATTCTCTTAAAATATTTTTTTTTATACTTTTGTTTAAAAATTTAATATACAATTTTATGAAAAAAATTATTCAATTCATTTTTATTTTATTCTTCTTCAATGTTAACTCTCAAGAGTACAAAATTAAGTTTGATTATGATATAGCTGGAAATCAGTATAACAAATATATTGTATTTGGAACAGGTCGTATTAGATCAAATGAGTTAAATGATTTAGATAAAGATATTCAAGAAGTTAAAGAAGATAAAAAAGAAATACTTACTGAAAATATAAAATTTTATCCTAATCCTGTGAGAGAATCTCTTTATGTTTATTGGACAAATACATCTGAAAGTGTAGTAGATGAAATTAATATAGTGGACATGAGCGGTAAAATTCTTTATCAATCAAAAGTTTTAAACAAAACTCAAGATTCAATTCAGCTTAGTAATTATACAAATGGTATTTATATTATGTCATTAAATTATTATAACGGAGAATCAAAGTCATTTAAAATTATTAAAAATTAAGAATTGTGAGAAAGCTAATACTATTTACCATTATATTGTTATCAGTAACATCATATTCTCAATATAAAACAGGAGATATTATTGGGAGAGCAACTCCTATCAAGGTACTCAATAGTGAATTGAATATTTCTGGCGATATAAAAGGTGTCGAAAATGATTCTAATCAATTTGAGAACAGAGAAAATCAAATTAATTCATCCGAAATTGAGTTGGGCGTTACCTCAGGGGAACTCTCAGTTTCATTAACTGGTGCTGCAAATTACAATGTACCAATAGCAGTTCCGATAGGTGTTAATGGCGATACCCCTCAAATTTCAATTTCATATAACAGTCAAAGTGGTAATGGAATTGTTGGCTATGGTTGGAATATATCTGGAATTTCCAAAATAACTAGAATTCCAGCTACTAAATACCATGACGATATTATTGATGGTGTAGATTTTGATAATTTGGATAGATTTGCACTTGACGGTAAAAGATTGGTTGTTAAAAACGGAACATCAGGAGTATATGGAGCCAACAATACAGAGTATGAGACTGAAAACTTTTCTAATATTAAAATTACTTCAGTAGGAGTATCTACATATGGAGCAAATTATGGACCCAATTATTTTGTTGTTCATTTTCCTGATGGCTCGATTGCATATTATGGAAATAGCACGTCAAATAAAACTCAAGACGAGTGGGCAATCGCTTATATTATTAATCCAGTTGGACTAAGAACAAATTATTCTTACACAAAAAGTAATAATACACTTTATGTTTCTAGTATTACCTATGGAACAAAGACAACTACTGGTATCTGTAGAATTGATTTTACATATAAAAATAGACTCAGAAATGAACAAGGATATGTAAACAATATAAATTTTATAAGGTCTCTTATTTTAGATAAAATTGAAAGTTCCGTTAAAGGACAAATGTATAGAAGATATAATTTTGGTTATAATGTAAGTTTAAATTACGAAAGATTGTCATCAATAACAGAGACAAATAATGAAAATAAACAGTTAAGACCCACTTTATTTCAATATGAAAATACACAACGAGAAATAGTTTATGACAATAATATAGAGTTGAGTGTAGACGATATTACTAATAATAATTCTTCTTCTATAACAGGGGATTTTGATGGTGATGGATTGGTTGATTTTATACTTCAGCCCAAGTTACAATCTGAAAAAAATAAATTTTGGTTTTTTAATAACTATTATATTGGGTCAACGAATTATGGAATTCGATTTGATTTAGACTTTGAATATAAAAGTATATTTCCTATTAATTTTTTGCTTCAAGATGATTCTGTAGAAACTAAACAAGGAATAGTAATCATTAGAACTTATTCTGAAGTAATTAATGGAATAACACAATTTTACAAAAAAGCCATTATTTGCTCTTATGAGTATGGTATTTTTATTTATCAATATGAGAGAGACATAGCTTATGAAGGAGGTTATGGTAATCAAAACTTTCAAGAATTTATTGCTGATTTTGATGGTGATGGTATGACTGAATATGGATATGCTTCTAAACATTTTGCTGTTAGTTCTCCAACAATTGCATATACTATACTAGACAGAAGAGTAGTTCCAAATTCAAATAATTCAAATACAATTTTCTCTACATCAAGTATTCCAATTACTAATTCATTTAAATTAGAGTTAGGTGATTTTAATGGAGACGGCCTTGATGATTTATACTTGTTTGATTCTGGAAAAGTGAAAATCTGCCGTAGGCAAATAAATGGAGGACTTGAGATAGTTCATGAATTCACGAATACCAATATTAATAATTTAAACCCAATATTAGTAGGAGATTTTAATGGTGATGGTAAAACTGATTTTTTGGTTGCAACAGCCAATAATACAAATTTTATAAGGTTTCTGTCAACCGGAATTAGTTTTGTTCAAAGCTCAACATCATTGCCTTTTAAAGAAAGCAGTCAAGTAAACTCTAATGTTTATTTGAATTATTATATAACCACCGATTTTAATAGTGATGGTAAAACGGATGTTATTGTAATAAATAATAATGCAGTTAGGTCTTCACCATTCAATACAAATTACAATTATAGTTTAAAAATTAATTGTCATGAAAATTATGGTAATTTTTCAACAAATACTACAAATACCTATTTTGCTGAAATTCAAAATAATAATGTACTTAATGACGGATCTAATCAAGGGCTAGGTTTATATGTGGTTCCAATATTTGATTCGCCATCAAGACCACAATCCAATAGTAATTTTTCGATAATATCAAATAGGAAAGTTTTTAACTTTATTAATAAGAAAGATTTTTCAAAAGATAAATTGTTAAAGTCTATAACTTTAGGCAACGGTCTAAAAGAAGAAATAGAATACAGAAGCTTACAAGATGAGCCTTGCGAAAATTATCCGATGGAGTGTAATAAAGTTTACACAACCAGTTTTGACAGTTATCAATACCCCAAAGTGAGAGTTAAAAGCTCTCTAAATTTCAAAGTGGTAAAGTATGTAACACAAATTAGTAGTCCGACTCAATCGAGAAAAAAATTATACAGATATCGTGATCTAATTGTGTCGTTAGATGGCAGCGGAAATTCAGGGTTTAAAAAGATGTTAGAATCTAATTGGTACAACACCCAATCTGAATTTATTGCCAGTGTATCTGAATATGATATTGAAAAGAGAGGAGTTTTAAAAAAATCTTTTGCAAAGGTTGGCTGGAATTTTGATTTAGGTAGTTCTAACATTGGAATTAATGAAACAATTTCATATTCTGAAAATAGTAATATTAATTTTGAAGTATTGCCTAACAAATCATTCAAAACTCAAATAGCAAATTCAATCAACCACAATCCTTTAACAAATTCAAGCATTGAGAGTATTCAAGAAAACTTTGATATTTATAATAATCCACAAACAGTTAGAAGTATAGTTAGAGAGAATGGATCTATTTTACAAGAGACTGTTAAGCAAATTCAATTCAACAATTTGCTTTCAACTGGTTTGTCTGTAAAACAAACTATAGGTCAGATTAAACAAGTAGATGAAACAGTTAATATTACTGATAATCCTTTAACTACTGATTTAAATGAGACAAACACAACCAGCTCGCAAAAAAAGTTTGAATATTTTCAAAATAATATTGTTAGTAGTATAAAAAGCAAAGGGCATAATACACATGAAATAACTGAATCGAATTTGTGCAATGCTTTTGGAAATATAACTAAGAAAACTCTTTCTGCTCCAAATATGGTAAATAGAGTGACTGAGTTTGGTTTTACATCTGATGAACGTTTTTTGAAGAGTAGCAAGGATGTTGAATCTTTAACTACTCAATATGAATATGATAATAATGCCGATACATTTGGATTTTTAACAAAAGTTACCAATCCTTATGGCCAAACTAATACATTTACGTATGATAAATGGGGCAAAATACTAACTGAAACTGATTATTTAGGTAAAATTAAAACCACTAGTTATCATGTTCCGGTAAACTTACCTTATCATGTTGTCACTACAAATCATGACGATGGAAGTTCTATGAGTTCAACCTTTGATTTACTGGGGAGAGAAATGTTTTCAATAGAAAAAAATATTGATAATACGTTTACGAGAGTAAATAAGACTTATGATATTTATAACAGATTGATTTCAACCTCAGAACCTTTTTTAGAAGGTCAAAATTCACCAAGTAATTACAGTACAGTTTTATTTGATGTACTTGGAAGACCAACAACCGTTACAGAGCTTACAGGCAAAACAACTACATATAATTATAACGGTTTAGAAACAATTATGACTGTTTCTGATGGAAGTAAAGAAGTTAAAACCACTGCTAATGCTTTGGGTCAAATTATTAGAGTAGAAGATACTCCCGGAGGAATTATTGATTACAGTTATTATGCTAATGGTCAGTTAAGACGTACAAGTTTTGAAGGAAATAAAGTTGAACTTACCTATGATGGTTGGGGAAATAAGACATCATTAAATGATCCTTCGGCTGGTTTCTATTCTTATAGCTATAATGAATTTAATGAGTTAACTAATGAGAGTACTCCTAACGGTAGTACAGATTATGATATTGATGATTTTGGTAAAAACACAAAAAAAGTTGTTTCTGGCTTAAATACAGATATGGTTACAGACTATATATTTAATCCAACAACAAAACTTTTAGATCAAATGATTGTTGTTGATAATACACAGTCTCAGGAGTATTATAAAACAACAACCTATAACTATGTTTATGATGATTTTAAAAGATTATCATCGGTGCAAGAACTTGCACCATATGCACACTTTCAACGATCTTTTCAATTTGATGATTTTGGAAGAACAACTAGAGAGTTCTATCATGCGGTAGATATTTTTTCATCAAAATCCATGAGCAAATGGGTAAAGCATGAATATAAAAATGGCTATCATTGGAAAATTATTGACGATCAAACACAGAATGTACTTTATCAAGTTAACAGTGTAAATGCAAGAGGTCAAATTACAGATAGTCAGTTTAGAGTGGATGGAGACAACAAAATAACAATGTTAGATGCTTATGATGAGTTTGGTTATCCTTCCTATCAATTACATGATAAAACAGGGACTAATGCTTTTCTGTTAATGCAAAACACAACTAATTTTCATCCTCAACGAGGTAATTTAATGAGTAGATTTTATGAAATAAATCATAATTCGACACAGGTAATTCCACAAGCAGAAATTTTTCAGTATGATACTTTAGATAGACTTACTCATATAAATAATGTTCAAAATCATTTTTATGACAATAAGGGAAGAATTACATTAAACAGTGATATAGGGGCATATAATTATAATCCTGCAAAGAATTATCAATTAGCAGATGTAACATTAAATTCTGATGGAATAGATCATTATAATGCAATACAAAATCAAGGAGCTACAATTCAACAAGTAGCATATAATGCCTTTAAGAGTCCGTTAAGTATTTTTAAGCCTGCAACAGATAAAATATTATTCATCTATAATACTTTTGGACAAAGAAGTAGTGTGTTTAATGGTAACCCTACTAACAATGACCCTAATCTAATGCCAAACCGAAAACATTACAGTTTTGATGGCACAATGGAAATAAAAAAACATAAAAGATTAACAGTTTTAGATAGAGGTAGAAGAGTTCCTGTTGAGTTTTATAATTTATCACTTGATCAAACTGCGGAATATAATGATGTTCATGATTTTGTTTTTTATATAGGAGGTGATGCCTATTCAGCTCCAATTGTATTCACAAAGTCTGAAAGTGAAATAATTAGCCTTAGTAATCAAGAACAATATTTATTTTTGCACAGAGATTACCAAGGGTCAATATTAGCAGTTTCCAATTATTCTGGAGAAGTTCTTGAAAAGAGACAATATGACGCATGGGGTGCCTTAAAGTATTATTGGAATAATAGAAGTCAAGATTTGACACTTATACCAAACGGATTGTATGGCTACCCTTCCATCCTTTTTGATCGAGGTTATACAGGACATGAGCATTTATTTAGCGTAGATCTTATTCACATGAACGGAAGATTATATGACCCTGTTACACACCGTTTTTTAAGCCCGGATAATTTTGTGCAAGACCCATACAATACCCAAAGTTACAATAGATATGGTTATGTATTTAATAACCCTTTGCGTTACATTGATCCTACCGGAGAAACTGCAGAAGGAGGAGGAGGTGAATTTGATAGTGGTGGATGGATTGGCAATGCCTTAGCAACATTTAATAATATTGATTGGAAACAGGTTAGAGAAGACATTAGACCTCTGCAAAGATTCATAAACCGCAATTGGGATAGCATGGTAAACGATGTTAGAAATTGGACCTTTGCCAAAGATGTGGCACGAGCAGCCCAAGATACGTGGAATTTTCTAACAGGAAAAAAAGAAACCTACTACAAAACAATTTCATTACCAACTTTTTCTAATTTTAATGTGTCTAGTGATTGGATGGGAGAAGGATTTAGTAGTGTATTAACATTTAGTAGCAATTTTGTAGCAGGAACTCATTTAGGACATCAAAATTTTATAAATAATATTTACACAGGTGTTACAGAAGGAGTGCCTATGCTTATAATGACAAGTCATTTAGCAAATTTACATATTCAAAATGGTAATTTCAGTTCCGGATTTGGTATTCATGCTAATAATGCTATGAATATTGCAAAAGGCATCGTTTCACCAATTACCCAAACCTATAGCGGTGTAAATCATTTAATCGATGGAAATGCTTATCTTGCCGGGGCAGATTTTGCAGAGGCAGGTGATGGATTAACTCTTTCTTTAGTGACATATGGAGCGGGGAGAGGAGTTGGTGGATTTTCAGGATTGTCTAAAGGATTACTTCAACCAAAATGGCTAAGAGGAAGTGGTGGACAAATTAATGGTTTTACTATTTCAAAGGGAGCTGGTTATGGTGCTAAGCCTCGTTTTGATTTTCATAAACTTTCTAACACTTTTAATTCTAGACCAAATAGCAGAATGACTATACCCAAATGGTTGGATGGGAAAAAATTACCTCATTGGCATAGAGGTAAAGGAAATAATTTAAAGTATCATAGACCTTGGGAAATTGGACCCGACGGTAAAAGAAGATGGTAATTATGTTAAAAGAAGAATTTTATAGCTATTACATACCTGCATTGATGAAAGCTTTGTCAAATCAAGATAAATGGGAACAATTCAATGTTAAAGGGCCAGAGTTTTTTTTAGATACATCTAATGAAAAACAAAAAGAAATAGAAATATATATTGATAAGATGGTAGGTAAGGACAGCTTTCTAGATGATGTATCATATTATTTTGATGCTATATCTCATGGCTTTTGTGAAATAAATGGAATTAAAATAGAAACTTTTAAGGAGAATTTAGAATCTAAAATTTTAGAATATAAAAAAAAGTATATTATTGAATAAATTTGTTATAATATGCATGATACAAATATAGATGATTATAAATCATTTTGGTGACCTTATTTCAATTAGAAACAAGTATTCACCTTTGGAGTTGGAGAAACTGGAGCTTGGATTCTATGCTGATGATGACTAAAATCATATAGACAACTTCGGAATTCTCAACGGTAATTCCAGCTCCAGAGTTGGTACTTATGGCAACAATATTATAAATGTTGCAAAAGGTGTTGTTTTTACCAATAACCCAAACCTATAGCGGTGTAAATCATTTAATCGATGGAAAAGCTTATCTTGCCGGGGCAAGTGATGGAATAGCTCTTTCTTTAGTGACATATGGTGCGGGTAGAGGGGTTGGAGGAATTACAAGACTCTTTAAAGGAGGTCCAACATTTACTCAATATAAAGCAGCATATTGGTCAAATAGAATTAAACCAAGCTATGCACCAATAAGAATGTCTAATGGTAAAGTTTTTAAAGTTCATCAAGAATTACATCATAGATTTATACCTCAAAGAGCGAAATGGGCTCCTAATTGGCTTAAAAACAACCGTTTTAATTTAAAAGAATTGAACACAATTCAGCATGGTTTATCAGACCCTTATAGATATAGATTTTTCCCGAGAGAAATTAAAGATATGATTGAAAGTGGAAATACATTTGGATACTAACTTAATTTTATTGGAAAATGTTTAATTTTTTTAAAAAAAATAATTTATCAAAAAAAAGTATAAAAGATTGGGAGTATAATCTTTTAAACAGAATTGTTACTAATTTACCTGAAAGATATTCTTTTCTTAATAATCAAATTAATGATGATTTTTTTGTTGATAGTGTTGATAATGAAATATTAAAGGATAATTGGAAAAGAGTTATTTTAAATCAAAATCTATATAAAACCTATCAGAATAAAAAATTCAATTTTATTATAAAGGATATAAGAGTTTTTGACTTGAATTATGATTCATATATTACTGTTGATTTAGATGTTTTTGAAGGTATTATTATTGGTTACAAAATTAATAGTGATTCAGACTCATTTGATATAAATAGAATTGACTACCTCAGAATAAAAGAAGTAAAATACGAAAATCAATATTCTGACTTGCTGAATGTTTTTTGTAATTATGAAATAGAATTATTAGAAAATAAAGGATATAATAATTGTTACAAAATAGAATTGGAAGGAAGAGAATTTTATAATTTTTTAGAATTAGAAAATGGAGATTTAGCAGCTTTGGATAAGAAAGGTGATTTGTATCTCTTAATTCATGACCCCTATTCAATTTTGTTTTTTTGTACTAAAAATGAAATGTTAGAGAAAATAAAAAATGACACATTAGAGAATGAAGTATTGATTAGATATCAAGAAATTTTTTAGAGATAAAAAAAGACTGTCAAATTGGATGACAGTCTTTTTTTTAAATTTATTTTCATTACAACTCCTCAAAATCCTGATTTTCTCCAGCATTAGCTTTTCGAGAATTGATGGCTTTGTTGTTTTCATCGGTTACAAAAGCCACGAATTCAATGTTATTTGAATTAGCAATGTTTGCCGGAACAGGAATTGAAAACGATCGGGTAAACATTTGTCCAGTAGTTGTATTTCCATTAATTTCATCACCAAAAAGGTTAGTAATACATGCTCTTAATACATGGTCATGTTGAAAATTTGGAATTGGATTAACTCCGCCATAAAGATTTACATTATAATTTTCTTGATCATAAATTAATCCGTTTTCTAGAATGTATACAACTAATTTTAAATTTGAGAAATCCTTACTAAACTTAACATTAACATCTAAATTAATTGTGCTTCCTGAAACTTGAGCATTCATAGCAACTCCCAATTTTGGATTTTCACCTTGGGTAAAACCAATTACAAAAGGTATGTTGTTTTGTTCCAAAGGTGTCCAACGGGTCATTCTGTTTAATAGTGCTTTAGGATAGCCAGAAATATTCAATGTATTTTCAAAAGGACTCATATCAAAATTATAAGGATCATAATTAGCATCCGAAGGGTTTGAACTAGAACGATGAATGCCAACCAAAACAATATTATCGGTTTGTGCTTTAACTATTTCTATCGCGTTAAGAACTCTTGTACAATTTCCACACCAAGTGCCAGTATAATCTTCTATTAAAACTCGTTTTACAAAATTAGTTTCCGAACCATCGTGAAATCGAACAGATACAGTAGAAGATTTTACACCTAAATAATCTGCAAATACTGTATAATCACCAATTTCTGAAGTATAAAAAGTATTTCCTTCAATGGCAATACCATTTACAAAAATAATCGCTTCTTCAGTTATATTTGTTCCACTATTAGTGTTAACTGTAAACGTTATTGTTTCGCCAACAGTCTTAATTGATTTATCTGCAACTAAACTAATAGATTCTATGGGTTCTAAAATAGTATAATCGCTACTACAAGAAAAGCAATAGAAAATAGCGACGAAAACACCGATTAAACCAATTTTATTCATTTATTTAGTTTTTAATTAATTTAACTGAAGAAGATTTACCTTCATTTGTGGAAAAATTAGCTATGTAAATTGCAGAACTTAAATTAGATAAGTTAATATTTTGATTACCTTCATTAAATTGCGACTCACTGATTAACTGACCATTTAAATTATAAATTGAAAGTTTTCCATTTTGGGTAGCATTGAATTTAAAATCACTTTTTACGGTGGTATTTTCAATATTAATTCCCAATTTAGATAAGTTTTCAGTTGATTCTATCCCTAATGTTGAGTCATATCTGTAGGTGAAATTTAATGATTGTCCGGTAGGAAAACCAGAAGAATCTAATCCAAAAACTTCAAATTGAAAATCTATCGGAGTTGAACTTACAAAATTATTTACGAAATAATCAAAATTACCATTATTTTGACCAGCATTTAACAAAAACTGATAATCTGGATAGGTAACACCAACAACTATATTGTCGTGACATAAACCTCCATAACATAGTTGAAAACCTACACCATTTCCTCCGATAATATTTGTACATCTTATACGTACATCTATTGGATTAGTTCCAACATTTGTAATGTAAAATTTTAGTTTAGCATTTTCAGCATTTGCTGTCTGAAATGTCCGTACGCTACCATTAACTATCGGATTTCCGCTATGATCTGTAAAGGTAAATTGACCATAAGAGCAAAAATGAATAGTAACAAAAAACGCTAATAGTATCTTTTTCATAATTTTAATTAATTAACTATTTTTTTATAATTTTTTCAGTTTGTTCAAATGACTCGCCTATAAATTTAGCTAAGTACATTCCACTTTGTAAATGACTTAAATCAATTTGAGACGTTCCAATATCATATTTTGCATTCAAAACTATTTTACCGCTTAAATCAGTTATGATTACAGTTAAATTTTCTTCGTTTGAAAAATTCACAAAATTATCAGTAGGGTTAGGATATAATTTTATATTTTTTTGTGTTAAATCATCATTTATAGATAAAGGGTCAGATGTGTAAACACTTTGAAATACTTCCCTTGTAGTAGGATTTTGAATAAACACAACTACATCTAAGTCATTCATTTGTTCTATGTTTGTTCCACTTAATGAAGTTGTAATTGAATTATTTACAACAACACCATCAACAAAATTATGACTTGTACCACTTGCGTTTGGTGCCATTTTCATGGTTACATTTTTAAATGAATCTTCACCGTTAGTAGCAACATTTCCTGTCGTTAATTTTTCAATAACCACAGCATGAACTACAAAATTTCCACTGATAAAAGGTGTTACATTATACGTAATATTCATATTGTTTCCAACAACTTGACTGGTTGCAGACAAATTAAAGAAGGCAGGTTTAGCTGATTCTGTGTTTAACTGATTCAAAATAGCTGGGTTTGAAGTTGAAGCTGCTCTACCGTTAATTAGCAAAGTAGGAGCACCATTAATACCATAATATTGAACGCGTTGACCAACTTCTGCAGTATAATATGGATCACCAGCACCTGGCCAATTAACTTGATAGTTAATTAAAGAAAAGTTTTGGTTATTGTTATTGTAGTGAGCATTAAAAACATTGTTATTAAATGTTGCACATGGACCACATGTTGAGCTAGTAAATTTTTCATACAACGGTTTGTGTGAAGTAGAACCACTTGCAATTGTTAAAGCTCTATTTATAGAATTGTTTGCCGGATTTGAATCTGCAACTCCATTAACATTAGTTACTGTAACATTCATAGCATAGCTTCCTGGTGTTGCATTCCATGTATTTGTATGATTGTAGTTGTAAGTTTGGCCAGATGTTAAATTTATTCCTGTTATGTTTTGTGTATATACTGTTCCACCATTTACACTCCAATTTAAATCAAAAGATGTGATTGTATTCCCACTAAGATTTCTAATTGAACCTGCAATATTTTTTGTTCCAGCAGCGTCAATGTCAATTAAATTTAAGCTTTCTAATGACAAATCATTTTGAACAGTATTTTCTAAAACTTGAATATCATCAATAATAGTTGAATAACCCCAATTGTTTGAAACTGCAAATTGAATTCTTGTAGTTGCACTCAAAGTGAAGGCATTCAAAATTATTGTTCTTTCTGTTGCATTTTGAACTCCTTGATCATATACCATCATATTTGTCCAAGTGGTCCCATCATTTGAAGATATTCTAACAAAAAGCGGATTAACATCACCTTGCCAACTTCTTTGTATATGCTTAAATCTCAAAATATATGAGCCATTGCTGAGGTTTAAGGTAGGAGTTGTTAAACCAACTACATTTTGAGCATAACTGTTAACGAAAAATGATGCACTTCCTGTGCCGGTAATTGGACAAGTTGCTCCACCATTATTCCCTGCACAGCCACCTTGCCAAGTTGCAGTTCCGGTAATTATTTGTTGAGTCATAGAGCCAGGAACACCATTTTCAAATCCTTCAAAAAATTGGGCATTAGTAAACCCAAATGTAAGAAAAAACCCAATAAGTAAAATTTTTTTCATAGTTTAGTGGTTTGTTAATAAAAAGTTTAGTTTTAGTTAATGCTTCAAAAATATTACATTTTTATTAACTATCAACACTTTACTTACATTTTTTTAAAAAAAATATCAATCAAATAAAAAACTCTACTTTTTTTTATAATATTGTGCACTAAAATTTAAATTTGCAACTAAATTTTCAATCACAAAAAATACTTTTTTATGCGTTCACTTATCACAACTGTTTTTCTTTATTTTTTCTTAACATCTGTGTTTGCTCAAAAGCAAATGCCCAATGTAATTTTAAAATCGGATGACAATAAATCATATCATGTAAAAAATGATTTCAAAGAGCAAGACAAAATTTACGTTTTTACTTTTTGGGCCACATGGTGTGCTCCTTGTCTAAATGAACTTGATGCGATTAAAGAAAATTACAATGAGTGGACAAAAGAACTGAATATGGAGGTTATAGCAGTTTCAATTGATGATACACGAACTCAAAAAAGAGTAAAACCACTTTTGAATGGTAAAAATTGGCCATATACCGTTCTGCTCGATACCAATCAAGATTTAAAAAGAGCTTTATCAATTGCAAATGTTCCTTACACGGTTGTGGTCAAAAATCAAAAGATTGTTTATGTTCATAATGGCTACAGTCAAGGTGCAGAAAAAGAGTTGTTTAACAAATTGAAACAACTTTAAAATGCAATTAATAAATAAAACAGTAATTATTTTTCTTAGTTGCACTTTTTTTGCGTTTGCTCAAACAGATTCTACCGAGGTAAAAAAGGATTACGGACGTGTTTATGGTGGATTTGAATCGATCTCTCAATGGTATTTGAATGATAAAGGTCGCGGAATCATTCAACCGGAAGATCCAATTCGTTCCAATAGTTATTTGTTTTTAAATTATCAAATCAAAGGATGGACAGCCGGAGTTCAAGTAGAGGCGTATGAAAAAAATGCTTTATTGAATTATAATCCGGAGTTTGAAGGAACGAATTTAGCCACCTATTTCATCAACTATAAATCAAACAAATTTGATATTACCGCCGGTTATTTTTATGAACAATTTGGTAGCGGAATGTTGCTTCGTGCGTGGGAGGACAGACCATTGGGTATTAATACAGCTTTACGAGGAGGAAGAATAATTTATCGCCCTTCTGATAATGTTCGATTAACTGCTTTGTACGGTCAGCAACGTACCGGTTTTGATGTATCTAACGGAGGCATATATGGATTTGATTCCGATTTTCAATTAGCTCAACTTTTAAATTTAGATAATTCTGATATATCTTTTGGTTTGAGTTACGTTGGTCGTCAAGAAGAAATTGACCCATCTATTGAAAATCCAAATTTTGATGAAATTACTCATGGAATTTCCGGAAGACTAAATTACTCTATAAATTCATTTTATTCAAATTTTGAGTACAATTACAAATCAAAAGATGCCGTTTTAAACCGTATCAGTAATACATTAGATGAGAATTTGATTAAAGACGGAAACGCAATTAGTTTAAATTTAGGATATTCTAAACAAGGTTTAGGAATTGATGCTACGTTTCGTAGAACTGAAAATATGACTTTTTTATCTGAAAGAGTTCCAACTGTTTCGGGAGATAATACCAGTTTAAATTTTAATGATAAAGTGTTGAATTTTACACCTGCTTTAACCAAGCAACACCATTCTAACTTGGCTAATATTTATGTTTATCAAGCTCAAGTAGGTTTTGATTTTAAAGATCCTCGCATCTTGAAAGTTGGGGAGACAGGAGGTCAAATCGATTTGTTTTATGAGTTTGCCAAAGACACAAAATTAGGTGGAAAATATGGAACAAAAATCGCTGTAAACATGGCTTCGTGGTATAATTTACCTGGACAATACCGATTAACTCCTGCTGATTATGAAACAAATTTTTTTGGCGTGGGAACCAAATATTTTTCTGACTATAATTTAGAGGTAAAAAAACAATTGTCAGAAAATTGGCGAACCGGTTTTTATTACATCAATCAATACTACAATAAACCTTGGGTAGAGGATGGAAGTTCAGATGTTAGAACAAATATAGTCACTGCCGAAGCAATCTATAATTTTGCACCCAATAAATCCATTCGTGTTGAAGCAGAACATATGTGGGCTGATGCCGATTTTAAAAATTGGGCTGGAGGAATAGTTGAACTGAACTTGAACGATAAATATTCGTTCTATGTTTGGGATATTATTAATTATGGTAATGATGACTCATCCAAACAAAAGCACTACTATAACTTTGGTGGAGCATACCGAATCAATTCAACGCGAATTGCCATGAATTATGGACGTCAACGTGGTGGTTTAGTTTGTGTTGGTGGCGTTTGTCGTTTTGTTCCGGAAAGTACAGGTTTTACACTTTCGATTAATACAGCATTTTAATACAAATACTAGACAAGTAACTAAGCCTTTTCATTTTATGAGAAGGCTTTTTTATTGAATTACCTTTTTTCTAATGCCAATCAACACAAATAGTAAAATCGAGTAAGCCACAAAAAAAGGAACAATCCATTCAATCCATCCTAGCGGAAGCATAATGGCAATAATTAACAATTGAAAACCTAATCCATAAGCAGAAAGTAAGGTCATAAACCAATTAGGAAAAGTTTTGACTTTGTATGCATCCGAATCTAAAAAGTGAATAATTTTATCAAACATCCCATAAACAACAGTATAAATTTTGAAAAGGATATTCACTGTTTTTTGACTTTCACCTGACAATGCTTTTGGGGTTTTATGTTCAAAAATTTTGCTAGTTGAATCACCTCCAACCGTCTTTGTTCGTAAAATTACATAGTAATAATTGTATAATGTTCCTTGCAATTGAATAGCAATAAAAGCAACAATTGTAAACCACAAAGAAGTGGATGAAACGTAGCAAATCACCATTAAAAATCCGAAATTCAAGAAAATATCAAAAATACTATCCAAATATCTTCCGGAATATGAAGGTGTTTTTTTTAACCTCGCTAATTCACCATCTGCTGCATCAATAATTGATTTAAGAATGATGAAAAATGCAGCCCAAACATAATGCTGATAAAGGATGCAATACATCGCAATCAATCCACTGATGCCGAAAAGTAGCGTCACGTGAATCGGCGTAAAGCGTGTATCTTTTAATTGTAAAGCAAAAATTCTTCCGAACCTTCTACCATAATCGGATAAATCTAAAAATTTATCCTGAGCGGCGAGTTTAGACATGTAATGTATTCTAACAAAAACTGCGACAATATAGTCTGAAATTTATTTACTAAAGCGATGCAAAGTAAATGTCATGGCACTCAGTAATAAAAAAGCCATCAATTGATGAGCTAATCCCAGCCAAAGCGGTACATGAAATAAAAGAGTAAAAATACCTAAAATAAATTGAATAAACACAAATAAAACCAATGTTTTAACTGATTTGTATTGGATGGTTGAAAGGGAATATTTTCTACTTTTTATAAACAATAAAATTATCAAACCAACTACAACAAAAGCCATCGTTCGATGAACGAATTGCACGCCACTTTTTCCTTCTGTTAAGTTTTTTATTATAGTTGGTTGTTCCATCCAAACCGTTTCATGAACCAATTTTCCTTCACTCATCAATGGCCAGTGATTGTGAATTAACCCGGCGTTTAACCCGGCTACAAATCCGCCGTATATGATTTGAATGATTAAAACCACCATTGCGATTCGAGCTAATTTTCGCAACGGTAAAATCACTTCATTTTTGTTGGGGTAGATTAAATCCAACGCTACCCACAGCGTATAAGCAAAAGTGATAAAAGCAAAAGTAAGGTGTAAAGCTAATCGATAATGGCTCACATCCGGATTGTCAATTAAACCGCTTTTTACCATGAACCAGCCTAAAAATCCTTGAAATCCACCCATAAAAAGCAAAATGATGCATTTTTTGATGGTTTCCGAATCTAATTTCTTCTTAATTAAAAAATAAACAAACGGAATGATAAATACTATTCCAATGATTCTTCCAATAAAGCGGTGAAACCATTCCCAGAAATAAATGAATTTGTAATCATCCAATGTAAAATCCTTGTGAATATTGATTTTTTGGTACTCCGGAAATTTCTTGTATTCTTCAAAAGCTTCATTCCAAGCTTGGTCGGATGTTGGTGGAAAAGTATCCGTCACCAAATGCCAATCGGTCATCGAGAGTCCGGAATTGGTAAGCCGAGTGATACCACCCACCATGACCATAATAAACAATAAAACACAGCCGGAAAGAAGCCAAATGATAACGGGTTTGTTTGTTTTCATGTTTTATAAACTTAATACAAAATTACTGCACTTTTGCTTTTTAGGTTTTATAACAAAAGTTAATCTTATAGTTAATTTTTAAGTATTTGTAAACCTAATTTTTCAGCTCTTTTTAACATAAAAGTATATGCCGCTTCATAATCATTCGGGATTTCACCTTCTAAAATGGCTTCTTTAATAGCTTCTTTTAAAACGCCAATTTCACGAGAAGGTTTCAAATTAAAAATTTCCATAATTTCTTCTCCGGAAATAGGTGGTTGAAAGTTTCGCACATGATCGCGTTCTTCCACTTCCACAATTTTCTGGCGAACAATCTTAAAATTATTATGGTATTTTTTAAATTTATTCGGGTTTTTGGTGGTGATGTCTGCTTCGCATAAAATCATTAAATCTTCAATGTCTTCGCCGGCATCAAACAGTAAACGTCGCACCGCAGAATCCGAAACAATATCTTGAGAAAGTACAATGGGTCGTGAGCTCAACATTACTAATTTGGAAACAAATTTTAATTTGTGGTTCAACGGCATGTGTAATCGTTCAAAGATTTTCTTGACCATTTTTCCACCCAAAAATTCATGACCGTGAAAGGTCCAACCTTGTTTTTTGTTGAACTTTTTGGTGGGAGCTTTTCCGATATCGTGAAGCAAAGCTGCCCATCGTAGCCAAACATCATTGGTATTCGGGCAAATATTATCTACCACTTCTAACGTGTGATAAAAGTTGTTTTTATGGGTATGACCTTCGATTTCTTCTACTTGATTTAAAGCGGTTAATTCCGGTAAAATCAAATCCAACAAACCGGTTTGATACAATAATATGAAACCGATTGAAGGTTTTTTTGTAGATAAAATTTTGTTTAATTCTTCTACAATTCGTTCACCGGAAATGATATTGATTCGCTCAAAATTTTTAGAAATGGAAATGAATGATTTTTCTTCAATCGTAAAATTCAATTGCGAGGCAAAACGAATGGCTCTCATCATTCGCAAAGGATCATCAGAAAAAGTGATGTCAGCATCTAAAGGTGTTCGAATGATTTTATTTTCCAAATCTTCCAAACCATTGAAAGGATCGATTAAATCGCCATAATTTTTTTCATTCAACGAAAAAGCCAAGGCATTAATGGTAAAATCGCGTCGGTTTTGATCGTCTTGCAAAGTGCCGTTTTCTACCACCGGATTTCGACTTTCAAAATGATAGCTTTCTTTTCGGGCACCAACAAACTCAATGTCAATTTCCTGAAAACGAAGCATCGCTGTTCCATACGTTTTAAAAACTTGCACTTTTGGATTGTTGGGAAGAAGCTCTGAAACTTTGAGAGCTAATTCAATTCCGCTGCCAACGGCAACAATATCGATGTCTTTTTTGAAATCTCGTTCTAACAAAAAATCACGCACAAAACCACCAATTACGAAACATTCAACGTCAAGATCCATTGCAGCTTGTGAGATGATTTTGAAGATGGGGTTATGTAAGGCTTGTTTGTAATTCATTTTTTTTATACCGCAAATTCGCAAATTATTTTTTCTTAGAATCTATAATGCGTTTGTACTCCAAGGAGATTAAATTAAAATTTGCCAAAATTGCTAGTTGATAACCTGATATTTTCAAATAGTTAAGGCATTGATTATAATGGCTAGCATTAAAATATTCTACTGTTTTTATTTCTAAAATGATGTTGTCAAACACCACAAAATCAGCATAGAATTTGTGTTTGAGGAATACATCTTTATATTTTACTTTAAATTCTTTTTCTCGTTCAAAAGGAATATTATTTCTATTGAATTCATATTCTAATGCATTCTTGTATACAATTTCTGAAAAACCTTTTCCGAGATTTTTATTAACGTCATAAAGAATACCAACAATTTGATAACTTTCATCTTTGAATAAATACTCGTTTTCCATTACAAGAAAAAATAATTTGCGAATTTGCGGTTGTTTTATTTCCGTATAATCTGAACCTGACTATCCAACGTCAATTTTATAATTGTAGATGGCTTATTGCAAATTTTTTCGCGGTGCAAATTTACAACATAGTCTACACCTTTAATAATTTCGGGACTGATTTCTTTGAACGATTTTGGTGTAGGTGTACCGGAAATATTTGCCGACGTAGAAACCAGAGGTCTTTTCATCCTTTCCATTAATTTGAAACAGAAAGGTTCTTTCACCAATCGAACGGCCAAGGATTGGTCTTCTGCAATGATATTTGGAGCCACATTTCGTGGTTTATCTAAAATTAAAGTCGTTGGTTTTTCGGATAAATCGAGAATTTGCCAAGCCACTTCAGGAATGTCTTTGAATACATTGTACATCATTTTTTCACCATTCATCAATACAATCATGCTTTTGGATTCTTCTCTTTTTTTGAGTGCGTATATTTTTTTTACGGCTTCGGGATTAGTTGCATCACAACCGATTCCCCAGACAGTATCGGTCGGGTAGAGGATGATGCCACCATTTTGGATGATTTGGAGGGCGTTGTGGATTTCAGTGATGATGTTATGCATTTTTAATCTTGATAAGTTCGATTAAACGTATCAAATTTTCATATTAAATAAGTTAAAGATTCACTATCGAAAAAAAACAAAATTAGCTATTTATTATATATTTGCAGACTAATGTACATTAATAAATGAAAATATTACATGTTTGTGGAAAGAAAGATTGGGGCGGTGGTGAGAATCAACTTTTGTTAATTATTGATGAAATTGCGAAAGATATTGATAAAATTGAACAATTTTTATTATGTCCCTTAAACAGTGATATCAGTAAAAAAATAATTGATAACAATGTTAACATAAAAATTTTCACTGCAAAAAAGCAAGCAAACCTTGATCCCCGTTTTATTTATTCAATATATAGAGTAGTAAAGAACAATGGAATCACAATAATACATGTTCATGATCCTGATGCTCATAGTTTAGTTGTTTTGGCGATAGATATTTTTAGGTTGAAGACAAAAGTTATTTTGCATAAAAAAACAATTTTCCCTATAAAAGATAAAAAATATAGTTTTTACAAATACAACCATAAAAAAATAAAGCATATAATTTGTGTTTCAGAGGCAAGTAAAAAAAGTATTGAAAACAAAATAAAATCTATACCTATTTCTGTAGTTTATGATGCTATAAAATTAAATACTAATTTATCAAAAAGTAAATCTTCTGAAAATTTTACCATTTTGAATGTTGCAAATCACACGAGGCATAAAAATTTATTTACTCTTCTAGCTGTTGCAAATGAATGCATTAACATTAGAAATTTGCCGTTTAAATTTGTTCAAATAGGTCATGGTAAATTAACTGATGAGCTTTTTTCAAAAAAAAGTGAATTGGGCTTGGATTCAAATTTTGAATTTAAAGGTTTTATTAATGATGTAAACAGTTATTATTCAACCAGTGATGCTTTTTTATTTACATCAGTAAGAGAAGGATTAGGAGTGTCTTTACTAGAGGCTATTCAGTATAAATTGCCAATTATATCATCAAATGCGGGTGGTATTCCGGAAGTTATTGAAAATAAAAAAGAAGGCTTAACTTGTGATTTTGATGATGTTAATAGTTACGCAAATAATTTAGAAATGATTTACAATTCGAAGGAGTTAACTCAACAATTGACCGAAAATGCTTTTGTCAAAATTAAAGAAAAATTTTCAACCGAAAGTATGATTCAAAAATTGAAATCAATTTACTATTCCATTTAAAATGATACAACTTTCAATTGTTTTAATTAATTATAATTCAACTTCATATACCATTGATTGTATTGATTCAATAGTTGAAGTTATTGGCGATAAATTAAATTATGAGATTTTTGTAGTTGATAATAAATCAGAAAATATAGAAGTTAGTAAGCTAAAAGATTATCTATTTTTCAAATCATATAAGCATGTATATTTTATTGAGTCTGATGCCAATTTAGGCTTCTCTGGTGGAAACATGTTAGGTGCTAAACAAGCCAATGGAGATTTCTTAGTATTTGTAAACAATGATACACTTTTTCATGAAGATACATTTACTAAACTTTATGAATTTATGGAGCAAAATAAAAATATTGGAGTATCCACATGTTTGTCTAAAGATAAAAATGGAAAGAATTTTGCTAGTTTTGATCATTTTATAGGAATAAGAAAGGTGCTGTTTGGAAGATGGCTTTTAGAAAATGTTTTCAAAAAACCAAAAAGGAAAAAAGTTTATCACAACCCCATTGAAGTAGATGCAGTTCAAGGATGTTTAATGTTTTTTGATAGTAAAGTGTTTAATAAAATTGGTGGCTTTGATTCTAATTTATTTTTGTTTTACGAAGAAATAGATATTTGTAAAAGAGTAAAGAAAGAAGGATACAAAGTTATTTATAATCCAATTTCTTATTTTATTCACTTTAATGGATCAAGTACCAAAAATTCAATCTCTAAGAAAAGTGAAATTTTAATATCTTTACTTTATGTTCTTAAAAAAGAGTTTGGTATAGCCAGGTATTATATTATTTCTGGTTTTCTGCTTTTTAAGTACTTTTTCAAATCTATTTTAAATTCCAAGTATAAAGTACTTTTAAAGATCATTCTTTCTAAAAACAAATTTAAATATTCAATAAAAAATAATTAAACATGGATTACAATAACAAACCAACAGGTTACTACGATAATATTAGATTTGAGATGCTCAAATATTTATCAAAAGATTCAAAAAAAGTTTTAGATGTTGGGTGTGGCAATGGTTGTTTTGCAGAATATATTAAGAAGCAAAATAATGCTGAAGTATGGGGTATAGAATTAATGATGGAAGAAGCGGATAAGGCAAAATTAGTTTTAGATAAAGCTTTTGGGGGACCTTGTGAAGCTCATATCGATAATTTGCCTGATAATTATTTTGATACAATTTATTTTAATGATGTGCTTGAGCATTTAATTGACCCATATACTGTCTTGAAAAAAATTAAAGAAAAATTGTCTCCCAGCGGAGTTGTAATTAGTTCAATACCTAACGTTCGATACCATAATACTTTTGTAAAAGTCTTGATGAATAAAGATTGGAAATACGAAGACTATGGGGTTATGGATTTTACACATATGCGATTCTTTACTGAAAAAAGTATTATTAGAATGTATCAAGAAGCGGGTTATCAAATAAAAGTTAGTGAAGGTATTAACAAAAGTCGTTCAATAAAGCCTTACTTGTATAATATTCCTTTTTTCTTCACTCAATTAGATATTAGATACCCTCAATTTGCAACTGTTGCCTCTAAATAAAAAACATAATTTTAATGAATTTCAAAATAAATTCGAAACAAGATATTTCAGAAGATGATTTACTAGATTGTATTGCCAATTTTGAAAAGTCTGGTGAAATTTTAGCTATTGGAAATAGAAATTGTATTAAAATATTCAAATGTAATAATATCAAAATTGCTATTAAGTCTTTTAAGTCGCCAAACTTCATTAATAAAATAATTTACAGATATTTCAGAAAATCAAAAGCACAAAGATCTTTCGAATATGCTTCTAAATTAATGGAATTGAATATAGGGACTCCAAAGCCAGTTGCTTTCTTCGAAGAGTATAATTTGTTTGGTCTTAAAGAAAGTTATTATGCTTGTGAACACATAGAAAACGTATTCGAATTTAGAGAAATCGTACAAAATGAATGCTTTGAGGATAGAGAATTAATCATAAGGGAACTTATTCATTTTACTTTTAAATTACATCAACATGGAATTGAATTTTTAGATCATTCACCAGGTAATACTTTAATTAAGAAAAATAGCAAAGGAATTTATTCTTTCTATTTAGTAGATTTAAATCGAATGAAGTTTCATAACGATATAAATTTTAAAACCCGCATGAAAAATTTGTCTCGCTTGACTCCCCAAAAGAATATGATTGCCATCATGAGTAATGAATATGCCAAAATTTCAGGTGAAGATGAAAAAAAAGTTTTTGAAACCATGTGGAAGTATACAGAAGATTTTCAACATAGCTTTCACAGGAAAAAAAGAATAAAAAAGAAATTAAAGTTCTGGAAAAAGTAGTATTTTCACTTTTTATTCTTTAGATGAAATTATCGCTAATTATTACCACTTATAATTCAGAAGATTGGCTCCAAAAGGTTCTCGTTGGCTATAGTATCCAAACCGAGCAGGATTTTGAAGTGGTTATCGCTGATGATGGTTCTAATGAAAAAACAAAAGAAGTTATCGACTCGTTTAAAAATGTTTTCAAATATCCTATTATTCACGTTTGGCAAGAAGATCAAGGATTTCAAAAATGTAAAATTTTAAACAAAGCGATTTTAAAAACAACTTCCGATTATCTTCTTTTTACCGATGGTGATTGTATTCCAAGAAAAGATTTTGTAGCTCAACACTTAATATACAAAGAAGAGGGATATTTTCTTTCCGGAGGCTATTTTAAATTACCAATTGAAACTTCTCAAAAAATTTCTTTCGATAGCATAAAAAACCAAGATTGTTTTTCAATTTCTTGGTTGATTAAAAATGGTGTTTCCAAAACGTTTAAGTTGTCGAAGTTGACAAAAATAGATTTTTTTGCAATGTTTATGAATTGGTTATCACCAACAAAAAGAACGTTTAATGGACATAATACCTCTTGTTTTAAAGCCGATTTATTAGCAATAAATGGTTTTAATGAAGAGATGCAATACGGTGGATTAGACAGAGAAGTAGGTGAACGATTGTTTAATTTAGGTTTACTTTCCAAACAAATTAGGTACAGTGCTGTTTGCTTACATTTAGATCACAAAAGAGGCTATGCAAGTGAAGAAATTTGGCAAAAAAACAATCAAATTCGGAAGTTTAATCGCAAAAATAAAATCATTAAAATCAGTAAAGGGATTAGTCAATATGAAAATCATACAATATAATCATTGTTGAGCAATGTTATCATTTTAAATGTTTAATTAGGATTGTCAATATGATTTTTTAGAAAACTTGATAAAGAAGGAATGACCAACTTCGGCTCAAACTTTTCATAGTAAAATGAATAGTTTTTTTTCACTTCTTTTGCCGATTTGTTTAAAAAAACTTCAGGCAAAAATTCTTCTAAATGTAATGAAACATGATTTGTGCCATCTTCTAAAAGTGCCCAGCCTTTTTTGTCAATCCAAGGGCAAAACAATATAAAACTCGGTTTTTGGAGTGCTTTTGCCATATTTGTTGCTCCACCATCGTTGCCAATAATTAAGTCACATTGATTCATTATAGCAATAAACTCTCTAATCGAATTTCCAATAACTTTAAAATATATTTTTTGTTGTGTTGAAGTCGTACACAAATCATATACTTTTTTTGCCTCCTCTTGTTGATTAGGTGAATAATTAAATAACAAGTTTACTTCAAAATTAGCCGCTAGACAATCAATTATACTAGCCATGTACGGCAACGGATAAGTTTTCGTTGTATCACTACCTAAAACACTTATCATGATAGTTTTTTTGTGCGTGTCAATTGCATTTTCTTCAAACAAAGCTGAAGCAAAAGTTTTTTCAGATGCACTTACTGTAATTGAAGGAAAGATTACTTTTTTTTCAACACGCAGTGGTTCTAACAAAGCCAAACGCTGTTCGATTATCAACCCTAAATTAGAAGAATAATTGGAATGTCTCGTGATTAAATCTGTATAAAATAAATTTCGAAATTTTTTGTTAAAGGAAATTTTTTTGGAAGCTCCTGAAAAGAGAACAATAAGTAAACTCTCTAATTTTGAATAAGCATCAATAACAATATCATATTTTGTTTTTCTGATTTTACAGGCAAATTTCAATAAAGCAATTTTATTTTTTCTTTCCTTTTCCGTAAACAAAATAAAATTGGATATATACATAGAACCTTCAACAACGGGTAACGTACTTTCATAAATCAAATAATCAATTTGAGCATCAGGAAAGCTCAATCGTAAATTTTCGCAAAGAATGGAGCTAACTAAAACATCACCAATCATTTTCTGTTGAATTACTAAAATTTTTTTCATCCTCTTGCGTTTTTTTTAAACCGTAAACTTCTGGGGCTCAAAATTGTATTGTTTTTTATTGCATGTGAAACATACCTAAAATAATTTGACAAAATAATCGTATTGACTTTTAATTTTATATTAAAAAATAATGGAATAGATAAAAGGGAAAGTACAATTTTTTCTAAAAAGACTCCACCAAATAGTCTGATATGAAGAAAAAAACCAATAAATTTAGAAAAATGTTTAGCAATATAAACGTGTTTTGAAACAATTACTTCGGTTTTAGTTAGTGCTTTTGTTTTAATATTAATCCGAGAGGCACCTCCGTGTTTATGAAAAATAGTGCAATTCTTTGTCACGGCTACACGTCCGTTTTGTATCGAAATTCTCTTACATAAATCAACATCTTCCATATACATCCAATAGGATTCATCCCATCCATTTATGGCTTCAAACCATTTTTTATGGATTAGAATCACTGCACCGGTTACCCACTCAGGATAAAAAAAATGTTTATCCTCTTTAAAGTTTTTTTTGATTTTTGTGCTATGAATCCATTGAAAAATCGCTCTTGGAAGGCCAAAAAAAGTGAAAAAAGTAGGAAATAAACGTTTTTGATTGTAATATCTATTGTTTTCATCAATTTGCAAACAAGAGAGCAAGGCAATTTCCGGATTATTAACGTAGTCGCTCACAAAAATGTCTAAGCTATTTTCAAGAATAATTGTATCGGGGTTCAAAAACAAAAATAAATCATGTTTGGCGTTTTTAGCCCCTACGTTACAACCATTAGCAAAACCATTATTTCCTGAATTTTCAATGAAAATAAAGTTTGAATATTTTTGTTGGAACAAATTTAAATGACCGTCATTTGAGAAGTTATCTACAATAATTACCTCAAAAAGAAGCGTGTTTGACGCATAATTGTGCAAGGAGTCCAAACAAGCTTCAAGTGAGTTCCAACCTTTATAATTGACAATAATTATTGATAAATTTTGCATCTTAAACCGCTACATTATATTCCCTCAACGCATCGTTAAGTGACGTTTTCAAATCGGTCGAAGGTTTTCGCTGACCAATAATCAACGCACACGGAACTTGAAATTCGCCGGCAGGAAATTTTTTGGTATAGGTTCCCGGAATTACCACAGAGCGTGCAGGAACAAATCCTTTATATTCAACAGGACTTTCTCCTGTAACATCAATAATTTTGGTTGAACCGGTTAGAACCACATTCGCACCTAAAACGGCTTCTTTTTCCACCCGAATTCCTTCTACAACTATACATCTTGAACCAATAAATGCTCCGTCTTCAATAATCACCGGAGCGGCTTGTAATGGTTCTAAAACACCACCAATGCCAACGCCACCACTCAAGTGAACGTCTTTACCAATTTGAGCACAACTGCCCACGGTTGCCCACGTATCCACCATTGTGCCTTCATCAACATAAGCTCCGATATTCACATAACTTGGCATCATAATCACACCTTTGGAAATATAAGCTCCGTATCGTGCCACAGCTGGAGGAACCACGCGAACCCCTTTTTCGGCATAGTTGCGTTTCAATTCCATTTTGTCGTGGTATTCAAAAATCCCTGCTTCCCACGTTTCCATTTTTTGAATGGGGAAATACATGACGACAGCTTTCTTAACCCATTCGTTCACTTGCCAACCTTCAGTTGTAGGTTCAGCAACGCGAAGTTTTCCGTTGTCTAATAATTCAATGACTTCTCTAATGGCAGCAATAGTAGTTTCTTCTTGCAATAAAGCTCTGTTTTCCCAAGCTTTTTCTATGATAGGTTGTAAATTGTTCATTGTGTAAAATTTTGACAAAGATAAAATCTTTTCGTGATACATTTTGGTTTGATTTTTGTAAACTTAACACAGATAAATAACAAAATCAATTAAATTTGTAATGAACCTAATGATATTTAGTATGAAAACGAAAAACACCTCTCTATTTTTATTCGCTCTATTGATAATGAGTTGTACTCAAAAAGTAAAAGAAGAAAGAATCGAGGAAATCGTAGCAGATTCTTCAGGGATTGTTGTTAATGATGAGCACAACGCCCAAAATTCTTTGGATTATATTGGGATGTATCAAGGTGTAGTTCCCTGTGCAGATTGCGAAGGAATTGAAACTTCACTTTCATTGGAAGATGAAACCAACTACGTTTTAAAAACCAATTATCTTGGAAAAAATAAAAATTCAACTAATGAAGTTCGTGGTGTTTATTCGTGGAATGAAGCCGGAAACACAATTATTTTATCAGGAATTGTAAAGGCTCCCAATCAGTATTTTGTGGGAGAAAATTATTTAAAACAATTGGATATGGATGGAAATAAAATTGAAGGTGATTTGGCTGAGAAATATGAGTTGCAAAAGAAATCTGTAGTTGATGAATTACCTCCTCCACCAGCTCCATCAGCTTCAAATTTTAATGATGTTAAAAAGCAAATTTCATCAGAGGAAAATAAATCACTCATCTCAATCAAATGGCGTTTAGTAGAATTGAACGGAAAAAAAATTGAAGTTTCCGATAAATCCAAAAAAGAAATGTTTATTCAATTAAACAAAGAAAACCGTTATGCTGCATTTATCGGTTGTAATAATATGATGGGTGGTTTTGAGTTGAAAGAAGATGTAATGCGAATCAAATTCACAAAAGGAGCTTCCACCATGATGGCTTGCCCTGACATGACAACCGAGCAAGAATTTGCAGAAATGCTTGAAAAAGTAGATAATTATAGTTTAAACGGAAATAGTTTGTCATTTAATAGAGCAAGAATGGCTCCGTTAGCGAGGTTTGAAGCAATGAAATAATCATGTATATTTGTAAAAACTATTTGTTATGGAAACGATAAGAATTGATTGCGAACCCAATATCAAAACCAAAGTTATAGAGTTTTTGAATAATTTTTCTTCAAACGATTATAAAATAATTACAGAAGATGCATCATTTATAAACGATAAGAAAAAACTTGAGGCCACTTTAGAAAAAATGGCTAATGGAACTGCCGACTATTATTCACTTGATGAACTTGATAATTATTTAGAAAAAACGATTTCTAAATATGAAGATTAGATTTGAAAAAGATTTTTTATTGGCATTAAACGAACAAGTTGAATATATTGCAAAAGATAAACCAAAAGCCGCAAGAAAGTTTAAAACGGATTTGATTAAAAATCTCCGCAAAGACTTAAACAGACCATTTCATTTTAAAAAATCCATCCATTTTGATAATTAAATTATTAGAGATTATGTTTTCAAAGGATATGTCTGTGTTTACTTAATTGACACAGAAAATCAATTAGTTACAATTTTTGGTTTCATTAAATACAAAGAATCTTTATAAAATGCCAAGAATCCTCGCCATAGATTACGGAATCAAACGAACCGGAATTGCCGTTACCGATGAATTGCAAATCATTGCTTCAGGGTTAACAACTATTCCTTCTGATACAATTATTTCTTTTTTGAAAGATTATTTTTCCAAAGAAAAGGTTTCTACCGTTTTAATTGGCGAACCCAAACAAATGAACGGATTACCATCAGAAAGTGCTCCCAATATTGAAAAATTTGTAGAAACATTTTCGGTTGAATTTCCACAAATGAAAGTTATCCGTGTCGATGAACGGTTTACTTCCAAAATGGCTTTTCAAACGATGATTGATAGCGGTTTACGCAAGAAGCAACGTCAAAATAAAGGTTTGGTCGATGAAATTGCAGCTACTATTTTACTGCAAGATTTCTTAACGCGTAAAATGATTTAAACCAAAATAGGCAAAAAGATTAACGAATTTTCAGAATTCTTTTTATTACTTTTGCCACCTTAAAAGAGCAAATGTAGCTCACAAATAATACGCATTATAAAATGATTTTACCAATAGTAGGTTACGGAGATCCGGTTTTACGCAAAGTAGGTCAAGATATTGCTGCAGATTATCCAAATCTTTCGGATTTGATTACCAATATGTATGAAACCATGTACAATGCCTATGGCGTTGGTTTAGCGGCTCCCCAAATTGGTTTGGCCATTCGTTTGTTTATTGTAGATACAGAGCCTTTTAGCGAAAGCGACGATTTGAAACCGGAAGAAAAAGAACAATTGAAAGGTTTTAAAAAGACGTTTATTAATGCTAAAATTCTTAAAGAAGAAGGAAACGAATGGGGTTTTAATGAAGGTTGTTTGAGCATTCCGGATGTTCGCGAAGATGTATATCGAAAAGAGCGAATTACGATTGACTATTTTGATGAAAACTTCACCAAGCACACCGAAGTATATGATGGGTTAATTGCCAGAGTAATTCAGCACGAATACGATCATATTGAAGGCGTTTTATTTACCGATAAAATTTCAACATTAAAAAAGACATTGATTAAGAAAAGACTTCAAAACATAATGGACGGCAAAATCAGAGCCGATTACAAAATGAAGTTTTTCAACAAAAAAGGAAGATAATAAAGTTTAATTTATAGTTTAAAATGAGTTTACAGAAAATATTAGCCATTTCGGGAAAACCGGGATTATTTGAATTGAAATTACAAACCCGTACCGGTTTTGTTGCCGAAAGTTTATTAGACGGAAAAAAAATAACAGTTGGAATGCGTAGCAATGTGAGTTTGCTATCCGAAATTGCGGTTTATACGTACAATGAAGAAGTAAAATTAGCCGAAGTATTCAAAGCCATTGCTGCAAAAGAGAGCGAAGGTGCTTCTATTTCACACAAAGAAGATAATGAGGTATTGTTGTCTTATTTCAGAGAAGTTTTACCCGAGTTTGATGAAGAAAGAGTTTATGCTTCTGATATAAAAAAAATCATCAATTGGTATAATATGTTGCAACCAAAAGGAATCGTTTCGGTTGAATCTTTAACAAAAGAATTGAAAGAAGCGGAAACTGAAAAACCTGCTGAATAATTTTTTAAATAAATTTGAAAATGAATCCTGCTTTCGAGTAGGATTTTTTATTTTTACAAAAATCAGAATCAAATGAATACGCGGCAACAACAATTAGAAGCTTTTGGAAGATTATTGAACATTATGGATGACCTTCGTGAAAAATGTCCGTGGGATAAAAAGCAAACCATGGAAAGTTTACGCCATTTGACCATTGAAGAAACGTATGAATTAGGTGATGCCATTTTGGATAATGATTTACAAGAAATCAAAAAGGAATTAGGTGATTTATTATTACATATTGTTTTTTATGCTAAAATCGGCAGCGAAACCAATACTTTTGATATTGCCGATGTAGCCAATAGTATTTGCGATAAATTAATCGATCGTCATCCACATATTTATGGCGATGTAGTTGTTGCCAACGAAGAAGAAGTAAAACAAAATTGGGAAAAACTAAAACTGAAAGAAGGCAAAAAATCCGTTTTAGAAGGTGTGCCGAAAAGTTTACCCGCTCTTGTAAAGGCAAGTAGAATTCAAGATAAAGTAAAAGGTGTTGGATTTGATTGGGAAGAACCCCACCAAGTTTGGGATAAAGTGCAAGAAGAATTAAACGAATTACAAGTCGAAGTTGAAGCCGGTAATAGCGATAAAATAGAATCCGAATTTGGCGATGTATTATTTTCCATGATAAATTATGCCCGGTTTTTAAAAATCAATCCGGAAGACGCGTTGGAACGTACCAATAAAAAATTCATCAAACGATTTATGTACCTCGAAAGTAAAGCTGGAGAATTAGGAAAACCCTTGTCCGATATGACATTAGCCGAAATGGATGTGTTTTGGGAAGAAGCAAAAAAAATGTAATTTCATAAGCGAAATCGTTTTCGTAATTGTTTGAATTTTAAAATGAAAAAATATTGTAATTTAATTTTTTACTTAATTTAAGTGTTAAAAAATACTTAATTTTAAATTATTCGTAAATCATGTTTTCTTTTTTGTGTTTTGATTTTTAGTAACTTAACTTTGTTTGATAACTTAAAAATCAATCATTATGATTAAAAAACTACTTTTAACTTTATTGCTATTTTTCAATGCATCAATTGTATTGGCTCAGTTCGATAACATTTCCATTATCGGACAATTTACAAATTGGAATGAAGATGTTCCTATGAATACTACAGATGGTATAACTTACACTTTAACTTCGCAAAATTTTGCAGTTAGTGGAGGAGTAAAATTCAGAAAAGATAATAGTTGGAATACAAATTGGGGTTCAAATACTTTTCCAACCGGTATCGGGACAGAAGGTGGTTTAGATATTCCTGTTACAATGGGTACCTATGATATTATTTTTAATAAAGATACCGGAGCCTATGCTTTTACTACTGTAGCTTCTCAATTTGACAATATCGGTATAATTGGAGCTTTTAATGAATGGTCTGAAAGCCTTCAAATGGTAACCTTTGACGGTATTTTATATGCCTTAGATGATTATCATTATGATGCAAATAATGTAAAATTCAGAAAAGACAATTCATGGGATGTTAATTGGGGAGGAAACACATTTCCTTCCGGTGAGGCGATTCCAAATGGAAATGATATTCCTTTAACATCAGGCTTTTATAATGTTACTTTTAATTATTCAGGACCTAATTATTCATTTATTCAAGTTCCGGTTACGATTTTAGGTAACGGTGCTCAAGGATGGGAAACAGATATTGCAATGCCTTCTACTGATGGTGGTGTTACTTTTTTATTAGAAAATTTCACATTATCAAATGGATTTGTAAAATTCAGAGCCAATGGATCATGGGCAAGAAATTGGGGAAGTGCAGATTTTCCTTCAGGAGTAGGATCTCAAAATGGTGCTGACATACCAACCACATCAGGATTATATAACATTTCTTTTAATCGATTAACGGGTGCATATAACTTTGAAGAAGTTTTAAATGTAATTGAAACAAATAAAATTGAAGTCAAAGTTTACCCAAATCCTACCAGAAATGTGTGGTCTTTTAGTACTAATAATACAATTGAATCTTTAGAAATTGTTGATGTAACCGGAAAAATTGTTTATTCAAATCTATTTAATGCTTATGAAATTTCAATTGATGCTACAAATTTTTCAAATGGAATTTATTTTGCAAAAATAAAAGCTGAAAATGTGAATCAAACCATAAAGTTAGTTAGAAATTAATCAATTTGGATTAATTTTATAGTTAAACCACGAGTATTTTAATATTCGTGGTTTTTTATTCCGCCATTCTTTTCAATTTATTTTTATCGAGAATACTAATCCTCTTACCATTTAAATTGACCAAACCATTTTTAGCAAATTCCGATAATAATCGAATACAACTTTCTGTAGCTGTGCCAATCATTCCGGCTAATTCCTCTCTAGACAACTGGATATGTAGAGAACCGTCCTCATTTTTACCAAAGGTTTCTTCCAAATACAATAATGATTCAGCTAGTCTTTGTTTAACTGTTTTTTGTGCCATCGAAACCATGTTGTCGTCCGATTCTTTTAAATCACCACAAATGGTTTTCATCACATTCATTGAAAATTGATTATTGTTATTGAAAAAACCTAATATTTCTGACTTTGGAATAAAACAAACTTCCATATCTTCCAAAGCTACTGCACTTAAATTGGTAGGCTCATCACTTATCATAGAACGTTGCCCTAAAAGTTCTCCTGGTTTGACCAATTTTACAATTTGATCTTTACCATTGGCACTCAATTTAGAAAGTTTACAAACCCCATCTTTAATACAATAGATGCCGTTCACTGATTCTCCTTCTTCAAAAATGGGTTCTCCCTTTTTAATAGTGTAAGAAGTTTTACAATTAGCCATTTTGAGTAACTCTTCTTTGTTAAGGGCTTTTAATGAACTAAATTCCCTCACAATACATTGTTCACATTTGCTCATTTTTATTCATCATTTATTGGTATCTACAAAGATAATTAAAGTATGACAAATATCATATTTTAATTTTTCACCTTTTGCAACCTTTGTTTCAGGTAAAATGAGCAAATTATGAACACTGGAAATTGTTTCCATTGTGGTAGTGAAATAAATAAAAAAGAAGAGATTATTTATGACGAAAAAAATTTCTGTTGCAACGGTTGCAAGACGGTTTATGAAATTTTTAGTCAAAATGATTTATCCTGTTATTATGATTTTCAAGCATCTCCCGGTGCTACACCACTCGATATTAAAGGTAAATATGATTTTTTAGACAATGAAGATATTGTTGCAAAACTTCTCGAATTCCAAGAGGATACAACACATATTGTTTCACTTTATATTCCTCACATACATTGTAGTTCGTGTATTTGGATTTTGGAAAATTTACAAAAACTTCAACCAGGAATAATCATTTCGCTAGTAAATTTTCCGGAGAAAAAAGTTCGAATTACATTCAATCAGGAAGGAACTACGCTCAAGAAAATTGTTGAATTGCTTTGTTCCATTGGTTATGAACCCTACATCAGTTTAGAAAATTTTGATAAGGTTAAAAAAGTAATCGACCGAAGTTTGATTTTTAAAATCGGAGTTGCCTTTTTCTGTTTCGGGAACATTATGTTGCTCTCCTTTCCCGAATATTTTGAAGTAGAAGAATATTGGATCAACGAATACCGCGGATTTTTCCGATGGTTGATTTTTGTAATTTCACTACCTGCTTTTTTCTATTCAGCCAGCGGATATTATGTTTCAGCATACAAAAGTATTAAATCGGGAATGCTCAACATTGATATTCCGATTGCATTGGGAATTGTGGTGATGTTCATCAGAAGTACAGTTGACATTATTTTCGACTACGGTCAAGGCTTTTTTGACAGCATGACCGGACTCATTTTCTTTATGCTTTTGGGAAAGTTATTTCAAAAGAAAACGTATGATTTTTTATCTTTTGAACGCGATTATAAATCCTATTTTCCCATTGCAATCACCAAAATTTTAGCCGACGGTTCTGAAACTTCTGTGCAAGTATATGAAATTGAAAAAGGCGACCGTCTTTTAATCAGAAATCAAGAATTAATTCCGGTGGATGGTATTTTAATTTCTGAAAAAGCATCCATCGATTATAGCTTTGTTACTGGAGAAGCGGTTGCTATTGAAAAAAAATCAGGAGACAAAATTTTTGCCGGTGGAAAACAAATGGGCAAAGTAATCGAAATGGAAGTGCTTTTCTCCGTTTCACAAAGTTACCTCACCCAATTGTGGAGTAATGATGTTTTTCAGAAAAAAGTTGAGGTAAAACACAAAACAGTAACCGATAAAATCAGTCGCTATTTCACACCGGCATTATTAGGATTAGCGATTATTTCATTTATGTATTGGATTTTTATCAATACAAACACCGCTTTTAATGTTTTTACAGCCATTTTGATTGTAGCTTGTCCATGTGCGTTAGCCTTAACTGCACCATTTACTTTAGGTAATGTGCTTCGAATTTTAGGAAAAAGAAAATTCTATCTCAAAAATGCGACGGTGATTGAACAATTAGCTCAAGTGGATACACTAGTGTTTGACAAAACCGGAACTATCACCACTAACAAAAAAACGGCAATTACCTATGAAGGAATTCCTTTGAACGAACAAGAACTGAAATTGTTGAACAATGCACTCCGTGGTTCAAATCATCCGCTAAGCAGAAGGTTATATGATTTTATCCCTACTCAAATAAAGATAAATCCCGCTCATTTTGAAGAGATTATAGGAAAAGGAATTTTTGCAGAAATCGAAGGCAATACCATCAAATTAGGGTCATCAAAGTTTTTAAAATCGATGACTGAAAACACGCATAAAAAAACCAAAGTACATGTGGAAATTAATGGTATTTACAAAGGAAGTTATGTGTTTAACAATCAATACCGAGAAGGGTTGGAGCAATTATTTTTCGAATTATCTAAAAAATATAACTTGGTTATTTTATCCGGAGATAATGATGGTGAACGAAAGATTTTAGAAAAAATGCTTCCTTCAACGACCACATTGGTATTCAATCAAAAACCGGAACAAAAGCTTCAATTCATCGAAACACTTCAAAAACAAGGCAAAAATGTGATGATGATTGGTGACGGATTAAATGATTCCGGTGCATTGGCTCAAAGTAATATTGGAATTTCAATCTCCGAAAATGTAAATGTTTTTTCACCCGCTTGCGATGGAATTTTAGATGCTTCTCAGTTTCAAAAAATTGGCTTTTTCATGCACTATTCCAAAAATGCCATGAAAACGATTTACATGAGTTTTGCACTTTCGTTAGCTTATAATGTGGTTGGATTGACCTATGCCGTTTCTGGTAATTTATCGCCTCTTGTGGCAGCCATTATCATGCCGTTGAGTACCATCACCATAGTAAGTTTTGTTACGATAATGACAAACTTCTATGCACGAAAATAAAAATCATCACGTATGACAATTATCATATTTTATAAAATCGAGTAAGTCTAATTTTGTTAACATAAATTTAAGGTATGGGCGTCATTTACATTTTAATCACTATCAGCATTATTGTGGCTATTTTTTTTCTGTATGCATTTATTAGAGCAGTAAAAAAAGGGCAGTATGATGATGACTACACTCCATCTGTCAGAATGCTTTTTGACGATGAACTCAAAATCTCAACAAACAAAAAACCAATACAAACAATTAAAGAAAAACAAGTATAATTATGGAGATGCAACAATTTTATTACGACAACAAAATTGTAAAGAAGTTCCTCTACGCCTGTATCCTCTTTGGTGTAGTCGGAATGCTAGTAGGCCTCATTTTGGCCATCATGTTTTTATTTCCCAACCTAACCGATGGAATTTCCTGGTTGAGTTTTGGTAGATTAAGACCTTTACATACCAACGCTGTAATCTTTGCTTTCGTTGGAAACGCCATTTTTGCCGGAGTTTACTATTCTATGCAACGTTTATTAAAAACCAGAATGTACAGCGATGTACTGAGTAACATTAATTTCTGGGGATGGCAATTAATCATCGTTGCCGCTGCTATAACTTTACCACTTGGTATTACTACTTCAAAAGAGTATGCTGAATTAGAATGGCCAATTGATATCGCCATTGCTTTGATTTGGGTAGTGTTTGGTATCAACATGATTATGACAATTCTAAAACGGAGAGAACGTCATATTTATGTAGCAATTTGGTTTTATATTGCCACATTTGTAACTGTTGCTATTCTTCATATTTTTAATAGTTTAGAACTTCCTGTTTCTGCTTTAAAAAGTTATTCAGTTTATGCCGGAGTTCAAGATGCGTTGGTGCAATGGTGGTACGGACATAATGCGGTTGCGTTCTTCTTAACCACTCCATTTTTAGGTTTGATGTATTATTTTGTACCCAAAGTAGCCAATCGTCCTGTGTATTCGTACCGATTGTCAATCATCCACTTTTGGTCGTTAATTTTTATCTATATCTGGGCAGGACCTCACCATTTATTATATACTGCTTTACCGGATTGGGCTCAAAATTTAGGAGTTGTTTTCTCAGTGATGTTAATTGCTCCATCTTGGGGTGGTATGATTAATGGATTACTTACTTTAAGAGGTGTTTGGGATAAAGTGAGAACCGATGCGGTTTTAAAATTCTTTGTTGTGGGGATTACCGGTTATGGTATGGCAACGTTTGAAGGACCAATGCTTTCGCTTAAAAACGTAAACGCTATTGCTCACTTTACCGATTGGATTATTGCCCACGTGCACGTTGGAGCCTTAGCTTGGAACGGATTCATGACGTTTGGTATGATTTATTGGTTGATTCCTCGCATGACAAAAACCAAATTATTCTCTGAAAAATTAGCCAATTTCCATTTTTGGATTGGTACGTTAGGTATCATTTTATATGCATTGCCACTTTATGTTGCCGGATTTACGCAAGCTTCTATGTGGAAACAATTCAACCCGGATGGAACGTTAGTATATGGAAATTTCCTTGAAACAGTTACGCAAATCATGCCTATGTATTGGATGCGTGCTATTGGGGGAACTCTTTTTGTAGTTGGTTTATTAGTTTTAGTTTATAACATTATTAGAACAGTCGCTCAAGGATCAGCTGTTGAAGATGAATTAGCTGAAGCACCTGCCTTAGCCGTTATTTCATCCAAAAGAATGAAAGGTGAAAAATGGCACTCTTGGTTAGAAAGAAGACCAATCCAATTTACGGTTTTATCGCTTGTAGCTATTTTAATTGGTGGTATAATTCAAATTATTCCAACCATAGTCGTAAAATCTAACATACCAACAATTGCATCAGTTAAACCTTATACACCTTTAGAATTAGAAGGCCGTGATTTATACATTCGTGAAGGTTGCGTGGGCTGTCACTCCCAAATGATTCGTCCGTTCCGTTCAGAAGTTGAACGTTATGGTGAATACTCAAAAGGAGGAGAGTATGTTTATGACCATCCTTTCTTGTGGGGTTCAAAACGTACCGGTCCTGATTTACATCGAGTAGGAGCCAAGTATAACGACAACTGGCATTTTAACCACATGTGGGATCCACAAAGCACTTCACCAGGTTCCATCATGCCGGGTTACAAATGGCTATATGACAACAAACCAATGGATTATTCTCAAATTGAGAAAAAAATGCAAGTAATGGTAACACTCGGTGTCCCTTATACTGAAGACGACATTAAAAATGCCAAGAAATCCATTGATGAGCAAGCGTCACAAATTGAGAAAAACTTGTATGCCGACCCTGATTTTGTGAAATCGTATGAAGAAAGCAAAAAGAATGCTGCCACTCGTGGAGAAGAATTTGTTTCCATGAAAGACAGAGAAATTACAGCTCTAATTGCTTATTTACAACGTTTGGGAACTGATGTTAAAGTAAAAGAAACCGCTCAAAATAAATAGTTATGCTAAAGTTTATCAAACACCATATGGACACGATTGTTGGAATAGAAATCTATCCAATCATTTCCTTGAGTATTTTCTTTGGATTCTTTGTACTGCTTTTAGTTTGGGTATTTTCCTATAGCAAAGAAACAATTAATGAATTAAGTGATATTCCATTAAAAGAAGATAATTAGTTAACCCTATTAAACGTAAAAAATGAAAAAATTAATTCCATCATACGTTCGTGTTCCGTTGATTTTTGCCCTGGTAATGGGTGCAATGGAATATTTTATTGACTCTGGCGATAAGCCCGCCTTTATTGAATACCCAATGGTTTCTTTATTTTTAGGCGTTTTCTTATTCCTACTCATAGCCATTGAAATTGTGGTGAGTGCAGTAGATAAAGTGACCTACCATTTACTCACGGAGGAACAGAAAAAACAATTGGAAGAAGCACAATCTTTGCCTTTTACGGAAGGTGCTTTTTACCAAAGCATTATGAAGAAATTAACCCGCTCTAAAGAAATAGAAGAAGAGCATGATGTGATGTTAGATCATGATTATGACGGCATCAAGGAGTTGGATAATGTTTTGCCACCATGGTGGGTAAATTTATTCTACTTGACAATTATTTTTGCTTTTGTTTATTTGGTAAGGTTCCATATTTTCAACGATTATAATCAAGCCTCGGAGTTTGAAACCGAAATGGCTATTGCTAAAGCAGAGGTTGAAAAATACAAGCTAACTGCACCTGATTTAATGAATAAGGAAAAAGTAACTCTTTTAACAGATGCTGCTGCCTTAGCAGAAGGGAAATCTATTTTTGAGGCAAAATGTGTGGCTTGTCATAAATCTGATGGTGGCGGATCAATTGGACCAAACTTAACTGATAACCATTGGATTTTGGGTGGAGGAATCAAAAATGTTTTCAATACCATTATGGAAGGTGGTCGTGAAGGAAAAGGAATGGTTCCCTGGAAAACAGAAATTAAACCTTCTGATATTCAAAAAGTAGCCAGCTATGTCTTGTCTCTACAAGGAACTAATCCAAAAGACGGCAAAACACCTGAAGGCGATGTTTGGGTGGATGAAAATGCTCCTAAAATGGAGACAATCAAAGATACTACTGTTACAGATTCTACTAAAACAGAAATCGTAGCGGCTGTTAAATAAAAAACAAATCCCGGTGCTTAATCGGGATTTGTAAATGCTAAATTTTTAAGGTATGAGCAAGTTACCCGACGAAAGTTTTAGAGATACCATTGGTACCATTAACAAAGAAGGCAAAAGAGCCTTTATTTTTCCTAAAAAACCGAAAGGACCTTTTTATGATAAACGAAAACTCTTGAGTTATTTTTTATTGGTGTTCTTATTGGCAGCTCCTTTTGTCAAAATTAATGGGCATCAGTTTTTGATGTTCAATGTATTGGAAAGAAGATTTAATATTTTTAGTTTTCCTTTCTGGCCGCAGGATTTTCACTTATTTGTGATTTCCATGATTATTGGTGTAGTAGGGTTGGCTTTGTTTACTGTTGCTTTTGGAAGAATTTTTTGCGGATGGTTTTGCCCACAAACGATTTTCATGGAAATGGTTTTTCGTCGAATTGAATATTGGATTGACGGTGATAGAGGAGCACAAATTCGTTTGCAAAAACAAGAATGGAATGCTGAAAAAATAAGAAAAAGAGTGACCAAATGGATTATCTTTTTTATATTTTCTTTCTTGATTGCTAATGTGTTTTTAGCATATTTGGTAAGCAGTGACCGATTACTTTTAATGATAAAAGAAGGTCCGGCTTTACACACCAGTACTTTAATTGCCTTATTGATTTTTACAGCCGTATTTTATTTTGTATTTGCTTGGTTCAGAGAACAAGTTTGTATCATTGCTTGTCCTTATGGCAGAATGCAAGGCGTTTTATTGGATAACAAATCCATCAATGTAGCCTACGATCATGTTCGAGGTGAAAAAGAATTGGGTCGAGCCAAATTCAATAAACAAGAAGACAGAGCATCAACAGGAAAAGGAGATTGTATCGATTGTAAATTATGTGTTCATGTTTGTCCCACCGGAATTGACATTCGTAACGGAACGCAATTAGAATGCATCAATTGTACCGCTTGTATCGATGAATGTGACACCATCATGGAAAGTGTAGGCTTACCAAAAGGGTTAATTCGCTATGCCAGTGAAGATGAAATTGTAAAAAAAGAAAAATTTGTCTTTACTACCCGAATGAAAGGCTATACCGCAGTTTTAGTGATTTTAATTGGTGTTTTAATCGGAATGTTGTTTTTGCGAAATGATGTGGAAGCTACCGTATTGCGATTACCCGGTCAATTATTTCAACACAAAGGAGAAAATATTAGCAATGTTTATACGTATAAAATTGTCAATAAAACCACAAAGCAATTTGATGAAGTTACGTTTAAACTCATAGAACCAAAAGGAGAAATTATTTTAGTCGGAAAACCAAAAGTAAAAGTAAAACCGGACGGAATTGCCAAAGGAACATTGTTTATCGAAATTAATCCTGCCTATTTGGAGGGTGATAAAATCAAATTAAAAATAGAAGTGTATGATGGTGAAAACTTAATTGAAACCACTACTACTAATTTTATGGGACCAAGAAGCTTTAATTAATCAATTGCGTCGGACTTAAGTCCGACGCAATTTAAAATAAAAAATATGAAAATAAATTGGGGAACAGGCATCGTGATTGCATTTGGATTGTTTATGACATTCATTTTATACTTTGTGTTCAAAGTGCAATCCGATAGTAAATACGACAACGAGTTGGTAGTAGAAGAATATTACAAACAAGAACTCGTTTTTGAAAAACGAATGGAAAAAGAGCAAAATGACAAAAATTTAGCTCTTCCCGTAGAAGTTATCGCTCAAGAAGACGGTTTAAAAATCGTTTTCCCAACCGATATAGATGCTACTAAAATCAAAGGAAAAGTGTCCCTTTACAGACCGTCTAACCAGAAACTGGATTTTGAAATTCCGATTTCACTTTCCGGTTCATATTTGCTCATACCTAAAAACAATTTGGTGGGCGGTCGTTGGGACATTTCTATTGATTGGACGTATGATGGAAAAGAAATTTTAACTAAGAAAACCATTTATTTATAAATTCTGTTGTCCGTTGTCTGTTATCCATTATCAGACAACAGACAACAGACAACCGACAACAGTCATGCTCTACACCGCTCTCATATTCGGATTAATCAGCAGTTTTCATTGCATCGGCATGTGTGGTCCGATTGCTATGATGATTCCCGTTGACCGAAATAATGCAGCGAAAAGAGTTTTTCAAATTTTCCTTTATCATTTAGGAAGACTGACGGCATATGGAATGTTGGGTTTGTTTTTCGGAATTTTAGGAAAAGGACTTTTTCTCGCCGGTTTACAACAACAATTATCGGTTTTAGTAGGAATTTTGATGATACTTTTTGTCATTATTCCCGAAAAGAAAATGGCTCAATTCAACTTTTCTAAACCAATTTATAGATTAATTTCAAAAGTAAAAAGTCATTTAGGGGCACAATTCAAAAGAAAGTCGTTTGATGCTTTATTCACGATGGGCTTATTAAACGGCTTTTTGCCTTGCGGAATGGTGTATGCCGCACTTTTCGGTGCCATTGCCATGCAAAATGAATGGTTAGGAGCAACTTATATGTTATTATTCGGAATAGGAACTATCCCAATGATGAGTGCCGTGGTGTTAATCGCGAATTTTATTACTGTACCTGTTCGCAATAAAATTCAAAAAATGATTCCCATCATGGTATTCATCATCGGAAGTTTATTCATCGTAAGAGGAATGGGATTGGATATCCCTTATCTTTCTCCCAAAACTACAACTTTAATAGTTCAAGCTAATCCGGATTGTCATTAAGAATTTTAGTTTTTCAGTTTTGAAAACGAGCAACCTTTAAAAGTTGTTCGTTTTCTTTTTATAACCTGATGAAAGTCATGTTTTAACTGCTTATTTAATCCGAAATTTATAGTATAATTTCTAAATGAACAGTTATGTTACAGTTTGACAGTAAACACGTAAAAAATGTGGTGCTACTGGGTCACACCGGTAGCGGTAAAACGACGTTGGCAGAAGCCATGTTGTTTGAATCAGGAATCATTAACAGAAGAGGTTCCGTAGAGGAAAAAAATACAATTGCCGATTATACCGACATTGAACATGAAAAAGGGAAAACGCTTTTTTCTAAATTGGTCAATTCAAAATGGAAAGGTTATAAAATCAATGTACTAGATACACCAGGTTATGATGACTTGTCAGGAGAAATCATCAGTGCCATGCGGGTTTCAGAATGTGGAGTGATGCTTCTGAACGCCAGAATGGGAGTGGAAGTTGGTACTGATATTATTTGGCAATACACCAATGAATTCAAACTACCCGTCATTTTTGCGGTGAATCAACTCGATCATGAACAAGCTGATTTTGATAAAACAGTAGCCGAAGCAAAAGCTCACTTTGGCAACCAATTGGTAATAGTTCAATATCCACTCAATCAAGGTTCAAATTTTAATGCCGTGATTGATGTATTGAACATGGTGATGTATCAATACCCTACAGATGGCGGAAAACCGGAAAAACTACCCATTCCGGATACAGAAAAAGAAAAAGCAAAACAATTACATTTAGAATTGATTGAAACCATTGCTGCCAACGACGAACGCTTAATGGAAAACTATTTTGAAAAAGGAGAATTGAACGAAGATGAAATGAAACTAGGTTTGCATCATTCTTTAATAAAACATGAAATATTCCCTGTTTTTTGTGTTTCCGCTAAGCAAAATATGGGTGCAGGACGATTGATGGGTTTTATTGATAATGTTTGTCCGTCCGCCTATGAAATGCCTCCTCAGCTGACTATTGACAACCGTGAGATTCCATGTGATGAGCTTGGGAAAACAGCCATTTTTATTTACAAAACCGTTTCTGAACCGCATGTGGGCGAATTGAGTTTCTTTAAAGTATTATCGGGAACTATTAAAGTTGGCGACGAACTAACCAATGAAGAAACCGGACAAGTAGAAAAAATCACGCAATTGTTTGAAATGGAAGGCAACAAAAGAATCGCAGTGGATGAACTGACAGCCGGTGATATTGGAGCAACGATAAAATTAAAAGATACGCATACCAACAATACACTGCATGAAAAAGGTTTTCCGATTTCAATTCAACCGATTCAATTTCCAACGCCCACTTTCGCAATGGCTGTCGAAGGAACTAAAAAAGGTGAAGAAGAAAAACTTTCAGCAGCGTTGCATCAATTGGTGGAAGAAGATCCAAGTATTATCGTTGAGGTATCATCCGAATTAAAACAAACTATTATTCATTGCCAAGGGGAATTGCACATGGCTGTCATTAAATGGAAATTAGAAAATACGCATAAATTAGTAGTGGATTTTAAAAAGCCTAAAGTAGCCTATCGAGAAACTATTCAAACTGAAGCGAACACAACTTATCGCCATAAAAAACAGTCCGGTGGAGCAGGGCAGTTTGGTGAAATTTCAATGAAAATATTCCCGATTACAGCAGATAGCGAAGACCCAAAAGGCTATCCCATCCGGGGTAAAGAAGTGATTGAATTACCTTGGGGAGGAAAATTAATCTATTACAATTGTATTGTTGGTGGAGCAATTGATGCACGTTTTCATCCGTCCATTTTAAAAGGAGTGATGGAAAAAATGCAAGAAGGACCACTCACCGGTTCCCATGTACAAGATGTTGGTGTTTTAGTATATGATGGCAAAATGCATGCGGTTGACAGCAACGATTTGTCTTTCAAAATAGCCGGAATGATGGCGTTTAAAGAAAACTTTGTTAATGCCAGTCCTCAATTGTTAGAACCAATTCACGAGGTTATTATTGTGACTCCCGACGAAATCACCGGAGGAATCATGAGTGCAATTCAATCCCATCGCTCGATGGTGGAAGGCATGGATGCAGATGGTCATTTTACTAAAATTAAAGCCTTAATTCCTATTGCGGAAATGCATGATTTTATTGAAGCTGTTCGTTCTTTATCACAAGGAAGAGCCAAATTAAGTATGGAATTTTCACATTATGAAAAAGTACCTTATGAGATTCAACAACAATTGATTCAATCATTTAAAAATGAATTAATAGAAATGTAATTGTCGAATAGAAATGAAAAATAAAGCCCGATGAACGTCGGGCTTTTTTACTTCCATAATTAAATTATTTCAAAATTTTTCTAAACCGTCATCGAAAACAATTTGGTTTCCGGTAATTTTCGTGTCATGCGTAAATCAAAAGCCATACAAATGTTGCGAATAAAGGCTTTTCCTTTTTCAGTTACCGTGAGCGAATGATGTGTTATGATGACTAATCCGTCTTCTTCCATTTCATGTAATCGGTCTAGTACTTGATTGATTTCTGAGAAATAATAGCCGTATTCGTTCCAAGAGGTGTGCAACTGACACATGATATTCAAAATATGTTTGCGAATGATTAAATCTTCATCCGTTAGAAGATGGCCTCTAAAAACAGGCAATTCGTTTTGTGCCAAAGCATCATAATAATCTTCTAATGTTTTTACATTTTGTGCAAAACTATACCAACTGTCACTTATCGAAGAAACGCCTAAACCAATCATCACTTGCGTTTTGGAGGAAGTATAACCCATAAAGTTACGATGTAGTTTTCGTTCGTTAAACGAATGATATAAACTATCGGTTTCTAAGGCAAAATGATCCATACCAATTTCGTGATAGCCGTTTTCCGAAAGGCGTTTTTTACCAATTTCATATAACAGTCGTTTTTCTTCATCTTTGGGTAAATCCTCGTCTTTGAATCCGCGTTGTCCATTTCCTTTGATCCACGGAACATGAGCATAACTATAAAAAGCCAAACGATCAGGCTGAAGCGAATTGGTTTTATCAATCGTATCAATCACATCTTCAACAGTTTGAAAAGGCAACCCAAAAATCAAATCGTGTCCAATGGAAGTATAGCCAATTTCTCTGGCCCAAAAAGTCACTTTGGCTACATTATGAAAAGATTGAACACGGTGAATGGCTTTTTGCACAGTTTCAGAATAATCCTGAACACCAAAACTCACTCTGCGAAAACCTAAATCAAATAATTTTTGGAGGTGTGCTCGGGTGGTATTGTTCGGATGTCCTTCAAAACTAAATTCGTGTTCAGGATGAATTACTGAATTTTCAAATAAACCGGTAATCAAACGTTCTAAATTTTCTGGAGAAAAAAAAGTTGGGGTACCGCCTCCTAAATGAATTTCTTTGATAATGGGTTTTTTGGGTAAGAGTTCGCAATACAATTCCCATTCTTTTAGGACTGCGTCGATGTAAGGATGTTCTACATCATGTCGTTTAGTAATACGTTTATTGCAGCCACAAAACGTACACAAACTTTCACAAAACGGCAAATGTATGTACAAACTTATTCCTTCTTCATGATTTGATTCGGTGAAAGATTGAATTAATGTTTCTTTCCATTTTGAAAGTGAAAAATCTTCTTCATTCCAATACGGAACCGTAGGATAGCTGGTATACCTTGGTCCTGGAACATTATATTTTTGAATTAAGGTCATATCGCTAACGTTTTAAGCTGTAAAAGTTAAGATTCCATGCATTTCATTTCCTCTTAACTTGTACAGGATGAAGTAAAATTATACTTCAAAGGTAGAGGGATTGGACGCTAAAAAAAATGATATTTGTCATGCAGATAATACAAAAAAAACTCTCCTTTTTGGGAGAGTTTTGAATATTAAACTATTCGTTTGTTAATTTCAAGAAACCATTTTTCAGCCAACTGATTGTCTCTGAAATAAGCTGTTTGAATTGGCTTTTCATACTCAAAATCGTAGAATTTCAAGATTTGATTTGTTTTATTTTTGAGATGTAAAATCAATTCAACTTTTACCACTAAGTCCTTTTTTTGATTGAAAGAAGAATCAATTTGACTTTTCATTTCACAAGAGGCTACTTCTTGTAAATCAATATATAGAGCAGTTTCCGGTTGTGCATTAAAATCTATAAATACGAGTTTGTTTTTTTCAGGATGTAAAGCAACAACTTTACCATTTTGAAATTCTCGAATTGTAAATTGTTTTGGGTCTTCGTTACTAAGTGTTTTAATTTGATTATTAATGTTTGATTTTTTTATGTGTTGACCTCTCAACAACAAAAAGATAGGGAGTAAGGTTATCAATACCAAACCTAACCCAATGAATGTGGTGGATGTTTCCATTTTTATATTTTTTAGAATTGAAAATTGATTTGTAATGAGAATTACAATTTGAAATAATACATGGTTCAATTCAATTACCAAAAAAAATGAAAAGGATAGAGTAGTGTAGAGACTTTATTACATCGATTGTGATCCTGACGGGATAAAAACGTTTTAAACTTTGATACGTATATGTTTTTCTTTACTTCAACATAAAATGAAGTAATATCAAATAAAAGAACAGTATTGTTTTTATAGAAATGTTGAAAAGAATGCTCTGTTAGAGTCTGTTTAAGACCTACTACTTTTACATTTTCAACCGTATGAATGGAGAAAGGTGAACTATTTTTTGGCTCAAAAAAATACGAATTATCTTTGATACTAAAAAAAAAGAGCATCAATAGACTCGCTAAAGCGAAAGCATTTTTAATCCATTTCATGATGCAAATCTAAACTTAAAAAGTGAAGTGATAAGATTCAATTCTATAAAAAAATGCCATCTCATTGAAAAGATGGCATTTTTACTATTCTTGGTTTAAATTTCGAAGTTGTTTTAACTTGTCTTTCCAGGTTTTCAACTCATCTTTGTGTTTTTCAATGTTTTTCAACACTTCTTTTACCAACGGATTGTCTTTTTTTGCATTGGTAAAAAACTGAATATTGTTTTCTAATTGGAAAATTTCTGATTGAATTTCATCAATTTTTCGAATGATGAAAATTTTCTCATTTTCTAATTTTCTGCCATCATCTGCTCCGGCTAGTTGTTCAAGTTTGTTAGAAAAACGCATCATGTCGCCTTCTTTTTTACTTAAACTTAATTTTTCAAAAAGAGCGTCTAATACTTTATTAAATTTTCCTTCAATATGTCTTCTTGAAAACGGCACTTTTCCAAATGATTTCCATTGTTCAATGTGAGCTTTTATGGCATCTAAATCAGCTTTGTGTTCGCCGGTCAACTGGAAATCTTTTAAACTATCTAAATAAGCTTTCTTTTTATCAAAAGCTTCGACTTCTTCAGAGTTTGCTTCACTTCTTGAAGCTTTTAATCGGTCAAAATAGTGATTGCAAGCTTCTTTGAATTCATTCCAAATCTTGTCAGAATATTTTCGAGGAACATGACCAATTTTTTTCCAATCTTCTTGAATTTGTTTCATCAATGGAGTGGTAACAGCAAAATCTTCACTAGCACTCAATGATTTGGCTTTTTCAACCAGTGCCATTTTTTGATTCAAATTGTCATTTTGTTCCTTCTTGATGTCTTTGTAAAAAGAATTTTTATGAGCATTGAAATCACGTACCGCATTTTTGAAAGCAGCCCACATGTCTTCATTTACCTCATTTGGTACTTTACCGGCAGTAAAAAACGCATTGCGTAATGCTTCCACTTGGTCAATCAGTTGTTGCCATTGTGAATGAGCAGTAACCGTTACTTTTGCTAGAGCTTCAATTTCGGCAACGATACCTTTTTTCTTTTCTAAATTGGCATTTTCTTTTTCGCGTTGGTTGGCAAATAAACTCTCGCGTTTGTCGTGCATTTGCTTTGTTAATGCACTAAATTGATTCCAAATAACATCACGATGTTCTTTATCAACCGGGCCAATATCTTCTTTCCAAATGCGGTGTAAATCTTGTAATTCACGGAAAGCTTTTGTAATATCTTCTTCTTGAATTAATTCTTCCACACGAGCAATAATTTTTTGCTTTTGCTCTAAATTATGCTTGAAATCAATATCTCTCGCTTCACGGTCTAAATGAAGATAATCATAGAAGTTTTCTACGTGGAAATGATAATTATTCCAAACGTGGTTGTATTTATCTCTCGGAATCGGACCAATGTTTTTCCATTCGTCTCTTAGTTCATTGAAGTGTTTTAATGTATCTTTAATATTTTCTTGCGGATTGATAAGGTTTTTAATTTCTTCAACAATCGCTAAGCGTCTATTTAAATTGGCTTGTAAATTATTTTGTATACTTTTAAAATGAGCATTTTGTTTTGACTTGATTTGTTTATATAACGAATCAAATTTTCCTTTCAAAGGAAAATGATAGTCGAATTCTTCATTACTTTCCGGATTTTCAGCTAGAAATTCTTCTTTCTTCTCGTCAATAAAATGATTGTATTTGGCTAAAAATTCTTTTTTAATTTCCTCAACATGGTCTTTAACAGACATTACTTTTTCTACAACGGCAAGTTTTTCCAATTCGCTAACCAACACTTCCATAGATAATGAAGCATAATCCAGCATCGGAATTTCATGACGATCTTTCAGCGTTTCATCTTCACTTTCTTCTGCATTACTTTCGTCAATTGCATTTAAAACATCTTGATGTTCATTAACTTTTTCAGTGGCAACTTCTTCAACAATGGTTGCAGGAGCTTCTTCAATTTCATTAGCCAAAGTTTCGTTGCTTTCTTTTTCAAGTAAGGTGATTGCTTCTGATTCTTGAGTTGCCTCAATTTCATTGTTTACATCTTCAACGGATGAAATAGCTTCTTCAACTACTTCAGGCAAAGTTTCATTGCTTTCCTCTTCAATTGTAGCAGTCGATTCTTCTACCTCTTCGGCTACAACCGGTTGAACTTCTTCTTGTTGAACGGTGTTTTCTACATTTCCATCTGTCTCACCTTCCAGAGGAGACAGGTTATCATTCTTTTCTTCTAACATCGAAATAATGTTTTAAGGTTTATATTATAGTGGCGAAAGATAGTAAAGTGTTCTGAAAATACAAAGAAATCAAGCTATTAATGCCATTTAAAGTTGATAGTTATACGTTTAAGCTATTAATCATTTATAAAAGTAAAGAGCAAATGACTATTTATTCCAAATTTTCCATCCTTTTTCGGCTTGGAAAACCAACATTTCATAACCGTTTTTAATTTGAGCATTTTTTGCTTTTGCTTTTTTAAGAAAAGTAGTTTCTTCCGGATTGTAAATTAAATCAAATGCAATGTGATCTTCTGTAAAGAAATCATAAGGTATTGGCGGACATTCATCAATGTTTGGAAAAGTTCCAAGCGGTGTACAATTAATAATGATTTGAAAATTGTCAAAAGTAGTAGCATTGATGTATTTATAATCTAATGCATTTTCTTTTTTGCTTCTGGAGACAAAAGTATATAAAATACCTAATTCTTCTAAGGCATACGCAACAGCTTTTGATGCTCCACCGGTGCCTAAAATCAAAGCTTTTTTGTGATGAGCTTGAAGAAGTGGTTGCAGTGATTTTTTGAAACCATAATAATCGGTATTGTAGCCTTTACGTTTTCCTTTTTTTGTGATTTTGATACAATTGACCGCTCCTATTTTTGCTGCTTTTTTATTCAGTTGATCTAAATAGGGAATAATTTTTTCTTTGTAGGGAATGGTGACATTTAATCCTTTTAGCGATGGATTATTTCGGATAATTCCCGGAAATTGGGTTATTATTTGCAAGTCAAAATTTTCATATGAGCAGTTCAGAAGCCCTTCCTTTTCAAATTTATCTGTAAAATATTTTTTTGAAAAAGAATAGCTGATGTTTTTGCCAATAAGACCAAATAATTTATTCAACTTTATCTTTTTTTCTGAAGAAAATTTGCTTTAACAACGGAATGTTAGCCACAATAATTATTAAGATGATAAATTTTTCAAGATGATTTTTTACATATTCAATTTGCCCTAAGAAGTAACCTAATAAACTAATAACAGCAACCCAAAGTAGTGCACCTATAAAACTGAATTTTAAAAAAGTTTTATAATGAATATTTGTAGTACCACTCAAAAAAGGAACAATTGTGCGAACAACTGGAATGAATCTTGCAATAATAATGGAGTTTCTACCATTTTTTTCAAAAAACTTCTGAGCTCTTATAATGTGGCTTTTTTGAATAAAAAAAGTTTTATCACTGTTTAAAATATAATTGCCAAATTTTCTACCGATGTAATAATTTAGATTGTCTCCCAATAAGGCTGCAAAAATGAGTAAAGGTATTATTATAACTATATTTAATTCACCTCGGGCAGCAATCATTCCAATAGCAAAAATTAAAGCGTCACCCGGTAGGAAAGGCATAATAAATGATAAGATAATCAATCCTGTTTCTGCAAATACTAAAAAAAATAAAATTGCATAAATCCAATTATCATACCTATCAATTAATTTTGAAAGAATTTGATCAGGTTGAGACAAAAATTTGATTATCAAATCAATTAAATCCATTATTTTATAATTTTCAAATTTTAGGCTTGATTGTTGAAAATTTTTCGCCAACCTTTTCAATAATAAAGATAGTTAAAAATCCAACAATCATCAGAATTATTGCTAAAGTAATTTGATTGTCTCCCTCAAAATGGTTTGGTAGAATACTTTTTTCTAAAACTGCAACTTCTTCCCCATGTGAATCAATTCTGGTTGAGAGAACTTTTTTCCAAGGCCAAACTTTATTTAATGAACCTAACATGAATCCGGTTAAAACAGACATTGTAATATTTCTATAATTATCAAACATCCAATTTAATACTTTAGAAAATAATTTAATACCCAAGATTGCACCAACTGCAAAAGTGATAAGTTTCAAAAATGCTTTATAAATCAAATCAAAATCTAAAGTCAATAATCCCTCGCGGAATTGATTAATAGTGCCAATTACGATTGCATATGAACCCATGAGTACCAGAATGAAAGCACCGGAAATTCCAGGTAAAATCATTGCAATAATCGCTATAAACCCAGAAATGAATAAATAAAAATAGCTGTCGGGTGAGGCAACAGGTTCAACAATGGTAATGTAATAAGAGATAAGAGTTCCAATAGCAAAAGATAAAATGGTAGAAATCTTTCGATCTGATATTTGTTTGCCTACAAAGTAAATACTTGCCACCACCAATCCAAAAAAGAAGGACCAAACTAAAATTGGTTGTGTGGCCAACAGGTGAGTGATTATTTTTGAAAAGGTAAGAATACTAATGGCAATTCCGCTTACTAAAGCCAATAAAAAACTTCCATTTATTTGTTGCCAAGCGATTTTAAACCCGTTTTTTTTCCAAGATGAAAAGAAACTAAAATCTACTTTATTGATGCTGTCAATCAATTCTTGGTAAATACCTGAAATAAAGGCAATTGTTCCACCGGAAACACCCGGAACCACGTCTGCAGCTCCCATTGCTAATCCTTTAAGGGTGATTAAAAAATAATCAGGAAAAAGTTTTCTCATAAAAAAAGCGTCCCATAAAGGAAACGGAACGCAAATTAAGAATTTTTTTATTATGTGTGACCTAAAAAACTTAAGATTTTAAATGTTTTTTTATGATTTGTTGCACTTGTTTTTTCTCCCAAACAATGGGAAATAATTCTTCCAATACGGTTACGTGTTTAGCATTTAAATGCAAGCCTTTTATCAAATGGAAAGTAGCTTTTTCTTTTTCTCCCATCATAAAAAACATCCCGGCTAGTCGGTATTCAATTTCATACTCATCCGGAAAGTATTCATTTGCTTGTGTTAAAGTTGAGACCGCATTGTCAAATTCGCCTAAAAACTGAAGCAAATCTACCCAAAATAACCAAGTGTCTAAATGTGCATCGCCGAATTCAACCGCTTTTCGATAGCCTAATTCCGCTTCTTCGTAAAAATTCATTTGACGGTTGATCGTTGCATATCGTTTCCAATATAATTGATTTTCATTGTCAATCGCTAAAGCTTTGTTCACATAAAACAACGCTTTTTGATAATTTTTCATCCGAATATAAAAATCGGTTATCGCTATCCAACCTTTGTCTAATAAAGGATCTTCATGAACAGTTTGGTTATAGAATTTTAGGGCTTCGGCTTTGTTGCCTAATTTTTCATGGCATTTTCCGATACGTAATAAAACATAAGAAGTTGGTTCTTCAAATTCAATCGTTTGTTCGTAGGTTTCAATTGCTTCCTCGTAACGTTTAAGTTTTTCTAACGATTTGGCTTTTTCAACAAAAGCTCCTATAAATTCATCATCGATAAGGGTAGCATAATCAAAACAACGCAAAGCATTTTCATAATTTTTTAAGGCATAACTTAGCCTTCCTTGTTGATGCCAAGCAATTTCACTGTATGGATTTCTTTCGATATATTTTTCCAAATAATCAATCGCTTCCTGAATTTGGTCTAAAAATTCAAAGCAATACACTACATTATAAAGAGCAGATTGATCTTCAAAATCTTCTTCCAAACATTTAATAAAGTTTTGTTTTGCTAATTCCAAATTATCCATGAACAGATATTCCATGCCCATTAAGTTATAGACATCGGCATAATCATCGGTATATTTTAATGCTTTTTCTAATTCTAGAATCGCTTTATCATGTTGGTCTCTTTTAGAAAAAATATTGGCTTTTTGGATGTAAATTTCTTCATTGTGGGGTTCAATGGCGTAGAGTTCATTGAGCATTTTTTCTGCCATATCCAGTTTGTCATCATAGATAAGCATTTCAATCTGAACCAATTTTAGACCGGTTGATTTTGGATGTTGTTCAAGAGCTAATTTCAAGGCTTTTTTGGCCAGAGATGCCTTGCCCATGTCAAGATAATGAAGGATGATTTCTTCAAACTCTTCGGAATCAAAAAAGAAAACTTTATTGGTTTTCAACATCGATTCAAACCTTGACAAGGATACGTTGTAATCGTCTTCTTCGTGACTTAAATGCATACCCGTTTTATTTAAAATTATCCTTCACTAAAAGTAGGAAAGGATTGCTCTGATTCTATTTTTTTGACAGATTGTTGTAAACAATTTAATTAACAGTTTTTAGAGTGATTAGTAATTAGTGATTAGTAATTAGTACAAATACTAGTTTAATAATCTTTTACAATTACAATTTTTTGCTTACTTCATCTAAAGCTTCTACTATAATGCTACAACCTTCTCTAATTTCTTCTTCAGAAATGGTTAGTGGTGGTGTGATGCGAATGGCTTTACCTTCAAATAACAACCAAAATAAAATTAATCCTTTGTCTTGGCATTTAAAAATGACTTCGTTGGTTATTTCCGGCGAATCAACCATTGCGGCCAACATTAACCCTTTTCCTCTTATTTCTCTTATCAAAGGGTGTACCAAAAGTGAGCGAAATAGTTTTTCTTTTTCTAAAGCTTGTGGCATTAAATTGGTTTCTACAACTTCTTGTAAAGTAGCTAAACAAGCTGCTGCAATAACAGGATGTCCTCCAAAGGTAGTAATATGGCCTAATTTCGGGTCGTGACTTAACAAATCCATGTATTCTGCTTTCGCTGTAAAAGCTCCCACCGGCATGCCACCGCCCATTCCTTTTCCCATGATGACAATGTCAGGTACCACGTTATAATTTTCAAAGCCAAACAGTTTTCCTGTTCTACCGAAACCGGGTTGAATTTCATCTACAATCAGCAAAGCACCAACCTCTTCACAGCGTTTTTTTACTTTGGTTAAAAAACCATTTTCCGGTTGAATAAAACCGGCACCACCTTGAATACTTTCTAAAATAATTCCGGCCGTTTTAGTGGTTATTTTATGAATATCTTCTTCATTATTAAACGTAATAAAATCTACATCGGGAATTAAAGGGCGAAAAATTTGTTTTCGTTCTTCAAATCCCATCACGCTCATCGACCCCATCGTGTTGCCATGATACGCATTGAAACAGGAAATGAGTTGACTTCTTCCGGTGACTCTTCGGGCGAGTTTTAACGCACCCTCTGTTGCCTCCGTTCCTGAATTGACCAAATACGTTTTGTTGAGTGGTTCGGGCATGTGTTCTGCCAACAATTTACAAAATGCGACTGCAGGATGTTGAGCGTATTCTCCATACACCATTACATGTGAATATTTGTCTAATTGGTCTTTAATGGCTTGGTTTACACGCGGATGTTGATGCCCCAAACTGCAAGCCGAAACACCGGCTACAAAGTCTAAATATTTTTTGTTGTTGGTATCGTAGATGTAACTTCCTTTTGCATACGAAACCTCCATCGCCAGGGGGTAGGGCGAGGTTTGAGCTTGGTATTTCAGGAAATCTTGTTTCATTTGGGGGTCTAGTTCTGCTTTTAACTGTCTTTTTTCTTGTCTTTTTTTTCTTCTACCTCTAAGGTTTCTTTTCTAACTTCCATTGGAACTGATTCACTTTCTTCTTCTGCCTTTTTGTCCTTTTGCATTTGTTCATCATATTCCAATTCTTCGGGAGGGAAGATGTCTTCTTTTGTTCTGATGCGTTCGTCGCCACGCCAAATGAATCCTTTTAATTTTCTGGCATTTTCGGGTAAATCTTTTTCGGGATAAATATCACCATCCACTTTTTTGAAAAAAGTAATGGCGTCAATTTGGTTTCCGTCAAGTGTCATGTTGATACTGCTGCTCACCGTCTTATCAATCCCAATCAATTCGTTTTCATCATTTCGCATAAAGTAGATGACTTCTGTATTTTTAACAACATCTACTTCATACAATTTATTGTCCCTGAATTTGCCGTAAAGATTTTGGCCTTTCACCTGGTTAAATCCGGTTCCGAGGGTATCTTTTGAGGCAATAAATGTGTTATTGAGTACAATGAGCGAATCCAATTTCTCCGTTTTCTTGTTCGATATCAAATGCATGATGTCGCCTGTCATTTGGTTTTCATAGTTCCACATGACCGGATTTCGGATTAATTTGGTGATGCCGGTTTTTTCGTCTGAATGAAGGGAATCACATTTTCCACTCATATCGATTTTAAAGAAACGAACATTGTTAAATGCTCGAACCACTCTATTTTCAGGTTTTCCGGTAACGATTAGCTTTTTCCCATGTATGTAAAGTGTATCTTTTTCAACCAATGTCATGGCTACTGCTTTTCGCGTCATCATCAACGAATCTTTGTTGCGAAAGACTTCTCCATAATGACCTTTTACGATACTTTTATTGATGGAATCTGTCACTATTACATTGCGGGTAGCGGAGGCAAATTCTCTATTTCGATCATAATAAAGACTGTCACCTTCTATTAATCGATTGTTATATTTGATATAGGAGTTTTTGACAAAATGAGCAAAGTTTTTCTTTGTGTCATAAAAACCTTTTTCGGTGTAAATATAATTTTCTTTGCTGGTAATGGTGGAGGGACCAAAAAGATAGGCATGACCTACTTTTTCATAGTAATCCAAATGGTTGGTTTTAATGACATATTTTGGATTGGTAATGGTAACAGCATTTCTGAATTGGTACATTTTTCGTTGCACCACATACGTACCGGATTGACTAACCAATACATTTTCTTTGTCTGTTATAGTTCCACCTGTTTTATAAAAAGCTTGCTGAGCGATTCTGTCAAAATTGAGTACTTCTGTTTTTAGGGTTGAGCTCGGTGAACTCATAATCACATTTCCTGAAGCATATGCTTGTTTGTTTTCTCCGTTGTATTCTGCATACGTACTGGTCATTGTGATTGTATCACCTTGAATCATTCGAACATCACCAAAAGCTTTAATATAATTTTCTTTTTTAAATAAATAGGCTTTGTTGCAGAACATAACCGCTCCGTCATGACTAACGCGAACATTTCCGGTCAGTAAGATAGCATCGGGATATAAATCTTCATCTACATCAAAAAATTCGGAGTATTCTATGAATATTTCTTTACTTTTTTGAGCAAATGTAGCAGCAAAAATCAATAAGAAACCAACAAGTAAGATTATTTTTTTCAATCTCAAATTTTTGTCAAAATTACTAAAAACGCTGATACTACACTAATTGTTTAGATTTATTTAAGTTAATAATTGATAAAAGTTAATTGAAAGATGCATTTCTTGTTACGTGCTTTTTATCAACCTTTTATATGAAGTATATCAACCGATGATACGGTATAAATACGCTATAACCTCCTTATAACCTCGTTATAACGTTACTATAAATAGATTTGAAAAAAATAATGACCCGTCCTAAAATAACTATACAGGTTATTAAATAAATCCTATTATAGTTATACAAATATAATTCTTAATCCTAAAAATACTATACAACTGTTTTTTCATAATTAAAACTTCTATTATAATTC
>QLAH01000072.1_pt1 | contig 97998 bp, 104 predicted proteins | sample 4693081 | NCBI WGS metagenome assembly QLAH01 (sample SAMN09425401, study PRJNA476045) | Lake water metagenome, whole genome shotgun sequencing project.
GACGGCACCTTCCGCATCCAGGTCCCCTTCCGCGACGGACAGCAGCTCTATCCCATCGAGGCCATCGCCGCCGATGGTGAGCAGAAGCGCTCCATCACCCTCGAGTTCCGTCGCTCCACTCCCGAGGCCAACGTGAACACCCGCGAAGCCGCCGTTCCCGAGTGGTTCTAGGGGTCTTGCAGCCTGGCGGCCAAAGCGGCCAGGCTCTCCTCCCTGTCATCGGCAGCGGCAGACACGTTGATCACCCGATCCGCCTCCCCTTCCCCGAGAGGTTGCCAGAGCCTCAGCTGATTCTCGAGCACGGCAGCATCAGCGTCGGAGGGATCGCCACCGTGACGGAGCCGTCGCTCGATGGCTGAGCGGGCCCAGGCCGGATCCACGGCGAACTCGAGGATCTGGAAGCGGGCCCCCCGGGCCGCCGCCAGATCCCGGAGCGTGCGGCGATGGTGCGGCACCAGGAAGGTGGCATCCACGATCAGCGAAAGGCCGGCGTCGAGCAGGGCGCCGGCACATTCCGGCAGACGCTCCTGGTACAGGCGTTCACTGGTTGCGCTGGCGTAGAGCTCCGGCACCGATCGGCGGCTGGGAGCAGCAAGGGGCAGCTGGAAGGCCCGCTTGCGCTCCACATCGGAGCGCAGATGGATCCAGCCGAGGCGGCGGCAGAGACGGCGGGCGATGTGGGTCTTGCCGCTCCCCGAGACGCCATGGGTGATCACCAGAGTGGCAGCGGAAGACGGCGAGGCGCAGCTGCGATGCGACAGCTGCAGGTAGGCGGTCAGGGCTTCCCCCTGAACCCGGCGTTCCTCGGGCATCAGATCGGCCTGAGCAAGCCGAAGCGCAGCCACCTTGGCCCGCACCAGAGCGCGGTAGGTGAAATACCAACGCCAGGTGGCCATTCCGGGATAGTCGCCGCTGCACTCCAGCCACCGGTTCAGCACCCGGGCGGCGAGATCGGGGCGCTGCCGGCGCTCCAGGTCCATGGCCAGAAAAGCCATGTCGCTGATCGCATCGATCCAGCGCAGCGCCGCACTGAACTCAATGCCGTCGAAGACCGTGATCTGCCCCTGCAGCCAGGCCATGTTGCCCAGATGCAGATCGCCATGGCACTCCCGGATGCGGCCTTCGGCACGGCGACGCTCGAACAGAGGGGCAAGCTCCCCAGCGATGCGCTCGCTCCAGCTGCGCAGAGGTTCCAGCCATTCGGCCGCCACCCCGCAGGACTCCAGAGCCGCAAGGTTGGCCAGGGCGGGCTCGCGCACGGCAGCCGCACTCCCCCAGGGGCTCGCCGCTCCGGCGACGGCCGCCTGCCCGTGGAAGAGCGCCAGCCGTTCCGCCAGACCCTCAAAGGCTTCGGGATCCAGGCTGCCTCTCTCCAGCACGGCAGGCAGCAGATCGCTCTGATCGAACTCGACCATCCGCACCGCCCATTCGATCGGCATGGCCGCACCTGAAGCGCCGGCCCCCAGGACCCGGGCCCGCTCGGGAGGCCCCACGATGGGCACCACGTCCAGGTAAAGCGCGGGGGCGAGACGGCGATTGAGTCGCACCTCCTCGAGGCAGGCCTGGTGACGCAGCTCGAGGGTATGGAAATCGACGAAGCCGAGGTTCACCGGTTTCTTCACCTTGTAGGCGAACGGGCCAGTGAGCAGAACCCAGGAGATGTGAGTCTCGATCAGCCGGATGGGACCGACGGGGTGGTCGTAAGCCGAGGGCCGGAGCAGGCATGCGATGAGCGGATCCATCGGCAAGGGCTCACGGCAGACGGTTGATCCGCCGCAGCTGCCAGATCAGCAGAGACTCCATCGGCGTCCAGAGCAGAAAGGGAAGCAGCGGCGGCAGGGCGCCCGGGCTGACACGCCAGAGTGCCAGAGCCAGCACAGCGCCATAGCCCCATACCCCCAGCAGGGCAAGCGCACCGGCTCCCACCCGGTGGGAGCGGCACAGAAACCAGGTGGCGGTCTCCACCAACGCCACCAGGGCCAGGAAGCAGGCGATCACCAGCAGGTTGGTGGTGTCTTCCCAGGCGCGCAAGGCGCCGAAGTAGATGCCGGCGTAGATCAGCAGCCACACCATGGGCAGCCAGATGTGGAAGCTCATCCAGGGCGGACGCCGCAGGCCGCGGAACCAGGCGAAATCCTCGGCGCTTGGGTTGATCGTGATGATCACCATCAGCATCAGAACGAAGATGACGAGCCAGGCAGGCACAGGAGAGGAATCGTTGGAGTCATTCAACCCTCCTGCCCCCAGGACGCCCAGGGCAGGGGATGCGGGGCGGTTGGAGGTCTCTAGCCTGGAGAGGTCCGCCCGCGACACCGACCATGCATACCCACGACATGGAGAACCACGACAACCTCTACGCCGACGAGGGCGTGATGGTGATGGGAGAAACCGCGGCCGATGCCCGCAGCCACGCCCTGTGGGCGGTGGGCGCGGTGGCCCTGATGGTGGCGGGTCTGGGCATCGCCCTGATCCTCACCTGAGGCGGTTGAACGCGGCGGGCTGGGACGATGGAGCACCATCAGCCCAGCCCGCCCGGGCCGTGTCGATGAGCTGGCCGTAGATCTCGTTGAAGAAGTGGCTGAGCGAGGGGTTGCTGGCCCTGGGTCCGCTGATCGTGTCAGCCGGAAGGGCTGCCTCGAGAATGTCGAGCAGCAGAGCCACCTCCCGGGTGCCCAGGTGAAGGAGATGCTCGCCGCCTTGATGGAGAACTCTCATCGCCTGGAACCGAAAGATTGTCTTAAACCTAGACCCGTTCTGTCGTGACCCGGGTCGCATGCTGATAATCCGTTGAGATCGCTGGAGGAACCGGCCAACGCGCTCCCCGCCACCAGGTCCAGCTCGCGCCAGCACAGGCCTCTGGGCGACGGTGGCACCCACATCTGCAACCTCAGAGGCACTGCCGCCCCTGCGCGGCAGACCAGCCGCCCGCGGCCCAACCGTGTGGAGGCAGCACCCCACAGGGGCGGCAACGGACGCTGCGGCGGCCAGGGAGAGGGATGGCCCAGGCACTCCAGCAGCAGGGGCAGGAGCCGGGTGGCCGGCAGCACCTGCTGGGCCTCGGCCAGGGGCCGCAGGCCCTGAAGCAGCAGCTCCGGGCTGGACTCCTCGAGGAGCAGATGCAGGGCACCCCAGCCTGGAAACCCCAGGACACTGAGCAGGGTGGCGCTGGGCATGGCAGGAATGGGGCGGCTGTCCCTTCACGAGTGCCACCGGCCATCCCGTCCGGGGCACAGCCCGCGCGGGCACTGGCAGGATCAGCGTCGCTCCTGCCGCAAACGCCCCATGCCCCCCACCGAGCCCCGTCGTCCCGCCTGGCTCAACTGGCTCATCCTTGCCGCCTTCCTCTGGTCGAGCTGGCAGCTTGCCGGCCTCTGGTTCGAGCGGCTGCACGGGAGCTGAATCCGCTAGTTCCCGGGGGAACCAGGCGATGCCCCCGGAGGCGGGGCCGGGGGAGTGGAGAGAGCCCTAAAGATCCGCACGCCGCCACCCACCAGCAGCAAAAGGGCCAGCAATGCCAGGGCCACCACCATCAGCACGCCGGCCAGCTGCAGCACACCGATGCTGAGGTGGCTGAGACCCGTGATCAGATTGGCGATCGCATTGCTGACCAGCAGCAGGGCATCGAGGCGATCCGGGATCTGCATCAGCCCCAGGAGCAGGCCGGCTCCGGCCGCACCCAGCAGCAGGCCGGTACCCACCTGACGCCAGCGGGTTCGTGGCCCCTTCCGGGGAACGGCCCTGCGCGGGCGCCCTCGCGGCGGACGGCGTGCAGGGGAGGGAAGCTGCAGCGGCCGGGACGGCAGGGGTCGGGGCGGCTCGGTCATGGCGCCGCTCGACGGTCGACGGAGCGATTCACGGTTCGAGCGGGTAACCCGCCCCCCGCATCCAGCGCTCGAACTCCATCAGCACCAGCTCGTTCGGGCAATCGATCAGGGAGAGGGCGTGGACGGTGCAATCTCCATGGCCGCCGTGGTGGAGCGACAGATGGAAATCATCGCCACTGAGACCGCACACCTCCGGATCACTGCGGACCACCACATCGAGGGCGGCACCCAAACGGGCCACCCTTCGGCGCAGTTCCGACCAGGAGAGGGACATTGCGACAGGGTGGGGCAAGGACGATCTGAACTCCAGTGTTACCGCACGGGCGGCGGGGCTGGGCGGTTGAGGTTCACCCGACGCCCCCCCTCGTCGGGGGCGGGCAGGGGCGGCAGGGGCAGAAGCGCGGCAACTCCGGCGGCAAGGCCGAGGGCAAGCGCACCGCCCAGGGGGGCCGCCAACCGGCGGGCCAGCGGGGTGCGGCGGCTCAGTTCACGGTGGCGCAGCGGTCGTGGCGGAGGCAGAGGCAGGGGCAATTGCAGACGCGGATCCAGGCGCATCTGGTCGAGCACCCGCACCAGATCAGCCAGTTCCGCATCCTCCAGATCCAGCTGCAACGGTTCAACCCCGGGCTGGCTGCTGCGCAGCCGCAGGCGATGGCGTCCCTCTCCATCACCGGCCGGCTCGATCGAGACGGGCGCCTCCGGATCGCCGAAGGGCCGATCCACGCCGCTGATCAGGTGGCGGGCATAGGGGAGCACGGCAGCCATCAGCGCCTCGAGGTGCTCGCGCCGCCCCTCCAACTGGGGCCTCCCAAGCCATTCCAGCGACCACCGGGTCAGGATGCCGATCGCCTCGGACGACTGGCCCGCGGAGACATCAGGCAGACCATCGAGCTGCAGGCGACAGCTGATCTGGTCGTAGCGCAGGCTCTGCTTCATCGGCGCACTCTGGATCATCGGCTCAGCCCACTGCATCCATCAGGCTGGCCTTCATGCGCTCGAAGCCACCGGCGCCGGCCGCAAAGGCCAGCGAGCGGATCAACTGCCGCCGCTCCTCAGCCCCATCCTGCGGATGAAGCAGGGTCTGGATGCCGCTGCGCCGGGGATTCATGCGCTCCCGCAGCAGCTCGCCCAGGCGTTGACGGAACAGTTCCCAGCGATGCTCGGCGACCGCCGCCGCCTCCCCCCCGCTCAGAAGGGACCGAAGCATCGGATAGAGACGATCCGCCATCACGCAAAGGATGCGAATCAGGGCATCGGTTTCGACGGCGGCCAGCTCGCCGCGCCGGCAGACCCGCCGCAGCGGGTTGTGGCAGCGCCGCTTCCACAATTCCACCCGGTTGGGGAAGAGACCTCCGTAGCCGAGCTGCTGGCTCAGCCAGATCATGGCTTCGCCGCCATTGAAATCGAGGGCTTCCAGGCAGAGAAGCATCAGATCGAGCCGCTCCACCCCCCGCCGAGGGAGAGGGCGTTCGTCGGGTGGCGTGGGGCCGAGGTCCTGGGTCATGGCTGCGATGATGCCAGCGGCTGCGTCCCTCCGTCACCCGGTGGGTGCCGCATCCCTGCCCGATGCCCCCCGCCATGACTTCCTCCAGCTCCGGCACCGATCTGCGCCGCTGGGTCCGTGACGTGCCCGACTTCCCCAAGCCGGGCATCCTCTTCCGCGATCTCACGCCCCTGATGCGGGATCCGGAGGGCTGGCAGGAAACGGTGCGCCGCCTGTCGGCCGTGGCGGAGGAGCTGCAGCCCGATCTGATCGTGGGGATCGAATCGCGCGGCTTCATCGTGGGCACCAGCCTCTCCACCGCCCTGGGCCTGGGCTTCGTACCGGTGCGTAAACCCGGCAAGCTGCCGGGGGCGGTGCACGGGGTCGACTACAGCCTCGAGTACGGCACCGACCGGCTGGAGATCCATGCCGACGGCTTCGAGGACAACCCCCGGGTGCTGATCGTCGACGACCTGCTGGCCACCGGCGGCACCGCCGCCGCCTGCGCCGAGCTGGTGACGCTGGCCGGCGGACGCCTGTGCGGCTTCTCCTTCGTGGTGGAACTGGCCGACCTCCAGGGCCGCAGCAAGCTGCCCGACGACGTGCCGGTGGAGTCGTTGATCCTGTACTGAAACGAGGCTCTACGGACGACAGCCGGTGGGCTGGCAGAGGTTTTGCTTCAGAGGGGCTGCTGGTCCTGCCAGGTGAGCAGTTGGTCGAACTGCTCCAGGCTGATCAGGCCATAGCGCCAGAGGACCACCGGCAGGGGCGCCTGCTCAAGCTGAGCCTGGCGCAGGCCGAGTTCAAGGGCGCTGTCAGCCAGACCCACCTGATGCCGCAGATAGCGAAGGAGGGCGGCCGCAGGCAGCGGCTGGGTGCAGGTGCTGATCACCATCCCTGCACTGTGTCGGGATGCCGGGCCACCCGCAAGGGCCCATCGGTCATCACGCCAAGTACAAATCTCCGCAGCAGGGAGAGGCGGGCCAGGCCGAGCAGGGCCAGACGGCGCAGCGGCAGCAGCACAGGCAGCCGGTTGGAGAACACCCGCACCAGCAGATCGGTGGCCAGCAGGGTGAGGATCAGATCGGGCCAGCGCCGCCAGGCGTAGGCGGCGCCGATCCGCCCTGGCGCCAGACGGCCGTGGGCAGCACGCTCGGCCAGCCGCTGCAGCAGTTCCACATCGCGCCAGCAGAGATTGAGACCCTGGCCTCCCACGGGGTGGCAGCGATGGGCGCTCTCCCCCACCAGCACGGTGCTGCCGCGGTGCAAGCGGCGGGCCAGCAGCAGGGACACAGGGAAGCTGCGGGGCCGGTCCAGCAGGGCATCGGGCTGGAGATCGTCAGGGAGGACCCCGGCCAGCTGATCGAGGAAGGCGGAGTCCGGCAGGTCCTGCCGCCTCAGACATCGCTCAGCAGGGGCGCTCCAGACAAGCTGGAAGTGGCCATCGCCGAGGGGGAGCACGGCGAAAGGACCCTCGGGCCGCAGCAGCTCCCAGGCCTCATCATCGCCGCAGCCGCGCAGGGCCACCTGCACGGTGAGGCAGGCCTGGCGATAGGCAATCCGCCAGCAGCCGATGCCCAGCGACGCCCGGGTGGGGGAGTCGGGGCCGTCGGCTGCCACCACCAGGTCGGGCCGATCGGCAGAGCCGGCGGCTGGCGGGGCGTCACCGAGGTGCAGGGTCACCGCAGGATCGGCGGCCAGCCGCTCCAGCAGGGTGGCCATCAGGGGCCGATGCAGGCCGATCCAGCCCACGGCCCCATCGGGCCGGGCGCCGCGGGGCTCCCCCAGATCCCGAAGGCCGAAATCGGCGCCCCGCCCCAGGGCGAGATCCAGCAGGCGCAGCTGGCGGAACGGCACCAGATCAGGCGCCAGAGCCCCCCAGAGATCCAGGCGTCGTAGCAGCCGCTCGCTGGAATGGGTGAAGGCGTAGGCACGGCTGCGGCAGCTCAGGGCCTCGGTCCCGAGGGGATCATGGAGATCCACCCGCCAGCCGGCGGCCGCCAGGGCCAGGGCGCAAAGGGCGCCCGTGGGACCGGCGCCATGGACCCGGGCGTGGAGACGGGAAGGCATCGCAGCGTTCAGAAGTTCGGACACGAAAAAGCCGCAGCAGAGTCTGCTGCGGCGGTGAAGAAGTTCGGCGGCGGACCGAAGCCCGCTGGCAGCACACGCCGGGGCGATCAGCCGATGCCGAGCAGGCCACGGGTGAACGCTTCACCGCCGAGGGCGAACTCGGTGGCGATCAGAGCAATGAAGCCGAGCATGGCCATCCGACCATTGAGGAGTTCGGCGCGCTGGTGGAAGCCCCAGCCGTTCTCGGAGGCATCGACCACCTCCATGCGGGGCTCGGTGGCGAAGGCGTTGAGGCGGCCGCCGTCTTCGGTGGTGACGGTGGCACCGCGGATGGCGGCGGGAGCGGTGGCAGAGGCTTGGGCCATGTCCTTTTGAGAAGTGTTACGAGAACTGTAACGCAATGTTGCGACCCTGTGGGCGGCCGGTCCCGCCCGGGACGCGCATTCCCCTGCTCAGCCCAGTCGCCGCAGGCAAAGTTCCTCGAACGCCGGCCGCAGCAGGTACGGGTATTCCCCCACCCAGAGCTTCACCTGGGGCAGCCAGGCGTCACTGAGGGCGCCGATACGCGAGAAGTCGCGCCGCTCGCTCAGCACCAGGACGCGCACCACCATCCCCGGGCGGATGACGCTGTGCTTCTTGTCCATCGGGAAGCGGATCTGGCCCAGATAGCCTTCCTCGTCTTCGATCTCCAGGCAGAGCCAGGTGCGCCGGTTCTCCACCAGCTCCAGCCGGCCGGAGGCATTCGCCTGCTCCCGACGGTTCTCCACCACCTCCCGACTGAAGCGGTCGGCCACAACACCCTCGAACAGGGCGGCGGCGGGGTAACGGCGCAGGGTGGCGTTACGGCGGCCGGCCTCCAGGATCGGTCCCCAGAGCACATACAGAAGGAACACAAATCCCGCCACCAGGAACACCGGGCCGATCTGGCTGGAGAACAGCAGCGTCTGGCTGATCAGCAGGGCGATCACCCCGCCGATCACCGAGATCAGCACCCGCTGCAGGATCTTGCGGGGATCGCCGCTGCAGGCGCCGAACTGGGGACCGGTGGCCACCGCAGGGATCAGCCGGAACAGTTCGCCCTCGCGCAGGGGGATCAGCATCGTTGTCCTCCGGGGAAAGGATCGACCGGGGCGCTCACAGCAGCCGCTCCAGCCCGTACACCAGGCCCTCGAGGGCACGGACCCGCCTCACCGTGAGCAGAACCCCGGGCATGTAGGCGCTGCGGTCGATGGTGTCGTGGCGCAGGGTGTAGGTCTCGCCCGGGGCGCCGAACATCACCTCCTGGTGGGCCACCAACCCCGGCAGGCGGATCGAGTGCAGCCGCAGGCCGCTCTCCCGCTGCCCCCCGCGGACCCCCGCCAGGGTCTCGTGCTCCTCCACCTGCTGGGGATTGAAGCTCTTGCCCAGCTCCTCCATGAGCTCCGCCGTCTTGATGCAGGTACCGCTGGGCGCATCGGCCTTGCGGTTGTGGTGCAGCTCGGTGAGCTCGGCGAAGTCGTAGAAGCGGGCGGCGGCAGCGGCGGCCTGCTGCAGCAGCACCATCCCCACCGAGAAGTTGGGGATCACGGCCCCGCCCACGCCGGCCTTGGCGGCGAAGGTGGCCAGATCGTCCAGCTGGGCGGGGGAGAGCCCGGTGGTGCCGATCACCGGATGCACCCCGTAGGCGATCGCCGCCCGCGTGTGCTCATACACCACCGACGGATGGGTGAAGTCGACCAGCACGGCGCCGCCGCCGGGACCGGCGTTGCGCACCGCCTGACTGGCCTGACAGAGGGTGCCCTCGAAATCGGCGGTGATCGCCACCTCCAGTTCCCCGAGCCCCAGCTCCAGCCCCACATCGGCACCCTCCTTGCCGGCCGTGGTGTCGATCGCACCCACCAGGGTGCAGTCGGCCGCATCCCGCACCGCCTTCACCACCTCGGCGCCCATCCGGCCCAGGGCGCCGGCCACCACGACGGGGATCGCAGGCGCGGAGGCGAGGGGGGAGGGAGAGCTCGTCATGGCAGGGGTGCGGCCACAGGGAGTGCAGGCGAGCCTATGGGGCGGCGCTCCTGTAACGCCTTCGCCGCTGGGCTCGCGCAGGCCGGCGCTGCTACGTAGGCTCCTTCACATTGCTCAACTCCACGGCACGCATGTTCACGCAGGTCCGCTCTGCCAACCGCCGGGTCAGCCCTGCGAGCCGCGACGGCCGCCCCGTGATGAAGGCGGTGTACGTAGTGCTCGAGCCCCAGTACCAGAACGCCCTCACCACCGCCGCCACGGCGATCAACGAGCAGAACGGTGCCCTGGCGATCGACCTGAGCGGCTACCTGATCGAGGAGCTGCGCGATCCCGCCAACTACGCCGACTTCTGCGCCGACGTGGCCGAAGCGGATGTGTTCATCGCCTCGCTGATCTTCATCGAGGACCTGGCCCAGAAGGTGGTGGAGGCCGTCGCCCCCCATCGCGATCGCCTCAAGGCGGCGGTGGTGTTCCCCTCCATGCCGGAGGTGATGCGCCTGAACAAGCTGGGCACCTTCTCGATGGCCCAGCTCGGCCAGAGCAAGAGCGCCATCGCCCAGTTCATGAAGAAGCGCAAGGAGAAGGGCGGCTCCGCGGGCTTCCAGGACGCGATGCTCAAGCTGCTCAACACCCTGCCCACGGTTCTTAAGTACTTACCTGTGGAGAAGGCGCAGGACGCCCGCTCCTTCATGCTCAGTTTCCAGTACTGGCTCGGCGGCACGCCCGACAACCTCAGGAACTTCCTGTTGATGCTGGCCGACAAGTACGTGTTCCCGCGGGGGGAGGCAGATCGGCCTGAGCTGCTGGTGGCCGATCCGGTGGTGTTCCCCGATCTGGGCATCTGGCATCCCCTGGCGCCGGGGATGTTCGAAGACCTGAAGGAATACCTCAACTGGAGCTCCAGCCGCTCCGATCTCACCGAGAAGGCCCGCAAAGGGCCTGTGATCGGGCTGGTACTCCAGCGCAGCCACATCGTCACTGGCGATGAGGCCCATTACGTGGCCGTGATCCAGGAGCTGGAATACCGCGGCGCCACCGTGATCCCGGTGTTCTGCGGGGGCCTCGACTTCTCCAAACCGGTCAACCAGTTCTTCTACGACCCGCTCAACCCCGAGCAGCCGATCGTGGACGGTGTGGTGAGCCTCACCGGCTTCGCCCTGGTGGGCGGGCCGGCCCGGCAGGACCATCCCAAAGCGATCGATGCCTTGAAGCGGCTCAACGTCCCTTACATGGTGGCGCTGCCGCTGGTGTTCCAGACCACCCAGGAGTGGGAGGAGAGCGACCTGGGCCTGCACCCGGTACAGGTGGCGCTGCAGATTGCCATCCCGGAACTCGACGGAGCCATCGAGCCGATCGTGCTCAGCGGCCGCGACGACGCCACCGGCAAGGCCCACACCCTGCAGGACCGGGTGGATGCCATCGCCGAGCGCGCCATCCGCTGGGCCTCGCTGCGCATCAAGCCCCGCGCCGAGAAGAAGCTGGCGATCACGGTGTTCAGTTTCCCGCCCGACAAGGGCAACGTGGGCACCGCCGCCTACCTGGACGTGTTCGGCTCGATCTTCCGGGTGCTGGAGGAGATGAAGGCCAAGGGCTATGCGATCAGCGACATGCCGCGCAGCTCCAAGGCGCTGATGGAGGCCGTGCTCAAGGATCCTGAGGCCCTCGAGGGTTCCCCGGAGCTGGCGATCGCCCACCGCATGAGCGTGGCCGAGTACGAGCGCCTCACCCCCTACTGCGAGCGGCTGGAGGAGAACTGGGGCAAGCCCCCCGGCAACCTGAACAGCGACGGCACCAACCTGCTGATCTACGGCCGCCACTTCGGCAACGTGTTCGTTGGGGTGCAGCCCACCTTCGGCTACGAGGGTGATCCGATGCGGCTGCTCTACTCGCGCAGCGCCAGCCCCCACCACGGCTTCGCCGCCTACTACACCTACCTGGAGAAGGTGTGGCAGGCCGACGCGGTGCTCCACTTCGGCACCCACGGCTCGCTCGAGTTCATGCCGGGCAAGCAGATGGGCATGAGCGAAACCTGCTATCCCGATTCGCTGATCGGCGCCCTGCCAAACCTCTACTACTACGCCGCCAACAACCCCTCCGAGGCCACGATCGCCAAGCGGCGGGGCTACGCCTCCACGATCAGCTACCTCACACCTCCGGCCGAGAACGCCGGGCTTTACAAGGGCCTCAAGGAGCTTGGCGAGCTGGTGGGCAGCTACCAGCAGCTGCGCGAGAGTTCCCGCGGCGTGCAGATCGTGAACGCGATCGTCGAAACGGCGCGCCAGTGCAACCTCGACAAGGACGTAGCCCTCCCCGAGGCCGATGCGGCGGAGCTCGACCAGGACGCCCGCGACGGCGTGGTGGGCGCGGTGTACCGCCAGCTGATGGAAATCGAGAGCCGCCTGTTGCCTTGCGGCCTGCACACGATCGGCAAGCCGCCCACCGCCGAGGAAGCGATCGCCACCCTGGTGAACATCGCCGCCCTGGAGCGGGAAGAGGAAGGCCTGCGCTCGCTGCCAGGGCTGCTGGCCGAGAGCCGTGGCCGCAGCATCCAGGAGGTGTACAAGGGCAACGACGCCGGCGTGCTTGCCGACGTGGAGCTCAACCGGGTGATCACCGAAACCTGCCGCGCCGCGGTGGGCGCGATGGTGAAGGAGGTCACCGGCGCCGACGGCCGCGTGACCCTGCGCCGCAACTTCGGCTGGTTCTTCGAGCTGCTGGAGCGCTTCGGCATCCGCTTCCCCAGCCCCGCTCTGGCGGCCTGCCGCAGCGCCGGCTTCCCCGAGGTGGATCAGGCGGAGCTCGATCGCACCTTCGCCTACCTGCGCTTCTGCCTCGAGCAGATCTGCGCCGACATGGAGATGGAGAGCCTGCTGCGGGCCCTCGACGGCGAATACGTGCTGCCGGGTCCCGGCGGTGATCCGATCCGCAACCCCGGCGTACTGCCCAGCGGCAAGAACATCCACGCCCTCGATCCCCAGGCGATCCCCACCCGGGCCGCCATCGCCGCCGCCAAGGTGGTGGTGGATCGGCTGATCGAACGCCAAAAGGAGGAGCAGGGCAGCTGGCCGGAAACGATCGCCTGCGTGCTCTGGGGAACCGACAACATCAAGACCTACGGCGAATCCCTGGCCCAGATCCTCTGGTTCATCGGCGTGCGGCCCCTGCCCGATTCCCTCGGCCGGGTGAACAAGCTCGAGCTGATCCCGCTGGAGGAGCTGGGTCGCCCCCGCATCGATGTGGTGGTGAACTGCTCGGGTGTGTTCCGCGATCTGTTCATCAACCAGATGGCCCTGATCGATCAGGGGGTGAAGATGGCAGCCGAGGCCGATGAGCCCCTGGAGATGAACTTCGTGCGCAAGCACAGCCAGGAGCAGGCGAAGCAGCAGGGCATCTCGCTGCGGGATGCGGCCACGCGGGTGTTCTCGAATGCCAGCGGCAGTTACTCCTCGAATGTCAACCTGGCGGTGGAGAACAGCACCTGGGAGGAGGAGGGCGAACTGCAGGAGATGTACCTTTCCCGCAAAACCTTCGCCTTCAACGCCGACAATCCAGGCGAGATGAACCAGAACCGCGAAGTGTTCGAGTCGGCGATGAAAACAGCCGATGTCACCTTCCAGAACCTGGATTCAGCCGAAATCTCGCTCACGGACGTGAGCCACTATTTCGACAGTGATCCCACGAAGCTGATTGCGAATCTGCGCGACGACGGCAAGGCTCCGGCCAGCTACATCGCCGATACCACCACAGCCAACGCCCAGGTACGCTCCCTCAGCGAAACGATCCGCCTGGATTCGCGCACCAAGCTGCTCAATCCCAAGTGGTATGAGGGCATGCTCAACTCCGGCTACGAGGGCGTGCGCGAGGTGGCCAAGCGACTCAACTTCACCCTGGGCTGGAGCGCCACCAGCGGCCAGGTCGATAACTTCGTGTACGAGGAGGCCAACGACACCTTCATCAACGACCCTGAGATGCGCAAGCGGCTGATGGAGCTCAACCCTCACAGCTTCCGCCGCATCGTTGGCACCTTGCTGGAAGTGAACGGCCGAGGCTACTGGAAAACAAGCGACGAGAACATCGCCCAGCTGCAGGAGATCTACCAGGAGATTGAGGATCGGATCGAAGGGGTGACGGAGGGCTGAGCCCGCCGCACTCAGGCACATTCTCAGGCTGATCTCACTGAGTCTTGCGCTTCGCGGATGTTCCCTCCAGCCAGCCCTCCATAGGGTGAGACCTGTGGCGCGATGGCGATGGCTGGGATCGATCGGCACAACAGGGCTGGCGCCAGCCCCACACGAGCTGGGCTGGGAACATGGGGGGGGCCTTGCCGCGCTGACGGCCATCACCCTGGCGCCGGCTCCGGCACAGGCGGCCTTCTTCAACGTGACCCAGAACACGTGGGGAACCACCTCGGACGTGGGTTCGTTCGCCTGGGCCATCGAGCAGGCGAATCTCACCAACGGTGCCGACGTGATCGCGGTGGCCGATGGCCTGCAGATCGACGTGGACGCAGCCACCGCCACCAGCAGCCCGTTCAACCTGGCGACGATCTCGGAATCGGTGACGATCCTGGGCAACAACGCCCGCCTGGTGGGAAATCCCTCGTTCCTGATCCAGCCCTCGACGGTTGTCACCAAGGACAACCCGCAGAAACCCCGCTATTCGCCAACCGGCAGCGATATCCCGCTGGAAGATTCGTTCTCCTTCCTGAAGATCGGCACGTTCAATGCCAACAACAGCGGAATCAGCGTTTCGATCAGCAACCTCAACACCAACGGGCTGAACCGCATTGCGCAGGTGAATCAGGGGGCCTCGCTGCGCTACAGCGGCAGCGCCTTCGAGCAGTCGGTGAACTTCACCGGTGGCAGCACCGGCTGCTGCTTCTCGGGCTTCGCCGGCTCCACGATCAGCCTCGATAACGTGCTGATCCGCGATGCCCGCACCTTCAACAGCCCGCTCGGCCTGGCCTTCGATGCCCTGATCTCCGCCGAGGATGCCACCCTCAACATCAGCAACAGCCGGATCGAACGTTCCGCCGGCGCTGGCGCCATCTCGCTGGTGGGCGGTGTCGCCAATGTGGTGAGTTCGGTGCTGTTCGGCTCCGGTGGCGTGAGCGCCGTGGGGGGCACCGCAGAACCCACCGGCACCCTGAAATTCGTCAACAGCCTCGCCTATCTCACCGGCCCCCTGGAGAACGGCGGACTGGATGATGACGTGCGCACCAATCGCTTCCTCGCCGGCGACGGCGGCCTGATCGAGGTGATCGCCTCCACCATCCTTTCCGACAACGCCACGATCCTGGGGCAATCGGAGGGGGACTATGACAACGGCGTTCCGCTCACCGTCGACGGCGGCAGCATCCACCTCAGCTCCTCCGCCGTTATGGCCACCCAGTTCGCCGGCCTCCCGGATCAGATCGCCTATGTGGTCTACGGCGGTGGGAGCTACAGCGCCGATGCTTTCTCCTGGGTGCGCCCCACCGGCAACCAGAGCGCCACCGACCTGAAGACACTGTTCGGGCAGCCAGGCCTCCTCACCGGCTTGCCCGGCATTCCCGTGGAGGTGGCCTCGCTCGACCCTCTGGTGGAGTTCCTGTTGCCCTATCCCCAGGGGGCCTATCCGGCGGTTCCCGGGGTGCTGATCGGTGTGGTGCCCGACGCCGGACCCGGGGGGACCAACGAACTGATCAACCCGATCGATGGCTCCCCGATCACCACCGATGTGTTCGGCAACCCCCGCACCACCAACGGCCTGCGCAATGTGGGGGCGGTGCAGGCGGCGGTTCCCGGGCCGTTGCCCCTGCTCGGGGTGGCCAGTGCCTACGGCTGGTGCCGTCGCCTGCGGCGCCGGACCCGTGCCCAGCGGGCGCAACGCCGCGGGAGCATCGTGGACTGATCCGCCCGTGGAGCCCAGACCCATGTCGGCCCAGCGCCCCCATGACCCCTTGAGGGGGGCGGGTCTGGCCCAGGTGCTGGCCACCAGCGATTTCGCGGAATGGGAGGCGGCCACGAGCCGCACCCTGGGCCATCACCACAGCCGCCTGCTTGAACCGGATACCGGCTTCGAAGCCCGCTACCGCCTGGGCAGGGCCGGTGCTCTGCAGGTGCTGCACATCCGCGGCCGTGGTCCGGTGGAGCTGGAGCGAACCCAGCAGGCGCACGTCGTGCTCTGGCTGCCTTTGCTCGGCACCAGTCAGGAGCGCCTCAATGGCAGACCGATCTGCGCCGAGCCCGGGATGGCCCTGCTGTTCAGGCCCGGCGATGAGATGCTCGGCCGGACCAGCCAGGAACTGGAGGGGGTGTCGGTTCTGGTGCCGGAACCGCTGCTGCCTGGCGGCGGGCCATCCCTGCTGAACAGGGGACCCCGCGCCAGGGAGGTGATCGCCCAGGTGTGGGATCTGGCGGAGGCCACGGCACAGGGCCAGCACGGCCTGGAACACGGAGCTCTGGCCCTGGTGGAGGCCCTGCGGGTCTGGCAGCTGGAACAGAACGAGCCGGAAGCGGGATGGCGGGAGCGGCACAGTGCTGCCCGGGCTCGCACGTTGGTGAACGAGGCGATCCTCTGGATGCAGGCTCACCTTGGTGTGCCGTTCGCCGTGACGGACCTGGCCACGGGCCTCAGTTCATCGGTGCGGGCCCTGCAATACGCCTTCCATCACGAACTGGGCCATCCCCCCCTTGCGGAAGCCCGTCGGCTGCGGCTGCGGGCACTGCGTCAACTTCTGCTCGACCCGGAGCAGAGCCGAATGTCCATCGGCATGCTGATGGCCGAATGCGGATTGCTGGGTGGCGGAAGCACGGCGCGGGACTACAGGCGGCTCTGGGGAGAGCTGCCGCGACGGACACGGCAGCGACTCTCGACACGCTGATCCCAAACGGGGCTGACTCAGTTGGCCGTCTGGCCGAGTTGCACCGGGATGCGCGGCACCGGAAAGCCGTTGCTGCTGAGGGTGTCGGCGATCACGCGATTGGTGTCGAAATAAACCTGCCAGTAGTGATCGTTGTGGGTGTAGGGGCGAACCGCCAGCCGGGGCCCACGCTCGCTGAAACTCAGCAGTTCCACATCGGCTTCCTTGCCCGCGTACTGGTTCGGAACGGCCTTGAGGGCCTCCTTGAGCAGGGAGATGGCCCGATTCACATCGGCGCTGCTGTCGAGCTGAGCTTCCAGTTCGACACGGCGGTAGGGATGGGAAGAGAAGTTCACGATCGTGTCGCCGAAGAACTTGCCGTTGGGAACGATGTGACGCACGTTGTCGGGCGCAAGGACCGTGGTGACAAACATGCCGATCTCCTCAACCGTGCCGGTGACACCACCAGCGCTGACGAAATCACCGGTGCTCACAGGCCGGAAAATCTGAAGGAAGACACCGGCGGCGAAGTTGCTGAGCATGCCGCTCCATGCTGCGCCGATGGCCACACCGGCACCGGCCAGCAGGGCAGCAAAGCTGGCTGTCTGGATGCCGAAGAAGCCGAGGATCGCCACCACCAGCACCACCCGCAGCAGGGCGCCGAGGATGTTGAGCAGGAAGCCGATCAGGGTGGGATCAAGGCTGCTCTTGTTGAAGGTGCGGCGGAGCACCTTGAGAACCATCCGGATCAGCCAGGTGCCCACGATCCAGAGGGCAACAGCGCCGGCAAGCTTGAACAGAAACGGCACCAGGATGGTGATCACCATCGAGGGATTGGCTGCCAAGGCGGCAGGACTTGGCACAGCAGCCAGGAAGGACATTCGTGCTGATTTCTTAGCAGCGGCAAGCAAACCAAATGGTCAGCACCTGTGTCAAGACGAAGCCGCTGCCTGTGAGGAGACGAGCAAATCCTGGCGGCACAGCGCATCGGTCATCCTGGCCGTCTGCACAATCGGGCCTACATCATGAACCCTCAACACTTCGGCACCCCGGCTGATCGCCAGGGCACAGACCGCCGCCGTTCCCCACAGCCTTGCCCGGGGGCGCGGTTCATCGAGCACGGCACCGATGAAGCGTTTGCGTGAGGGGCCCACCAGCAGCGGGAACCCCTCACCCGCCAGGCGATCAAGGCCCTGCAAGAGCACCAGATTTTGATCGGAGGTCTTGGCGAAGCCGAGGCCCGGGTCCCAGAGGATCCGCTGCGGCGGCACACCGGCAGCCAACAGCTGGTCGGTGGCGGTGAGCAGCTCGGCCCGCACCTCCGCCAGCACATCTCCATACACAGCCAGGCCATCCATGGCACGGCTGTCGCCCCGGTTGTGCATCAGCACATAGGGGCAGCCGGCTGCCGCCACGAGGGCCGCCATCGCCGGATCGCGCAGGGCACAGCCGCCGCGCACGTCATTCACCCAGTCGGCCCCTTCCGCCAGCGCAACCTCAGCCACAGTGGCGCGGAAGGTATCCACCGACAGCAGGGCGGTGGGATAGGCGCTGCGAAGTGCGCGCAGCACCGGCAGCAACCGTTCGCATTCGGCCTCCGCGCCGATCTCACCTGCCCCCGGCCTGGTGCTCTGGGCCCCGAGATCCAGCACATCCGCCCCGGCCGCCAGCATCCGCTGGGCCTGGCGGACCGCGGCCTCCGGACGGTCGAAGCGGCCCCCGTCACTGAAGGAGTCCGGGGTGAGGTTGAGGATCCCCATCACCCAGGTCCGAGATCCATCCGGCAGCAGGGGCCGCTCCGGAGGAACGGGATCGACCGCCGGGACCATCGCCAGGGATGCAGATGCTCCCCATCCTGGGATGCGAGCCGGAGCGCGTTCGCAGGCGGCTTCAGGGTTTGCCGTCGATCAGGGCCTTCAGCCACGCGAGGTGAGGGCCCTCCTCCGGCAGTTCGATCACGAATTCCTGGCCGATGCGAGCCGAGCGCAGCAGCACCGCGTCACCGTGGCGCTGCCACAGCCCGGGATCACGGTGATAGCTGAGCGTGGGCGCGCACGGCTCCGGCAACCACCAGCCGGGCAGGCGCCAAAGACTGCGTCTGTCAGCGTCCGGAGCGGTGAGCTGCCGGTGGGGGGTAGCCCGCTGGAAACGGCCTGCCACCGGCGCGGCGAAGGACGCCAACCGGGAGCCAGGGGCCGCCAGGTAGAGGGTGTTGTGGGGATCGGACCGCAGATCGCTCCGTCGGTGATGGGGATGGTCCAAAAGCCAGGGGTGGAGAGCCAGGCAGCGCTCAGGCTCCCGACCCAGGGGCAGGACCTCCCCCACCTCCAGCCAGCCGAACATGAGATGGAGATCGGGGGAGGCGGACCGGTAGGCCCAGCGGCCATGCCGGCGCTCCACATCACGGAACCAGCCGAAGAAAAGGAAGAGATCGCCCACCCCCACCCCCTCGCGCCGCAGGTGGCCGGCGGCGGCTCCGGCCTGTCCCAGACAGGGACGCCACCCCGGCCGGGCGTCGGCCGGGGGCACCAGCTGAGGATCCGCATGCACCGACAGCTCCGGATCCAGCCGGCCTCCGCTCAGGTCTGGCAGCAACTCCTCCAGGGCTGGGGAGCCGAGCGGGAGAGGAATCTGGCCCAGGCTGGTGGTCTCCGCCGGATGGGGAATCGGCAGGGGCAGCAAGGTGCCGTCCGGCAGGATCGGACTGGGGATGCCTCCGTGGCGGGCATCGAATCCCTTGCGGGAAAGCACCAGCTTCACCGCCGGCTGGCAGGCTCCCGAACCCGTCGGGCCGGCATCAGACGGCCACCGGCACCTGGTAATTGACGATGCGGGCGAAGCCCACCGGATCGAGGGAGGCGCCGCCCACCAGCACACCGTCGATGTCGCTCTGGGCCATCAGCTCATCGATGGTGGCCGGGTTCACCGAGCCGCCGTACTGAACGATCACGTCGGGGTTGCCGACCCAGCCGCGGATCAGCGCGCAGATGCGATTGGCCTCGTCGGCGGCGCAGGTCTTGCCGGTGCCGATGGCCCAGATCGGCTCATAGGCCACGATCAGCCGGGAGGGATCGATACCTTCAAGACCCTGCTCCACCTGGCGGTGGATCACGCGCTCGGTCTCGCGGGCCTCACGTTGATCCAGGCTCTCACCCACACAGAGGATCGGAATCAGGTCGTGGGCCTGGGCGGAGCGGGCCCGCAGATTGATCTGTTCGTCGGTTTCGCTGTAGTACTTGCGAGGCTCGCTGTGGCCCACGATCGCGTGGCTCACCCCGTGCTCGATCAGCATCGGCGCTGAAATCATGCCGGTATAGGCACCCTTCTCCTCCCAGTGCACGTTCTGGCCTGCGATCGCCACGCCGGCACCATCCAGATGGCGACAGAGGGTGGGAATCGAGGTGAAGGGAGGGGCGATGACCACCTGGCGATCGGCCGGCAGGTCGGCGATCAACGGCCGGAAGGCAGCGGCGAACTCCCGCGTCTCCGCGCAGGTCATGTGCATCTTCCAGTTCCCGGCGATGACGGTCTTGCGCACCTGCGGCCCCTCGTGATCGGATTCGGCCCAGGCTAAGCCGACGGCGGGCCTCCATCCCCAGCGGGGGAGCGTTCCGGGGGCATCACCAGCCGCTCGATGCCATCGATCTCCACCGCATCGCCGATGGCCAGACTGCGCCCGCGCCGCGTCTCGATCGCCCCGTTCACCTTCACGTCACCGCGCTGAATGCGGTGCTTGGCCTCGCCGCCGGTGGCCACCAGGCCCTGCCATTTGAGGTATTGATCGAGCTTCACGGACGGGGCTTAGGTTGCCCCGATGCTTGCACCCTCGCCGGCGGGCTTCCGCAGACTCTGGCCCCTGCTGAAGCCCCATCGGCGACGCCTGGTGGCCGGCGGCCTCTGCATGCTGGTGTACGTGGCCTGCTGGCCGCTGCTGGCCTGGCTGGCCGGCCGGCTGATCCCGGCGATCGGCGCCGGCGACTTCCCGGCCGTGCTGCGGGCGGTGGGGGGCGCCCTGGCGGTGTTCCTGATTCAGAAGATCGCCCAGTTCGGTCAGGACACCCTGCTGGCCGGCCCGGCCCTGCGGGTGAGCCAGGAGCTGCGCCGCCGGGTGTTCGATCGGCTGCAGCGCCTGGAGTTCGGCGCCCTCGAAAAGCTCTCGGCCGGCGACCTCACCTACCGGCTCACCGAGGACGCGGACCGGGTGGGCGAGGTGATCTACAAGACGATCCAGGACACCACCCCCAGCGCCCTGCAACTGGTGGTGGTGCTGGGCTACATGATCTGGCTGGACGTGCCCCTGGCCCTGGCCACCCTGCTGCTGGCGCCGCTAGTGGCGGTGCTGGTGAGCGTCTTCGGCGCCCGGGTGATGGCGGCGGCCGAGCGCAGCCAGAAGCAGGTGAGCGAGCTGGCGGCGCTGCTGGGTGAGGCCATCGGCGGGCTGCCCCTGGTGCGGGCCTTCGCCGCCGAACCCTGGCTGCAACAGCGCTTCGACGAGGAGATCGACCTGCATCGCCAGGCCCGCTACCGCACCCTCAAGCTGCTCGCCCTGCAGCATCCGGTGGTGGGCTTCATCGAAGCGGCCGGCATCCTGGCGGTGCTGCTGATCGGCGCCGCGCGCATCCAGGCCGGTGGCCTCAACAGCCAGAGCTTCAGCAGCTATGTGGCGGCGCTGCTGATGCTGATCGATCCGATCTCCCACCTCACCACCAACTACAACGAGTTCCAGCAGGGGCAGGCCTCGCTGCGGCGGCTGCGGGCGATCGAGGCGGAGCCGATCGAAACGCCCGACCGCCCCGGCGCCCGCGCCCTTCCCCCCGGCAGCGTGCGGGGCGAACTGGTGCTCGAGCAGGTGAGCTTCGGCTACGACCCGGCCCAGCCGGTGCTCCACGATCTCAACCTCGCCATCGCTCCCGACCAGGTGGTGGCCCTGGTGGGCCCCTCCGGAGCGGGCAAGAGCACCCTGTTCTCGCTGCTGCTGCGCTTCAACACTGCCCAGCGGGGCCGGGTGCTGCTCGACGGCCACGACCTGGCCGACCTGCAGGCGCGCGAGCTGCGCCGCACCGTGGCCCTGGTGCCGCAGCGCTCCAATGTGTTCTCCGGCACGGTGGCCGAGGCGATCGCCTTCGGCCGCCCCGCCCGCCGCGATCAGATCGTGCGCGCCGCCGAACTGGCCAACGCCGATGGCTTCATCGCCGCCCTGCCGGACGGCTACGACAGCCGCATCGAAGAGCGGGGCAGCAACTTCTCCGGGGGCCAGCTGCAGCGGCTGGCGATCGCCCGCGCCGTGCTGGGCGATCCGGCCGTGCTGCTGCTCGACGAGGCCACCAGCGCCCTCGACGCCGAAGCCGAGGAGGCGGTGCAGCGCGGACTGCACCAGGCGATGGCAGGCCGCACCGTGCTGGTGATCGCCCACCGCCTGGCCACGGTCCAGGAAGCCGATCGAATCCTGGTGCTGGAAGCGGGGCGGATCGTGGAGGAAGGCACCCACGACGGCCTGATGGCCCGGGGCGGCCGTTACCGCGACCTCTGCCTGCGCCAGTTCATCCGCCTGGAAGCCGAGGTGGAGCGGTCCGTATCCTGAGGCCGAACCCAAGGATCGCTGATGCAGACCCCCGGCCAGCCGCAGAACCAGAATCCGGTCCTCACCTTCGAGGGCCGTCGCTACGACCTCAACAGCCTCCCGGAAGACCTCAAGGAACTGGTGCGCGGCATGCAGGTGGCCGACGCCCAGCTGCGGATGCACGAAGACACCCTGAAGGTGCTGGCGGTGGGCCGTCAGTCGATGGCGGCCCAGCTGAACGAGCGGCTCAAGAGCATCGTGCCGCTCCCCGACGGCATCTGAGCGCCAGGCCGCCGGCCTGAGCGTCAGGCCAGGGGAGCGAGATCCTCGAAGCGGAACACCTGCCGCCCCGCAGGGGTTTCCCCGTGGGCTTCGCTCTCCACCACCCGCTCGCTCAGCACCCACGGGCCGCCCTCGGTCAGGGGCACGAAGGTGTCGGTGAAGCGGCTCAGGCCGCCCTTGGGCTCGCCGGTGGCGGGATCGGCGTAGCGGCTGGTGTAGCTGCGGCTGAGATAGCCACTTCCGGTGTCGATCGTGCTCTCGGTGAAGATCGTCACCACCGTTCCGTGAATGTGGCGGTGCACCATCGTCACCACATCGCCATTGATGCGGTAGCGATCGCCGGCTCCCTTGCCGCCCACGATCACCTCGGTGCCCACGGCGTCGGTGTCACCGGCGGTGAAGGTGTTCTCGCCGTGGGTCTGCTCGAAGCTGCGGCGCACCCGGTGAATGGCCACCTCCCACAGCTGGGAGGCCACAGCCTTGTGCACCTCCGGATCGTCGATACCCTCCACCTGGGCCTTGAGGTCGGCCCCCACGGTGAAGGTGCCCTCCACGCGGCGATCGTCCTGCTCCCACACGCAGCGGCCGAGGTAGCCGCCGAAGCCGGGCGCCCAGGTGTAGCGGTTCTCGTAGGCGGCACGGAACGCCGCGGTGGCATCGCTGCCGGGAACCAGGGGGGCGGAGGCGGTGGCGTCCAGGGTGGAGGAGGTCACGGGGGGCAGGGTCTGGGACGGAGCTTCACCCTAACCAGAGCCTCGGCCTCACCCCAAGGCGGCGGGATGGATGTCCTGAAGAGCGGCGACCTCCATGGTGGGCTCGTCCTGCAGGGCGGCGATCCCCTCCACCGCCGCCCGGGCTCCGGACAGGGTGGTGACGGTGGGCACGGCGTAATCGAGGGCGGCGCGGCGCAGGTAGCGATCGTCGTGGGCGGCCTGGCGGCCGATGGGGGTGTTGATCACCAGCTGCACCCGGCCGGAGCGGATCTCATCCTCGATGTTGGGCCGGCCCTCATGCACCTTCAGCACGGTTTCCACCGCCAGCCCGCTCCGCTCCAGCACCTCGGCGGTGCCGGCGGTGGCCATCAGGGCGAAGCCGGCCTCCGCCAGACGGCGCGCCACTGGCACCAGGGCGGGCTTGTCGCGGTCGTGGGTGGAAAGGAACACGGTGCCGGCGGTGGGCAGGGCCTCGCCCGCCGCCAGTTCGGCCTTGGCATAGGCCAGTCCGAAGCCCGGGGCGATGCCCATCACCTCGCCGGTGCTGCGCATCTCCGGGCCCAGCAGGGTGTCGCAGCCTGGGAAGCGCTTGAAGGGCAGCACCGCCTCCTTCACGGTCTGGCGGGGAGGGATGGGTTCGGCCCGGAGGCCCGCCGCCGCGAGCGTGCTGCCGGCCATCACGCGGCTGGCGATCTTGGCGAGGGGAACGCCGGTGGCCTTGGCCACGAACGGCACCGTGCGGGAGGCCCGTGGGTTCGCCTCGATGATGAACACGATCTCAGCGCCGTCGGCATCGCGCTGCACGGCGAACTGGAGGTTGATCAGGCCGCGCACCTCCAGGGCCAGGGCGAGGTCGCTGCTCCAGCGTCGGATCGTGGCCAGGGCCTCCTGCCCCAGCGTCACCGCCGGCAGGGCGCAGGCCGAATCGCCCGAGTGGATGCCGGCCGGTTCGATATGTTCCATCAGCCCACCGACGCGCACTGTTCCCTCGGCATCGCAGAGGGCATCCACATCCACCTCCACGGCGTTCTCCAGGTACTGATCGATCAGCACCGGATGGTCGGGCTCCACCTGCACCGCCTCGTTCATGTAGCGGTTGAGCTCCTCCTCGTCGTACACCACCTCCATGGCGCGGCCGCCGAGCACGTAGCTGGGGCGCACCACGACGGGGTAACCAACAGCCGTCGCCACCGCTCTCGCTTCGTCACTGGTCCGAGCCAGGCCGTTGCGCGGCTGGCGGATCTCCAGCCGCCTCAGAATCGCCTCGAACTGCTCCCGGTCCTCAGCCCGGTCGATCGACTCCGGCGAGGTGCCCCACACCCGGGTGCCGGTGGCCAGCCCCTCCGGGGAGGCCAGCCAATGGAGCAGGGGCATCGCCAGCTTCAGCGGGGTCTGGCCGCCGAACTGAACAATCACACCCTCGGGCTTCTCCGCTTCGATCACGTTGAGCACGTCTTCGAGGGTGAGCGGCTCGAAGTAGAGGCGGTCGCTGGTGTCGTAGTCGGTGGAGACCGTTTCGGGATTGCTGTTCACCATGACCGTGGCGAAGCCGGCGTCGCGCAGGGCGAAGGAGGCGTGGCAACAGCAGTAGTCGAACTCGATGCCCTGGCCGATGCGGTTGGGGCCGCCGCCGAGGATCATCACCTTGCGGCGGGTCTCGGGCTGCACCTCGTCTTCGGCTGCCAGAACCCTCAGCACGCCGTCGTCACCCAGCCGCTCCAGCGGCCGTTCGTAGGTGGAGTAGTGGTAGGGCGTGCTGGAGGCGAACTCGGCAGCGCAGGTGTCCACCGTCTTGAACACCGCGTTCACCCCCAGGGCCTGCCGATGCCGCCGCACCGCCAGTTCGTCGGCACCGGTGGCCCAGGCAATCTGCCGGTCGGAGAAGCCGTGCTGCTTGAGGGTGAGCAGGGCCTCGGCATCGAGATCGGTCAGCGCCCGGCCCCGCAGCAGGGCGTGCTCCACGTCGAGGATGCCCCGCAGCTTCGCCAGGAACCAGGGGTCGATGGCGCTGAGGCGGTGGATGTCCTCGTCGCTGCGGCCAGCCACCATCGCCGTGCGCACGGCGAAGATGCGATCGGGGGTGGGGGTGCGCAGGTCGCGATCGAGATCGCCGGCTTCCGGTGGCGCGTCGGGACGATCACAGCCCCAACCGGCATGGCCGGTTTCGAGCGAGCGCAGGGCCTTCTGGAACGACTCCTCGAAGCAGCGGCCGATCGCCATGGCTTCCCCCACCGACTTCATCGAGGTGGTGAGCACGGCGGGGCTGCCGCGGAACTTCTCGAAGGCGAAGCGCGGCACCTTCGTGACCACGTAGTCGATCGTGGGCTCAAAGCATGCCGGCGTGGCACCGGTGATGTCGTTGACGATCTCGTCGAGGGTGTACCCCACTGCCAGGCGGGCGGCGATCTTGGCGATCGGGAAGCCGGTGGCCTTGGAAGCCAGGGCCGAGGAGCGGCTGACGCGGGGATTCATCTCGATCACCACCACGTCCCCGTTGGCCGGGTTGACGGCGAACTGAATGTTGCTGCCACCGGTGTCGACGCCGATCTCGCGGATGATGGCGATCGACTGATCGCGAAGCCGCTGGTACTCGCGGTCGGTGAGGGTCTGGGCCGGGGCCACGGTGATCGAGTCACCGGTGTGCACCCCCATCGGATCGAGGTTCTCGATCGAGCACACGATCACCACGTTGTCGGCGGTGTCGCGCATCACCTCCAGCTCGAATTCCTTCCAGCCGAGCAACGACTGTTCAATCAGGATCTGGCTGACGGGGCTGGCCTCCAGGCCGCTCTTGCAGATGGCGCGGAAATCCTCGGGGTTGTAGGCGATGCCGCCACCCGAGCCGCCGAGGGTGAAGGCCGGACGGATGATGCGCGGGTAGCTGCCGATCGCCTCCCCCACCGCCTCGGCCTCCTCCAGCGTGTTGGCGATGCCCGACGGGCATACCTGCACACCGATGCGGGCCATGGCCTCCTTGAACAGCAGGCGGTCCTCGGCCGTGCGGATGGCGTCGAGATCGGCACCGATCAACTCCACCCCCCAGCGCTCCAGGGTGCCGTTCTCCGCCAGGGCGACGGCAAGGTTCAGGGCCGTCTGGCCGCCCATGGTGGGCAGGAGGGCATCGGGCCGCTCGATCTCGATCACCCGCGCCACCACCTCGGGCGTCAGCGGCTCGATATAGGTGCGGTCGGCAAGCTCCGGATCGGTCATGATCGAAGCAGGGTTGGAATTCACCAGTACCACTTCGTAGCCCTCGGCCCGCAAGGCCTTACACGCCTGGGTGCCGGAATAGTCGAACTCGCAGGCCTGGCCGATCACGATCGGCCCCGACCCCAGCAGCAGGATGCGACGGAGATCCGTGCGGCGGGGCATGGGGGTCAGGTTGCCAAACCGACCCAGCCTCTCACGATGGCGGAGTCGCGGGCGGTCTTCCACCCCACCTGTGGCTTCGCCACCCGGAGGTGATCGCTAGTGTGGTCGGGTTCCGACACCCGCTGCCGCAGCCGATGAGCGAACTCCAGCGCCTGAAGGGGCTGCTGCCCCCGGAGATGCAGAGCTGGGTGTTCGTCGAAGCCGCCGCCTCGGTCGACCCTCCGCTGATCACGATCGAGGAGATCGGGCGCGACGAGATGGAGATCCAGGTGGATCTCGAGAAGTGGGATGCCCTGGCCCTCGACCACCGCAATCTCCTCTTCTGGCACGAGGTGGGCCGTGTTCAGAACGACGCTGTCCCCCGGGACGGCTGGGAGATGGCGGCCCTGGCGATCGGCCTGGGCGGTGCCATCGGCGAGCTCTGGGTGCAGGACGGCCTGCTGCTGCTGATGGCCATGGGCCTCTCGGGCTTCGCCGGTTATCGCCTCTATCTCAAGAACAACTCCGAGAAGCGCCTGCGCGATGCCATCAGCGCCGACGAACGGGCCATCGACCTGGCCTGCCGCTTCGGCTACAGCCTGCCCAATGCCTACAAGAGCCTGGGCGGAGCCCTCAAGGAACTGGTGGAGCAGACTCGCAAGAAGCGGCGTCGCGCCTTCTACGAAGACCGGCTGGAGGCCTTGCGCAAAAGTGCCGGCAAAGCACGCGCTGAGATGGCCCAGCAGCAGGGATCCCGCCAGTCGGTGAGCAGCGAGAACGTGTATGGCTGAACTCGCTCCCGGCAACCGGCCCCTGGTGGTGCCCGGCGACAGCGAATCCCTGGCCCGGCTGGCCGCTGAGGCCTGCGACGACCGCAAGGCGGTGGACATCCGCATGATCCGGGTGGACGAGGTGTCCTCCCTGGCCGACTGGTTCGTGATCTGCAGCGGCCTTTCCGACGTTCAGGTGCGGGCGATCGCCCGCTCCGTGGAGGACCGCCTCGAACAAGAGGCCGGCCGGTTGCCTCTGCGCCGTGAAGGCCAGAGCGAAGGCCGCTGGTTGCTGCTCGACTACGGCGAGCTGATCGTGCACGTGCTCACCCCCCAGGAGCGCAGCTACTACGACCTGGAATCGTTCTGGGGCCACGGGGAGCAGATCCGCTGGGTGCCCCAGCCCCCTGCAGCCTGAGCGCGGTGGCGAACGGCGACACCCAGCACGGAATGCCGGCGGGTCCCCCCATCGCCCAGGAGGGTCCCTGTCCCGTGCCCCCCGAGCAGCGGCCGCTGCGGGAGTACGAGCAGCTGCTGGCCTCCTGGTTCTTCTCCTGGCCGGCGGGTTCTGCCGCTCGGCTTCCCAGGATCCTGGCAACGGCCTGGCTGCTCGCCCTGCCCCTCTGCCTGCTGGTGGCCAGCGGCAGTGTCAGCCTGCGCCGCAACCTCCCGCAGTTGGCTGCCGCCGCCGCGGTGGCGGCCCTGTTGCCACCCCTGCTGCTGCTGCTGCGCCAGTGGCTGGGCTGGAGCTACGTTCGTCGCCGCCTGCTGGCCCACACCGTGGAGTACGAGGAGTCGGGCTGGTACGACGGCATGGAGTGGGAGAAGCCACTCGCCTGGCGCCAGCAAGACCTTCTGGTGGCCCGCCATCAGGTCAGCCCCGTACTCACCCGCATCGTGCGGGGGATCGGCGTGACCGCCACCCTGCTCCTGAGTGGAACCGCCCTCTGCCAGGCTCTCTGAGACCGCGCAACCCGTCCATGGCGCTTCCCTCCAGCTTTTCCGGTTCGTCCCGCCCGGGCGTGCCGCCCCTGGAGGTCAGGCTGTTGCGCAACGGCATCGTCGAGTCGCGCCATCGGGTGCATGCGGTGGTGGGCGATCAGCGCGGGCGGGTGCTGATGCGGGCCGGCGATCCCCAGCAGCTGAGCTTCGTGCGTTCAGCCCTCAAGCCCTTCCAGGCCACTGTGTTCGTGGCCAGTGGCGCCGCCGATCACGGAGCAAGCGGCGAAAGGGGATTGGCGATCGCCTGCGCCTCCCATGCGGGCACCGCCGCCCACGCCCGCGAAGCCTTCCGCCTGCTGTGGGGAGCGGAGCTGGATGCCGACCGGCTGCAGTGCCCCATTCCGGCCGGCGGGAGCAGCCCGCTGGAGCACAACTGCTCGGGCAAGCACGCCGCCTTTCTGGCAGCCTGCCGCCACCTGCACTGGCCCCTGGAGACCTACCTGCAGCTGGAGCACCCTCTGCAGCAGGAGGTGATCAAGCGCACCGGCGAACTGCTGGGCCTCCCAGCCGCCGAGCTGGTGGCCGCCCGTGACGACTGCGGAGCGCCCACCCTGCAGCTGCAGCTGGCCCAGATGGCTCTGCTGTTCGCCCACCTCGGCGCCGGCGAACAGCCCGACCTGGAGCGACTGAGTCGCGCCATGCTCGCCTTCCCCGAGCTGGTGGCCGGCGAGGGCCGCTTCGACACCGAACTGATGCGCGGCAGCCACGGCCAGGTGCTGAGCAAGGGCGGCGCCGAAGGCATCCAGTGCCTCAGCCGGGTGGGGGAAGGGATGGGTGTGGCGATCAAGGTGGAGGACGGCGCATCCCGGGCCAAGCACGCCGTTGCGGTGCATCTGCTGGAGCAGCTCGACTGGCTGACGCCGATGACCCTCGAGGAACTGCGCCAGCGGTTCCTTGCCCCAGCCGACCATCTGCAGCTGGAGGTGGTGGGCGAACTTCGTTTCGACTGATCGCCTCCAGGCTGGTGCCGTCAGACGGGCTGGTAAGCTTCTTTCATCGGCAACGCGCCGATGGCCAGGTCCACCACGGTGGCACCTTACCCATCGCGGGGTAGAGCAGCCTGGTAGCTCGTCGGGCTCATAACCCGAAGGTCGCGAGTTCAAATCTCGCCCCCGCCACCAACGAAAAAGCCCCGGCTCATCACCGGGGCTTTTGTTTTGGGAAAGGTTTCCGTTGTGGAAGGTCCCAGAGCGTATGCGCCCGGGGCGGTCAGCCGCCCGTGCGGTGCAGGCCCTGACTGCGCATCAGGAGGGTGCGCCATTCACCGGCGGGTGTGCTGACCTCAACCCCGATCGCCCCGGCGACCGAGCACGCATCCAAGCCCCTGCCCTGCCACCAGTTGAGGGCATCGGTCCAGGCCTCATCGATCGACTCGTAAAGGCCATCGAGGGAGGGGTGGGGCAGACCGGGGAATTCCACCAGTCGGTACAGCCGCGGCATGGGAGCGGGTGACTTCGGCATCGGGCCTCGCGTCCGGAACTTTCACTGTGCCCATGAGTGACGGTCGCGACATCGGCACATTCGCTCATCCCGGCTCGGACGCCTTCGGGGGATCGGGCGGTTCCCGCACGACGACCGCATCCCCGCCTTGGCGCTTGGCTTCATACAGAGCCCGATCCGCACTGCGCAGGCAGGCCCGGAACCCCTCCACCGGCTGATCCTTCACCGCCACCACCCCGGCGCTGATCGTGATGCGCCCGCCCGGCGCCAGGCCCGCCAACGGCAGATCCCCCACGGCACGAAGACTGCGCTCGGCCACCCGCCGCACGGTCTCGACATCCGAGTCGGGCAGCGTGATCAGAAACTCTTCGCCACCCAACCGGTAGAGGCGATCCGCCTGGCGGTGGCAGCTCCGCAGGGCCTGCACCACCTGAAGCAGCACCCGATCACCCGCGTCATGGCCGAAGGTGTCGTTCACGGCCTTGAAGCGATCGAGGTCGAGACAGATCAGCCCGTAGCTACCCACCGGCACCGCCTGCTCCAGAGCCCGCCGGTTGAGCAGGCCGGTGAGGGGATCGGTGTGGGCCTCGTTCCGCAGGATGCGCAGTTGATCCTCCGTCTCACTTCGCTGGAGCCAGCGGTCGAGCACCTGGCGGATGGCGGGCGCCCTCTCCTTGAGCAGATCCAGCAGATCGGGATCCAGCGGCCCCCCTTCGCGGGTTTGCAGCAGCAAGAGGGCCGGCGGGTGGCCCGGCAGCGGGACCCGGCCCTCTCCTTCCGGGGGACCCTCCGGAGACGGCCGACTGGTGTTCCGGCCGCTCCAATGGATCCAGGCCTGCGGGGCCAGCCCGGCCTGCGGCGGCAACCGCAGCCAGAGGCTGCAGGAAACGCGTCTTTGGGATCCGCCCAGTTCGTGGTTCAGCACCTCGGGCAGATCGCCGGGCTCGGAGGCATCGAGCAGCGTCGCGATCAGGCGCGTACGGGTTTCGGCCAGACGCAGCAGCCGGCGCAGATCGTCATCGGCATCGCCGATGCTGAACACCCCGCACTCCAACCGGCTCAGCCCCTCGAAGGCGCCGGCCACCGCTCCGCTGGCAATGATGTGCCCGTGCTGGGGAGCGATGCAATTGATCCGGGGCCAGCGCCGCTGAATCCGATTCAGTCCCGCTGCCAGCAGTTCGCTGCTCGGCATGTAGTGCTGATGGAAAGGCCGAGCCGCCTGCAGGATCGAGGGCAGATCGTCACTGATCAGCACCGTGGAGTCGGGCATGAAGCCGCCGAACAGGTCGGAGGAGAACAGGATCCCGGATGTGCGGTCGTAGGAAACGAACGCCCCCGGGAAATGCAAATAGGGGGTGAGCTGGAATTCCACGACCCGGTCCCCCGCCAGCGGCAGTTGCCAGCCGTGCTCCTCCACCAGCCAGGTGTCGAAGCGGAAGCCGTAGAACTTGATCAACGCGGCGGCCCGCCACTCGGTCACCACCTTCACCTGGTCGCTCTGCAGCACCTCTGACAGCCAGGGAAGCGCGGAGGCGATGTCAGGGTCGGGGTGATGACAGACCAGCCAGCGGATCGACTGGGGATCGGCGATCCGGGCCACTTTGGCCATCGTGGCCTCGATCGTCACCGGCGAACCCGGATCGAACAGCACCCCTCCGTCGGGATGGTGCAGGTAGTACGCGTGGCTTTGAAAGCGGTCGTTCGGCAGCCGCATCCCCACCCACCACAGGCCATGGCCCAGGTCGATCGGGTCGTCCTGGGGAATCGCCGGGTCGGACCCGGAACGTGCGGTGGACTTCCTTCGCTTCCGTGCGGGGAGGTCCGGATCGCACACGATTGGGAACGGGGCCAGCCGGTCTCATGCTGGCGGAATCGGCGCCGAACTGCCCAACATCGTGCAGGGGAAGCGCAACCAAGGCGGGATCGGCGCCGGCGGGCCGGATGCGATCCTCAGCGGCTGGGTGAGGGATCCACCATGACCACCGCCGACCCGATCGCGGCCGACAGCGGCGCCGGTTTCGATGCGGTGGTGGTGGGCGCGGGCGCCACGGGCGGCGTGGCGGCCATGGCCCTGAGTGAGGCCGGGCTGCGGGTGCTGGTGCTGGAGGCGGGCCCCGAACTCACCGCCCGGCAGGCCCTGGGGAGCGAACCGCTCAACAGCCTGCGCCGCCTCGCCAACCTGGCGGGAGGCCGCCAACGCCTTCAGGCGGAGCACCCGGGCTACTGGAAACACAACCCCGCGCTGTTCGCCGACGAGCGGCAAAACCCCTACCTCACCCCGGACGACGCGCCGTTCCTGTGGACCCGGGGTCGCCAGGTGGGGGGCCGCAGCCTGACCTGGGGAGGCATCACCCTCCGCCTCTCCGACCATGAGTTCCAGGCCGGCCGGCGGGAGGGGAAGGAAGCGGCCTGGCCGATCGACAGCCGCGATCTGGCGCCCTGGTACTCCCGCCTGGAGCAGCTGCTGGGGGTACACGGCCACCGCGACGGTCTGCCCCAGCTGCCCGATGGCCACTTCCGCCCCGCCCTGCCCTTCACCCCGGCGGAGGAGCATCTGCAGCGGGCGGTCGGCAGGGAGCTGGGCCTGCCGCTGATCCATTCGCGCGGTTTCGCCCTGCACCGCCCCAGCCCGGAGCGCCCCTGGCCACCCTCCAGCGCCCAGGGCATCACCCTGGCCCGGGCCCTGGCCACCGGTCGGGTGCGGCTGCGCAGCCACTGCATCGTGAGCCACCTGCGCCTGGCAGGCGACGCCTCCCGGGCCGAGGGGGTGGTGGTGGTGGACGGCCGCAGCGGCGCGCGCTCGTTCGTGGCGGCTCCGCTGGTGGTGCTCTGCGCCTCGACGATCGAGACCCTGCGCATCCTGCTGCACTCGGGCGAGAGTCACCGCCGCGGCGGACTGATCGATCCCTCCGGCTCGCTGGGCACCGGGTTGATGGATCACATCTCCAGCAGCCGCTTCTTCTCCATCCCAGGCCTGCCGGGGCCGACGCAGTCTGCAGAGCTCTCCGGTGCCGGCAGTTGCTTCATCCCCAACACACTCAACCTTGGCGAGGGCAATGCCGAGGGCCGTCGGGAGGCCGTGGATTTCCGCGGTGGCTACGGGCTGTGGACGGCCCTGCAGCGCTTCGATCCGCCGGCGGTGCTGCGCCGCCGCCGTGGGGAGGCGGTGGGGTTCCTGATCGGCCACGGCGAGGTGCAACGGGATCCCGCCAACCGGGTGACACTGGCCGACGGGGCGGTCGATGCCTGGGGTCTGCCGGTGCCCCGGATCGAATGCCGCTGGGGACCGAACGAGCGGGCGATGGTGGTTCACATGCAGCAGCGGATGGAGGCGGTGGTGTCGGCCGCCGGCGGACGGATCCGGCCCTTGGAGGAGCTGTTCGTGCTGCCGCTGATTGAGCCGGTGGTGCGTCGGGCCGTGGCCGTCCGCCCGGAGGCCGCGCCCCCCGGTTACTACATTCATGAACTGGGAGGGGCGGCGATGGCAGCCCGCGCGGAGCAGGGGGTGGTGGATACCTGGAACCGCTGCTGGTGCGCGCCGAACGTGCTGGTGGTGGATGGGTCCTGCTGGCCCTCCGCCGGCTGGCAGAGCCCCACGCTCACCTCCATGGCCCTGGCCTGGCGGGCCTGCAACGCGGCAGTGCGCGAGCGGGCCTCCCTGGCATGACAGCGGCCCGGGGTCAGCACATGAACACGGGACCCGGTCGGTGGTGTCGTTGACCACAGTTCAGCGAGCGGGGCCTGCGCACAATGCGTGGGCGACCTATCCCAATGGGTCGGGCAAGGGAGAAAACGCTGGGCGAGGGTTGGCACCCTCGCCTTTTTTGTCTTCGCTTGCCAGAGAAGCTCTGATCGGAACGCCAGGCTTCAGCGCTGCAGAAACAGACCATCGAGATAGTGCTGGGTGACCGAATGGTCGCTGCAGCCGTTCTGGAACAGAAAGCCGGCGAGGGCGGAGGTGATCAGGCTGTACTGATCCCACTGGGGGTGGGCCCGAAGAAAGTCGCGCATGCCCTCAAACAGCACTTCCGGGACCTCGGCCTCGAGGCTGATGCTGCTGCCCCCAGCGGGGGTGAGGTCATGGGAGAGATCCACTGGGTCCGGCACTGCTCGAGGCTGGCGGTGCCAGTACGCCACAGTGCCTCCCACGGCGTCAAAGGCCACCCGGCAGCCCCGACGTCGGTGGCCCGGCGATGAGACAGCCCGCCGCAGCTTCCCCGCCAGGGAATCCGGGATCGAGCAGCGCGGCATAAGCGCTTCAGGCCGAAACCCGTCAAGAAGGAGATGAGCAATCCGCCACTTTCCCCAGAGGAACGGACCAAGAGGCACAGAGGAGCCAAACCTGGGGAAAAGACCCTCTGAATCTGGGGAAAACTGCTCTTCTGTGGGGAATCAGGCGATTGATCAGCAACTCTTATTTTACCAAGTCTGGTGAGACCAAGAACGGGATGAGTCGCATGAGGGCGCCAGGACTCACCGTTTTTCTAAAGATTGTGGTGAGTCTTGCGGCACCGCCGGGCCCGCCCGTCAACCATCAATGCGGCGCAGGGTCCGCGGCCCAAGCGGATGGTCAGCGTGGGGATAGGGCGCATGGTGGCTGTGCTCGTGGCCGTGATCGTGGTCGTGCGTGTGCCCGTGATCGTGATCATGGGGATGGCCATGCGCAGCGCTCAGCGGCAGCGGCACGCCATCGGGCTGGCAGGCACCCGTGCACTCGCTCTCGCACAGGGTGCAGCTCTCCACCAGTCCCTCCACATGGTGGTGGTGGCTGCGCTGGGGTGCGCCCACCTCCTGCTCGAACCCCAGCACCTGGGCCCGGTACTTGCAGAGGGAGCAGTTCATCGCGGTGTCGCCACGCAGGATCTCCTCGACCCGCTCGGCGAAGGTGGCCAGCACCAGCGGATGGTCGCCCAGGTAGCCGGCCTCGAGGAACTCCACGCCCGGGTGATCCGTCGCCACCCGTCGGGTGTGCTCGCGGATCCGGCTGACGAGCACGCCGGAGAACAGGAAGTAGGGGAACACCACCACTCGCGGGAAGGCCAGGCGCACCACCTGACTCAGGCCGGGCTCCACCAGCGGGAAGGTGACGCCGGAGTACACGGTCTCGCCCCAGCCGAAGCCGAAGCCCTCCACCAGCATGCGCGTCACCTTGGCCACATTGGCGTTGGCGTCGGGATCGGAGGAGCCGCGGCCCACCACCACCAGCAAGGTCTGATCCGCCGGCACCAGCGGACGCCCCGCGGCGAGGGCAGCGGCATCGGCCTGCTCAAGGCAGGCACGGATGCGGGCGCCAGCGGCCTGGATCATCTGACGATCCACGCCGAGTTCACGGCCGTAGTCCACCCGGATGCCCGTTTCCGCCGCCCAGGTGTTGAGCACCGAGGGGATGTCGTTCTTGGCATGGCCGGCAGCGAACAGCATGGCGGGCACCGCCAGCACGTGGCGCACCCCCTGCGCACGCAACTGCTCAAGACCATCCCGCAGGATCGGCCTGGCAAACTCCAGGTAGCCATGGGCCACGGGAACCGGCGCCAGGGCCTGCCGCAACTGGTCGGCCAGCGAGGCGAACTCGCCCACGGCAAGACGATTGCGGCTGCCGTGCCCGCAGACAAGCACTCCCAGGGGCCCATCCGGGCCGCTGGATCCGAGGTGGGCCGAGGAGCCGAAATCGCTGCTCATGGAGAATCGGTGCTGGAGCGACCCTATCGCCGCCCCGCCGCCCGCCAGAGCCCTCGCCCTCGGTGATCACGATCACGCAGCGGCAGCGGGAAGCAGGAAGATGGGGGGCTTCCCAGGGCCGCCATGAGCCTGCGTCTCCCCCCCTACCAGCCTCTGCCGCCTCCCGACGCGGCACGGGAGCGCATCCTGGTACCCACCGCCCGGTTGCAGCCCACTCAGATGTGCGTAGGGCTGGCCGAGGTCCGCAGCCGGCAGGTGGATTTCAGCAGAGAAACCGCAGAACAGCGGTTGCGGTATCTGGAGACCAAGCCCGTTCCCCTGGTGCGCAGCGCGGCCGGTGAGCTGTGGATGGTGGACCGCCACCACCGCCTGCGGGGGCTGGTGGAGCTCGACCCCGACGCCATGGCGGTGGGCTATGTGGCCCTGGAGGTGGAGAGCGACGACCGGCACGTGGTGCTGGCTGAACTGGAGCACAGGGGCTGGCTTTATCTGTACGACGGCCGTGGCCTGGGCCCCCTGCCCCCCACCGCCCTGCCCACCCACCTGGCGGATCTGCAGGACGACCCCTACCGCAGCCTTGTGTGGAAGCTGAAAAAGGAGGGGCGAATCGAACCAGCTCCCCTGATTCCCTTCCACGAGTTCCGCTGGGGAGCCTGGCTCCGCAGCCGGCCGCTGCCGCCCTTCGGCTCCAGCTGCCTCGAGCCCGCCCTGCCCTCGGCCCGGGCCCTGGTGGCCTCCCGGGCGGCGTCCCATCTGGCCGGATGGAAGGGACACGGCCGGGCGGACTGACGGAGGGCGCCGCTCAGTTGCGGTTGCGGGGGGGATGGCCATCGCCGCTGAGCAGTTGATGCTCCCAGCGGCCGAGCTGACGATGGGTCAGAGCGGTGATCAGGGCCACTGCGAGCACGGCGATCAGCACCGCCGGCGCGGGCCACACCACCAGGGCGAGCAGGGCCAGCCAGGGAAGTGCCGGCAACCAGGACCGCGAGAATCGGATCCTGGCCAGGGCATCGCGGCAGGAGCGGCAATGGCGCGTGTGGCTGTCGTGGCGATCCATCAGGGCCGCGAGCTCGCGCCGGGGCGGCAGCGGTTCGCCGGGGAAGGGGTCGCCCTGGTAGGCCACCACCCAGTCGTGGAGGGCCTTCACGTAAACATCCGCCGTGGTGGCGAGATGGAAGGCACGGGCGGCCGAGCCGCTGCGGCCGCGCCGCTCCAGCACCCGCTCTTGCCAGTGCAGGAACACCTGGTCGTCCTCGAGCACGGTGTGGTTGCCGATGTGCTGCAGCCACAGGGGCCGCAGGCGCAGCAGCAGCGCCGGCAGCCTCGATTCAAACCGGAACGGGAAGCGGGCGAACAGGCGGCACTCGCCCCGGCGGATCGGCACCGCATACACCACCGTGAGGATGCGGGCGAAGCCCTTGGCGGTGAGGTCGTGCCACATCAGGCCAGGGGCCGCAAAGGTGGTGAACTGCGATCCGAGGCGACCGCGACGGGGGCCCTCCGGCCAGATCGCCGTGAAGCCCTCAGGGCCAAAGCCGGTGAGTTCGGCCAGCACCGGTGCCGCGTTCTCGCGCCGGCCCACGGTGCGGTGGTGGGTGAAGGGAACGTGGCTCACATCGAGAACGTTCTCCAGCAGGGTGAGAGCATCCATCGGCAGGTCCCGGAAGGTGTCCTGCACCAGCCAGTTCCCCTCCTCCAGCAGCGGCACGATCGGTAGAGGCACAGCGGAGGCAGCCTCGGGATCGCCGGCGAATACGAACAGCAGCCCCTGAGCTTCCGCCGTCGCATGGCGTCGGCAGTGCGAGCGGCGCTCGGAGGGTGTGGCGCCGGGCTCGGCCTGGGGGATGGCGGTGCAGCGGCCATCCCCGGCGAAGGTCCAGCCGTGGTAAGGGCACTCGAGTTCGCCCGCGTCGTTGATGCGCCCCTGGGAAAGGGGAACCAGGCGATGGGGGCAGACATCACTGAAGGCCTGCCAGCCCTCCCCCTGCCGGTCCCACCACAGCACCAGGTCTTCCCCGAGCAGGGTGAAGGGCTGGGGCCGGCGGCGATCGAGATCGCGCAGGTAGGCCACCGGAAACCAGTGGCGCCGCCAGCAGGAACCTTCGGACCCCTCGTCTTCCGCCTCGGCTGCGAGCGGGGATTCGGGCGCCTCGGCATCCCCGGCAGGTGCAGGGGCGAGCTCTGGAGAGGAGGAGGGGATCATGGGGCCGATTCTGGTCACCGGCCGCTGGCAAGCGCGGCTCGTACCGGCAACGGCCCCCCGCAGCCGCTGAACCCGCAGCGGCGAAGGGTCAGCGGGGCCAAGCTGGAAACGTCCCGCTGTTCGGCCATGGCCCAACCCTTCCGGCATCTGCTGGTGCCCAGCGACGGTTCGGAGCGCTCCGACCAGGCGGTGGAGAGGGCCCTGGGCCTGGCCGCCGCCCTCGGAGCCCGGGTCACCTTCCTGCACGTCCAGCCGCGGGTGCCGGTATCGGTGCTGGGGATGGGGGAGATGCTCGATGCGGCGGCCATCGAGCGGCTGGCGATCGCGGCCCGGCAGGAATCGGAGCGGATCCTCAACGAGGCCGTGGCTCGAGCCGATGCCGCGGGCGTGGCGGCGGCGCGGGAGCAGGTGAGCGGCGATCTGCCGCACCGGGAGATCCTGGCGGCAGCGGAGCGCCTGGGCTGCGATCTGATCGTGATGGCCTCCCACGGCCGGCGCGGGCTGAGCGGTCTGCTGCTGGGCAGTGAGACCCAGCGCGTGCTGGTTCAGGCACCCTGCCCGGTGCTGGTGGTGCGCTGAAGTCCGGCCGCCGCTTAGCTGGGGAGGCCGATGGGCCGCCCCTGGAGGGCGGAAGCCGATGACTCCCGCGCCGAAGCCTGCTCCGGCCCCGGCCACCGATCCCACTTACGACATTCTGCGCAGCGAGCGCCAGCCCCTCGCCGCTCTGTTCTCCCCGGCCAGCGTCGCCGTGATCGGGGCCAGCGAGCGGGAGGGGAGCGTGGGCCGCACGGTGCTTTGGAACCTCATCCGCTCGCCCTTCGGCGGCACCGTCTACCCGGTGAACCCTCGACACCACAGCGTGCTGGGGATCCGCGCCTGCGCCGGCGTGGGCGACATTCCCGAGCCGGTGGATCTGGCGGTGATCGCCACACCGGCCGCCACCGTGCCGGACCTGATCGAGGAGTGCGCCAACGCCGGTGTGCGGGCGGTGATCGTGCTCTCGGCCGGCTTCCGCGAGGTGGGGGCGCAGGGAACGGCCCTGGAGGCCAGGATCCGCGACACCCTGCGCCGCAGCCGCCTGCGGCTGCGGCGCAGGCGGCTGCGGCTGCTGGGGCCGAACTGCCTGGGGCTGATGAACCCCCGACTCGGTCTCAACGCCACCTTCGCGGGCGCCATGGCCCTGCCGGGCCACGTGGGCTTCCTCAGTCAGTCGGGCGCGATCTGCACCGCGGTGCTCGACTGGAGCCTGCGGGAGCAGGTGGGCTTCAGCGCCTTCGCCTCGATCGGCTCGATGCTCGATGCGGGCTGGGGCGACCTGATCACCTGGCTGGGAGACGACCCCGAAACCCACAGCATCGTGCTTTACATGGAATCGATCGGCGACGCCCGCTCGTTCCTCTCCGCCGCCCGGGAGGTGGCCCTGACCAAGCCGATTGTCGTGATCAAGGCGGGCCGCACCGCCGAGGCGGCCCGGGCCGCCGCTTCCCACACCGGAGCCCTCACCGGCAGCGACGATGTCCTGGATGCAGCCTTCCGGCGCTGCGGCGTGCTGCGGGTGGAGAGCATCGAGGAACTCTTCGACCTTGCCGAGATTCTCGGCAAGCAGAAGCGCCGCCCCGCCGGCCCCCGGCTGACGATCCTCACCAACGCCGGCGGGCCCGGGGTGCTGGCCACCGACGCCCTGGTACGCAGCGGCGGCGAGCTGGCCGAGCTCTCGCCCGCCACCCTGGAGGCCCTCGAGGCCGTGCTGCCGCCGCACTGGAGCCGGGCCAACCCGATCGACATCCTCGGCGACGCCGATCCGGAGCGCTATGCCGCCGCGATCGCCGCCGCCCTGGTCGACCCCCTCAGCGACGGCCTGTTGGTGGTGCTCACACCCCAGGCGATGACCGATCCCACCGCCACGGCCCAACGGCTGGTGAGCCTGGCGGCCGGGAGCCGCAAACCCGTGCTGGCCAGCTGGATGGGGGGTGCGGAGGTGGACGAGGGCGAGCGGCTGCTCAACGAGGCCGGCATCGCCACCAACCGCTACCCCGACCGGGCCGCCGCCCTGTTCGAGGCCCTGTGGCGCTACGGCGACAACCTGAGGGCCCTCTACGAGACCCCCTCCCTGCCGCACGAGAGCGAGGACGGCCCGCCTCCGGATCGTGAGCGGGTGAGCGCGATCCTCAACGCCGCTGCGGCCGCGGAGCGCGACCTGCTGAACGAGGCGGAAGCCAAGGAGGTGCTGGCGGCCTACGGCATCCCGGTGGTGGAGACGCGCATCGCCCGCACGGCGGCGGAGGCGGTGGCGGCGGCCGAGGCGATCGGCTGGCCGGTGGTGGTGAAGCTGCTGTCGTCGTCCCTCACCCACAAGACCGAGGTGGGGGGCGTTCAGCTGAACCTGCGCGACGGTGACGCAGTGGCCGAGGCGTTCGAGGAGCTGGCCTGCCGCATCCGCCGCGACCACGGCGAGGCCGCCTTCGGCGGAGTGACGGTGCAGCCGATGCTGGATCTGGAGGAGGCCTACGAGCTGATCGTGGGCAGCAGCATGGATCCCCAGTTCGGACCGGTGCTGCTGTTCGGGGCCGGCGGCCGGCTGGTGGAGGTGCACCGCGACACCGCCGTGGCCTTGCCGCCGCTGAACACCACCCTGGCGCGACGGCTGATGGAGCGCACCCGCATCCACAGGGCCCTTCTGGGGGTGCGGGGCCGGGCCGGGGTGGACCTGGCGGAGCTGGAGCAGGTGCTGGTGCGGGTCGCCCAGCTGGTGCTGGAGCAGCCGGCGATCCTCGAGCTCGACATCAACCCTCTGCTGGTGGCGCCGGTCGGCGCCGGGCACGGCCTGCTGGCGCTGGATGCCCGCATCCGCCTGCAGGCCAGCGCAGGGGCGATCTGCCCGGCGCCGCGCCCGGCGATCCGCCCCTATCCCCGCCAATACGTCCAGCCCTGGACGCTGCGCGATGGCTCGCCGGTGACGATCCGGCCGATCCGGCCGGAGGACGAACCCCTGCTGGTGGCGTTCCACCGCACCCTCTCGGAGCAGAGCGTGTACCTGCGCTATTTCCACCTGATGACCCTGAGCAGCCGCACCACCCACGAGCGGCTGACGCGCATCTGCTTCACCGACTACGACCGCGAGATGGCCCTGGTGGTGGACCGGCGGGATCCGGCGGACGGCAGCCACAGCGTGCTGGCGGTGGGTCGCCTCAGCCGCGTACACGGAGAAGCCGCCGCGGAGTTCTCGATGCTGGTGAGCGACCCCTGGCAGCACCAGGGACTGGGGACCCGGCTGCTGGGCCTGCTGCTGCAGATCGGCCGGGATGAGGGCCTGGAGCGTGTGACCGCCGAGATCCTGCACGAGAACCAGGCGATGCAGCGGGTGTGCAGCAAGCTCGGCTTCACCCTCACGCCCCGGGCCGACGTGGTGGCCGCCGAGATCCGTCTCAACTGAGCGCCACGTCCTGGTGATGCCAGTGGCAGAGCGGGCCCTGGCCGCCGCCGATCGCCAGGGAATGGAGCAGGCCCCCTTCCACGAACTGCTTGGCCGCCAGCAGGGACAGCGGCAGCGGCAGCCCGCGGGCGATGCCGGCCGTGATCGCGGCTCCCAGGGTGCAGCCGCTGCCATGGGTATGAGGGGTGTCCACCGGGGGGCGCACCAGCCAGCGGGGACCGTCCGCGTCCCGGAAGAGATCGCGGCCCCGGCACTCCGCCACGCCACCGCCCTTGATCAGCACCGCTCCGGGTTGCCTTCCCAGCGAGGCGGCCCGCTGCTGCAGCAGGGCCGCAAGCCGCTCCGCCGCCCGCTCCATGTCGGCGGGACCCTCCACCGGCAGGCCCGTGAGCAGGGCGGCCTCGTGGCGATTGGGTGTGATCAGGTCGGCGAGTGGCAGCAGGTGCTCAACGATGGCGCTGATCGCCTCGGGCTCCAGCAGCACCGCCCCCGCCCGCGACACCATCACCGGATCGATCAGCCGGAACGCATCGAGGGGGGTGATGGCCGCCGCTGCCGCCTCGATCAGGGCCCGGTTGGGCAGCATGCCGGTCTTGAGGGCCCGCGGCGGCAGGTCGGCCACCACCGCCGCCACCTGGGCCGTGAGGGCCTCCGGCGGCAGCACGTCGACCCGGGTGACACCGAGGGTGTTCTGGGCGGTGACACAGCTGAGGACCGAGCAGCCATGGACGCCGTAGGCGGCGAAGGTGCGCAGATCGGCCTGGATCCCTGCGCCACCACCGGAGTCGCTGCCGCCCACGGTGAGCGCGATCGGCGGGTGAAGGGAGCGGGCCGCCAGCGGCGGTGGATCCTCGCCCGAGGGCTTGCGCCAAAGCGCCAGCCATTCATCGGCGCGGGGGCTGCCGTCGCGACCGACGGCCGAGCCCTCGGCCGGCTGCCAGATCTCAGGCTCCAGGCCCGCGGCCTGCAGCTGGGCCGCGATCGCGCTGGGATCCCCGCCCCAGGGGGGTCCGCCGGGGGCGCCGTGGCACCAGAACAACCCCAGCAGCCAGCCCCCCGGCTCCAGCAGCTCCTGCACCGCCGCCAGATAGTCGCCGCGGCGGTGGGGATCGATGGCGCAGAAGCAGGTGTGCTCCACCACCCCCTGGAACGACGCGGGGGTGAGGCCGAGGCCAGCCCGCTGCCGCGGATCCAGCAGGTCCCCCTGGCACCAGCGCAGGCGCGGATGGCCTTCGCCATGCCAGCGGCGCGCCTCCGCCAGGGCTTCGCTGCTGAGGTCGAGCCCTACCACCGTGAAGCCGCGATCGGCCAGCAGGCGGGCTTCGTGGCCCCGGCCGCAGCCGGGCACCAGCACCCGGCCCGGCGGCGCGGGGGCCAGGGGGTGGTGGGCCAGGAACTCGGCCAGGGGAGGGGCCGGGCGGCCCAGTTCCCAGCCATCGCTGCCCGAGCGGTAGCGCCCATCCCAGAACGCGGCATCGCCCATCGTGCGGGAAGTACGGCCAGAACGCAGGCTAGGGGCCCCCAGCCATCACTCCCGCCAACGCCCCGCTCACGTCCCCACCCACGACCCTTGCTGGGGGAGCGGATTCCCCCCTCGTACGGGGCGGAAACCTGCGCGAAGATCGCTGGCATCGCATGGGTGCCATGAGCCGCGAACGTGATCCCTTCCGGGTTCCCCAGGCCGGACTCGAAGCGGCACCGCTGGCCGGGCTTGCTGGGCTCGAGCTGAGCGGCGGCCCGGTGGGGCTCAGCACGCGAAGGTTCCTGGTGGAATCCACCGTGGCTGGGGTGATGGTCTACGCGGCCTACCAGGCCCTGCTCACCGGTCTGCGCAGCGAAGCGATGGTGCGCCGGGGTGAACTGGGGCGGGGAGCCCAGGGCCGCCTGATCCTGCGGACGGTGTGGTCCTCGGTGAAGGAGGGCAGCGCCGTGAGCCTGGTCATCGCCCTGCTGCTGCTGGTCTGCCCCTGGCTGAGTGTGCCCCTGGGTGTTCTGGGGGTGATCGGCGTGGGCAAGGCCTCCCTCGACCTCTTCCATGCCTTCTGGGATGGCCTCAGCCCCTGGCAGCAGCAGCAGCTGCATGAGGCGGCCTACGACGCCGGGGTCCAGCTGGGCGGGCTGGTGAGGGCCGCCGGCGGCGACCGCTGGCTGGAGCCCTGAGGCTTCGGTTCAGGGGCTCTGGAAGAAGCCCTTCGACTGGAGCCAGACCCCGATCAGGAGCATCGGCAGAAACACGGCCGCCAGGATCTGCAGCCGCACCACCAGGGCGGCCCTGGCTGGGTCGGTGTCGGTCACGGCGTTTGCGGGACGGCGGGGCATCAGGGGGAATCGATCTCACCCGAGCATGACGGGAGCCCCGGCCTGCTGCTCGCGGCCATGCAGCCGCCAGGCGCGCCACAGATCCAGATCGGTGATCCTGTAGCCGAGCCGCCGGGCCGCGAGCACCAGTTCGACGCGGGAACGGCAGTGGCGCAACGAGCGGCGGATGACGTCATCGGCTTCGGCGTCCTCGACCAGCCGTTCCAGTTCGCTCCAGCTCATCGGCTTTCTCCTGGGTTCCCCGGTCTTCCAGCGTGGCCATGCCAGGGGAATCCGGCCACGGTCGCATCCGGTCACAGTTCGGCCCGCTGCGGAAACGGCCCGGTCACAGGGGGTCGCTTGTCTAGGTGCGTTGGGGCCGGCTTCCCGGGGGGGACTTCCGGCCCCGACCTTTCCACTCCCACCTCCTCTGACCTCCATGACCTTCCTCACCACCCGCCGGATGCTGTTCGGCGCCCTCACCAGCCTGGGCGTGCTGGCCGGGCCGACGGCGGCGGAGGCCTACCCCCGTGGCTGGAGCGCCCCGCCCCCGCCCAGCTCCAGCACCATCTACGACGCGCCCTGGACCCAGGCTGCGCCCCCTCCGCCCCCCGCCATCTCCCAGGCGGTGCCCTATGGAACGCCCTACGGCCAGAGGCCTTACCAGGTGCCCGTGGCCCCCGGGTGGGTGGATGCCCAGACTGCCCAGCGCTGCAACGTGGGCCGGTTGGTGGGCGGCCTGTTGGGCGGCGCCGTGGGCTATGGCGCCTCCCGCCAGGACGGCCGCAGCTGGGCCGTTCCCCTCGGAGCCCTGCTCGGCCAGGGGATGGGCTGCAACCTGGCCAACAACCGCACGCCCCTGCCCTGGTGATGCCGGCGATGGGGCCCGCCCGCTGAGGGCGGGCCCCTGCCCTCAGGTGTTGCCGAAGGCCACCTGGCAGGCGGCGTTCACCAGTTCCGCCTCGGCCGCCGAGGTGGGTTCGCGGCCATTCAGATAGCCGGTCTGGCAGTCGGCGCTGAGCTCGTAGCTGCTGCCGCCCTGCGTCGCCACGAAGCGAACGCCCACCGTGCCGGCCGGATAGGGCTCCACCGTGCCGTACTGGAGCTCGTAGCTGCTGTTCGGCACCACGATGTAGGTGGTGTTGGCATTCACCGCGCTGTCGACCGCGGCATTGATCACCGACGCGGTGGCCAGGGTTGCGATCCCCCAGGTGGCGGCACGGGCGCCCCACCACCCCCAGGCGGGAGTGGCCCAGCCGCCGTACCAGCCGGTGTTCCAGGGCCGGGCGTAGCCCCAGCCGGGACGGGCCCAGCCGGGACGAAGATTGACATCGCCGATGTTGACCTGCCGGTTCCAGTCGACATTGCGGTTGATGTCAACATTGCGATTGAAATCGCGGTTGACGTTGCGGTTGAGATCGCGATTGAAGTCGCGGTTGCCGTCACGGTTGAAGTCGCGGTTGCCGTCCCGGTTCAGGGTGCGGTCGCCCGTGCGGTTGAAGTCGCGGGAGCCCAGATCGCCGGTGCGGTTGAGGGTGCGGTCGCCACCCCGGTTGAAATCGCGGCCCCCCGACGGCGTGCGATCCGCCAGGCCGCCCGCGGGGCGCGTGGTGGGGCGGGAGATAGCACCCCCTCCGGAGGGACGGGAGAAGGATCCGCCGCCGGGGCGATCGAGGGATGGACCGCGGGTGCCGCGGGTGCCGCTGCTCCAGCCGCCGCTGGGACGGGAAGACCCACGACCGAGGCTGCTGCCGCCGGAACCCTGGAAGCCGCTGTGGGCACGGGATCCGCCGCCGCCGCCTCGTCCTCCGCCACCACCACGACCGCCGCCGCCGCGACCACCGCCCCCGCCTCGGCCACCCCCTCCGCGGGCGATCAAGGTGGACTGGCCATCCACGGCGTCGGGGGTGCCGGGCGAGGTGGCGGCGAAACCAGCGCCGGCCGGCAGGGCCAGCACCCCCACCAGCGCAAGAGCGAATCCTGGGTGCTTGTTCATTTCAGGATCAGGGCGCAGGCGTCGTCGTAGCAGCTGGCATCCACCCGGCCGTCCTTGCCGAAGTGAACCATCACCAGATCCCGGCCCTCGAGGTTGGTGCCGGCCCGGTCCTCCCGGACGCTGTTGAGATAGTTGGGGTTCACCACACACAGCTGCCCTTTGTCGAAGCAGATCGTGTTGGTGGAGAAGCGGGCATCAGCGCGCTGCACCCGCCGCCAGGAGCGGCTGGCCTCATCCCAGCGGGTGATCGTGACCGGCTTGTCGGTGATGCGCACCGTTTCCACCACATTGCCGATGGTGTGCTTGTAAAGGGTGGCCTCACCCTCATCGGTGGCCTCGACCGTGCAGGCAACGGGAGCGGCCCCGTTGAGGGAGCACTTGGTCTCGAGCTTGTAGAGCGCCTGGCTGTGACCGGGGGCGGGGGAAGCCAGAACGGCCAGCACGGCCAGGGGAAGCACCGTGGCCGGAGGCCATGGGAAGCGACGCCGCAACGTCGACAGACAGGACGGAGCCTGGAGCATGGAAGAAAGCCCGGAGTGCATGAAGAACGGCAGGACTTCCCACGGGATCTGCCTCTCCCCATCTTGTGAAGTTCGTTGGCAGGCGTCCACGCCGGGCCCGCGGCATTCACACACGGTCACCGGAGTTGATCTCAGGGACCGGCAACCACGCAGCGGAAGCCCATGTGACAGGTGGAGGTGTCGATGCCCTGGGCCATGCGCGCCGCCGGCCGGTAGCGGCGGCAGTAACTGGGGGCGCAGAGGAAGGAGCCGCCCTTCACCACCTTGCGCGGGATGGATCCATGCTGGCTGGCCTGATCAATGCTCCCTTCAAGACTGCCGCCGCGGGGATCGCGCAGGGTGCAGCAGCTGCCCGCTGCCTTGGTCGGCAGAGCGCCGTGGTCGCGATACCAGTCATCGGTCCACTCCCACACGTTGCCGATCATGTCGATCAGGCCGTAGCCGTTGGCGGGGAACGACCCCACCGGCGAGGTGCGCTCCCAGCCATCGAGTCGGCTGTTGTAGTGCGGGAAGTCCCCCTGGTAGGTGTTGGCCACGGGGCGGCCGCCGGGATGGAGTTCATCCCCCCAGGCGAATTCGACATCCTCCAGGCCGCCGCGGGCCGCCCGCTCCCACTCCGCCTCGCTGGGGAGCCGCTTGCCGATCCAGGACGCATAGGCCAGCACATCGGCATGGGCGACGTGCACCACCGGGTGCTGCTCGCGGCCCTTGATCGAACTGCCCGGTCCCTCCGGATGGCGCCAGTTCGCCCCCGGCACGTACTGCCACCAGCGGTAGGGATCGCCGGTGCCGATCGGCCCAGGCGGCGGCACGAACACGATCGACGACGGAGCCAGCAACTCCGGCAGGGCGTCCGGGTACTGGGCGGGATCGGCGGGCTTCTCCGCCAGGGTCACATGACCGGTGGCCTTCACGAACTTCTGGAACTGGGCATTGGTGACCGGGGCACGGTCGATCCAGAAGGCCTCCACCTCCACCCGGTGGGCCGGGGCCTCCTCCGGGTAGTGGTGATCGGAGCCCATCGTGAAAACGCCCCCCGGAATCCAGGCCATCCCCGGGGCCGGAGGGCGTCCGGGAGGTGGGGTGATTCGGGGGGCGGCATGGGTCATGGCACTCAGGCGGCGCTCAGGCGCCGCCGCTGGCTCCCTCGGCCATCTTCGCCATCACCTCTTCCAGGGAGAAACTGGCAGCCTTCTGGCGCGGCGGGAACTCCTGGAACGTGGCCAGGAAGCGGCCCACGAACGCCTGGGCCGGCACCAGCATGAACGCGTGGTCGAGCATCCAGTCCCAGTAGGTGTTGGAGGTGATGTCGGCCCGTTCGTAGGGGTCGGTCTTGAGGTTGAAGATCTTCGGTACCCGCAGGGCCGTGAAGGGTTCGGCCCACACCTGGAGGGTACCGGTGGCCCGCTGCTCCATGAACACGATCTTCCAGTTGTCGTAGCGCAGACCCGTCAGGTCACCGTCGTCGGAGAAGTAGAAGAACTCCTTACGCGGGCTCGTATCGGTCTTGCCCGTCCAGTAGTCGAGCATGTTGTAGCCGTCGAGGTGCACCTTGTAGTGGCGATCACCGGCCTGATGTCCGCTCTTGAGCTTCTCCTTGATCTCCGGCTCACCAGCGGCAGCCAGCAGAGTGGGCAGCCAGTCGAGATGGCTGACAATCTCTGTGTACAACGTGCCCGGCGCAATCTTGCCAGGCCAGCGAACCAAAGCCGGCACCCGGTAGGCCCCCTCCCAGTTGGAATTCTTCTCGTTGCGGAAGGGAGTCATGCCGGCGTCAGGCCAGCTGTTCATGTGCGGTCCGTTATCCGTGCTGTACATCACGATCGTGTCATCGGTGACGCCCAGCTCATCGAGCAGGTTGAGCATCTCGCCAATGCAGTCGTCGTGATAAATCATCACGTCGTGATACTCCGACTGCCACCGGCCGCTGCGGCCAAGATCCTGTGGGCGCGCGTGGGTGCGGAAGTGCATGTGGGTGGTGTTGAACCACACGAAGAAGGGCTCGCCGGAGGCCACCGCATCGCGGATGAAGCGTTTGGCCTCCGCCATGAATTCTTCATCACAGGTTTCCATCCGCTTCTTGGTGAGCGGGCCGGTGTTCTCGATCCGCTGGGTGCCGTCGCCGTTGGCCCAGCAGTGGAGCACGCCACGGGGCCCGAAATTCTTGCGGAAATCGGGCAGTTCCTCGGGCGTGGGATAATCGCGCAGCTCCGGCTCCTCCTCGGCGTTGAGGTGGTAGAGGTTGCCGAAGAACTCATCGAAGCCCTGGTTGGTGGGCAGGTGCTCGTCGCGGTCGCCGAAGTGGTTCTTGCCGAACTGGCCGGTGCGGTAACCCAGGGGCTTGAGCAGGCCGGCGATGGTGGGATCTTCGATCCGGTACCCGAGTTCGGCGCCAGGCAGCCCCACCTTGGAGAGGCCGGTGCGGAAAACGCTCTGTCCGGAGATGAAGGCAGCCCGGCCAGCGGTGCAGCTCTGTTCGGCGTAGTAATGGATGAAGCGGCCGCCTTCCTTGGCCACGCGGTCGATGTTGGGGGTCTGATACCCCATCAGGCCATCGCTGTAGCAGCTGAGATTGCTCTGGCCGATGTCGTCGCCCCAGAGGATCAGGATGTTGGGCTTGCCGTTCGGCATGACAGGGGGTAGTGATGACACTGCCTCCATGCTGTGAGCTGGATCCGGGAACGTCAGCCCAGGGATGGTGTCCGTTAGCGGATTGATGCTGCGCGAACCGACAAGTTCGGCGCAGGGCATGGAACACGGACCAGCCAGCCAGCCAAGCCCAGCAGTCGGCAGGCAGCTGGGATGGCAGTGCATACGGTCGGTTTAGATTCAGCCCCAACGGCTGCCTTGCGGATGGGGAAGCCAGCGAACGTCATCGAGCAGCCGGAGGGAGCTGCTTCCGCCCTGCCCCTGCTGTTTCACGACCACCAGACCCGCCAAGACAGCGACCCGCAGGCCCTTGCCGAACGCCTGGCCCAGAACCACCCGCTGCTCGACTTCGCCCCTCTGTCTGGGCACGAGGAGGGTTTCGTGCACCGCACCAACACCATCAGGGCGGGCTCCCTGCTGCTCACCAGCGGCTACAGCTCGCCGATCCAGGGAGCCATGGGAGAAGAGAAGGGCAACGCCTACGTGAATCTGTGTCTGGCCGGCAGCATCCGCTATCAGACCCAGGGGCGCAGCCAGGCGATCCACCCATCGCGGCCCCTCTGGTTCTCACCGGGCGCCGAGTACCGCTTCCGCACGGATCACCTCAATGCCCTAGTGATGCGCCTCGATCTGGAGCGGCTTGGAACCACGGCTGCCGCGATCGCCGGGGTGGGGGTGTCCAGGAGACGCTTCACCAGCGACCTTGGGCTGGCCAGAGTTCTGGGATGCGACAACCGCCGGAACGAGCGCCTGATCCAGGTGTTCCGGCAGACGTTGTTGCTGCTCGACAACCCTGATCTGGACAACCATGGCTACCTGGATGTGTTCCAGGTCGACGATCTGATCTACCGGATCTTCGCCCTGCTGCTGCACCCACGGCTGGATGCCGTTCTGGCCGCCCAACGGCAGGATGGCGGCGGGGCGCCCCGCGAACGCGTCTTCGAGGAGCTCCTGGAGTGGGCTCGCGCCCATCTGCACAGCCCGATCAGCCTCACCGAGCTGGAGCGGCGCAGCGGCTATTCCCGCCGCACGCTGCAGTTGGCATTCCAGCAGCGCTTCGGCTGCGGGCCTGTGCAGTGGGTGCGTCGTCAGCGCCTCGATCAGGCGCGTCAGGCCCTGTTGCAGCCGCAGCCCGGCGACACGGTGGGCTCGGTGGCTGCCCGTTTCGGCTTCCGGAACCTGCCTGCCTTCAGCCGCGCGTTCCGAGCGCAGTTCGGGTTGAAGCCCTCGGAACTCATCCACGAAGGGCGCCGCGAGCACGGTTGATGGTCCCCAGGCCCCCCTCCTCTTCGACCCCGCCCCGCCGGCCCAGCTGGGTGGAGCGACAGCGTCGCCGCCGACAATCCGCGCTTCTGCGCCTGCTGGATCACTCCCTGGGCCTGCGTCTGCTGCTGGCTGCCGCAGCAGCCTGCCTTGCGCTCGCCGCTGTGAACCGGTGGGAACAATGCCGCGATCAGGGGTTCGCCCGTGGCTGCGTGTGGAGGGATGCCGGCGGCGTAGTGACCGTGGACAACCTGGAGGCTTTCAGCATCCTGACGGCGGGGATTCTGTTCATCCTCGAAGGCGGCAAGCGACGCCAGCGGGAGCACCACGAGGCCATGGAGGTGATCCTGGCCTGCCAGCAGGCCGGGGTCCGCTTCGCCCTGGCCCGCAACGACGCCCTCGAACTGCTGAGCCGTGCGGGGCTCGCCCTTGATCACTGGGACCTCAGCGGCATCGACCTCGATCAGCTGCGGATCGCCGGGGCCCGCTGGCATGGGGTGAATCTTTCCGGCAGCTCGTTACGGCGTGCCGACCTGCGCCGGGCGGATCTGAGCGAGGCCAACCTCCGCGCCGTCGATCTGAGCAACGCCGATCTGCGTGGCGCCGATCTTCGTGGCGCCGATCTGCGCGAGGCTGATCTGCGGGATGCCGTTCTCAGCCGGGCCGACCTGCGCGGCGCCTTGCTGGAGGGCGCCACCCTCGATGGGGCCGCACTCAGCGGCAGCCTGCTGGATGCGACCAGCATCTGAGCGCCAGCGCTGAGAGCCGCCAGCAGCGCTCCACGGGCGCGGGATGCCGCAGCAGCTGCGACCTCAGGGGCCCTCCCTTCCGACATAGACCGTTGACCACTCGTCGCGCATGCTGATCAGTTCCCAGTTGCGCCTGGGAGCCTCCTCCAGGCCCCGATCGAGCCGGCCGAAGGGAGAGGTGCGGTCGTAGGCCACCTCGCGACGGGCGTCATCGTGGTGCACCAGCATGCCCAGACGGGGTCCGGTGCCGCTGGTGACCCAGCGGAGCATCGCCAGGTCGCCGTCGGAATTGCCGAAGGCGGCGATCGGCCGCCGACCGATCGCCCGGTGGATGCCCACCGGCTTGCCCGGGCCGTCGTCGAGGAACTCCAGCCGGGGCTCCCGCAGCAGGCGCGGAACATCGCCGCTGTCGTCGTAGCGGGTCACCACGCTCGAGCCCACCACCTGTTCGGGTGAGATCCCATAGACCCGCTCGGCGAACACCCGCACGAAATCGAGGCCGCCGCCGGTGACGATCCAGGTGCGGAACCCCGCCGCCCGGAAGGCGGCCAGCAGTTCGAGCATCGGCCGGTAGGCGAGCGCCGTGTACGGCACCCCCAGGGTGGGATGACGGGCCTCGGCCAGCCAGCGGCGCACCAGGGCCGCGAAGGCCTCGGTGTCCATGCCGGTGTGGGTGCGGGTGATCAGGTCGAGCAGGGCGGCATTGCCCCGGGCCATCAGGTCGTCGCGGTCCACGGCCACCCCCAGGGCCCGGGCGCGATCGAGGGCGAAGGCAAGCTGCACGTACATCGGCTGCTCGCTCCAGAGGGTGCCGTCGTTGTCGAAGACGGCGATCCGCTCCTGGGGAGGCACAAAGTCGGGACTGCCTGGGGTGGTGACCGCACGCAGGAACGAAAGGATGCGCTCGCGCGAGGGGCCCGGACGCCAGGAGGGCAGCGGATCGGCCGGTGAGGCCGGCGGCAGTGGGCCCGCACGCACGACGCGCCTCCCCAGCAGCGGCAGCAGCACGGCTCCCACCAGCACGAAGCGACGGGAGAGGGCGGGCAGCATCGATCCCAGCCGAAGGTCAGAGGAAGGCTGCCATCCACCAGGAGCGACTGCCAACCGCTGCCGCATCAGCGCGCCACCAGACCCAGGAGCAGCAGCAACAGGGCGAAAGCCCCGATGCCCGTGATCGCCACGGCGGTGGCGCGGGCGATCGAGCGCTGCTCGGGCACATAGACAAAGTCGTCACGCAGGCGCCGCAGCTCCTGACGGTGCTGCACGGTGGCGGCCGCCATCGCCACGATGCCGGTGAGCACGAAAGCCATGGCCACCAGGCGCACCCCGAGTTCGGCATGGGCGCCGGCGCCGGAAGTGCGGCGATCGATGGCGGCGATGATCTTGTCGAGGCCGAAGCCGAAGCTGATCAGCGAGAGACAGGTGCGCACCCAGGCCATCAGGGTGCGATCGGCCGCATTGCGGTTGCGCTGCTTGGCCAGTTCGTTGGCGAGATTGGGGGAGGTCATCGGCCTGTCAGACCGGTGGAGCGAGAGGTGGGCGCCGCTGCTGTTCCATCCGCTCCTCCGCCTCGATCTCGCGACTGAGGAACACGTTCAGGAACGTGCGGATCACGGCCACCACGCCGAGCTGAATCAGATTCTCGCGGGAGGGACTGGTGGTGGTAGCAACGATGTCGGCGCCAAGCTGAAACTCCAGGGCCAGGGCCAGCCAGCTGCCGAAGGTGAGCCTGGCCCGGTTGGAGGGCCGCTCCGGCAGCCGCCGCCCGAACCGGGGGAGCGCCTGACGGACCGTGGCCAGCAGCCCCCCCAGCACCGTGAGCACCGAGAGGGATTCCAGCAACACGCGCGTGGCGGTGGCCAGGTGGACCAGCACCACCTCGATGCCCTCGATCGACTCCATGGTGATGCCGGCAGGAGCAGCCGACGGAACCCTAGAGACGACCTCGCCGTTGCGCTCTCCGCCGCAATCCGTGCCTTCACGCAAGGCGAAGCCAGTCGTCGCCGCTAGCGTCATGGCGACCCTGCAGCGACGGCATGGCCGTGATCAACCGCTGCGCCATCGCCGTGGCTCCCCGCGAGCCGATGCGCGCCTGGACCCGCCCCTTCCAGACCCGGGAGGATATGGAGGGGCTGGGCGACGAGGAAACCCTCTACCTCGTGCCCACCTTCGACGACGAGATCGAGGCCCAGCGCTGCTTGGAGCAGCACTGCGCGGCCATCTTCAGCGCCGAGCTGGAACTGTGGTGCCGGGATCGCGCCCTCTGGCCCGAACCCCTGAGCCCCGAACTGTTCCATCGCTGGTTCCAGGTGCGGCTCTTTCCGCTCGTGGAGGATATGGCTGAGATGCCCTTCCAGAGCTACGACAAGGAGGGACGCCTCTTCCTGGGGCCGGATGTAGCCGCTTCCTGAGTCAGGTCTCCATGCTGTTCCGCATCCGCCACGTCCTCCGCTACACCTACGAACGCCCGGTGTTCCTCGAGCCCACCACCCTGCGGCTCACCCCCCGCCAGGACGCGATGCAAAAGGTGCTCTCCCATGAGCTGCGGGTGCTGCCCAGGCCAGCGGGCGAGACACGTGTTCTGGAAGCTGATGGCAACGAAGCCGTGGTGCTGTGGTTCGACGAACCGCGCGATGCCCTCACCGTGGAGGTGGACATGGAGGTGGAGACCCTGCGGCACAACCCCTTCGACTGGATCGTCACCCATGGGCCGGCGATGACCTTGCCCGTGGCCTACCCCGAGCTGGAACACCGCTCGCTGGCAGGCTGCCTCGACCCGCAGGGAGTGGCGCCGGACGTGGCGGCCTGGGCCGCCGATCAGGCAGCGGCAGTGGGTGGCGGCGCCACCAACTTCCTGGTGCATCTGGCCGCCACCATCCACCGGGAGTTCCACCACATCGGCCGACCCGACGGGGAGGCCCTGCCCCCGTCGCAGACCCTGGCGCTCCGCAGCGGGGCCTGCCGCGACACCGCCCTGCTGTATGTGGCCGCCTGCCGCAGCCAGGGCCTGGCGGCTCGCTTTGTGAGCGGATACTCGATGCATCACCCGCCCGAGGTGAGCGAACACGAACTGCACGCCTGGGCTGAGGTGTACCTGCCTGGAGGGGGCTGGCGGGGCTACGACCCGAGCCTGGGCCTGGCCGTTGCCGATGGCCATGTGGTGCTGGCTGCCGCCCCGGACCCCCGACTGGCCGCCCCGTTCAGCGGCCACTACCGCGGCACCGGCGTGGGCTCCCAGTTCGACTACCGGGTGGAGCTGCACGCAGTGGATGCCACCTCGCACGACTGGTGAGGGCTCAGGGATTGCAGAGGGGACAATGACCGGGGTCGGCCCTCAGCCGGCCGTCGCGGCGCGGGTGGCGCTCCCGGTGCCCGCAGCAGGTGCAGGCGAGCTCCTCCCAGAGCACCAGCTCGGTGGCGGTTCCGCACCAGGCGCAGGGTAGGCCGGGGAGCGTTTCCCGTTCGCCGAAGCCCGGGCTGCCGCAGGAGGGGCAGCGCCGGGCCAGACGCCGCACCAGGCGGAAACCCAGCCGGCGGATGCTCGCCATCCGGGTGGGATTGCGGTGGGCCCGCATGTCGGTTTCCAGCAGGGCCTGACCATCGGCCGAGGCGGCGGCGGCCCGCTGGATGGCCTGGTGCAGGTCGTCGGGGTGATCGAGATCGCGCCAGATGGCGGGGCCATCCGTGGGCAGGGACGGGCGCACCAGCACACCGTGACGGGGATGACCGATCCGCAGCAGCCAGGCTGAGGGGTCTGCGCCGGGTGCGAGGCGGAGGTGGGAGAAATTGGTTCGTGGAGCGAGCAGGTGCTCCTCCACCACCAGATCCTGCTCTCGATCGAGGAAAACCAGCCATTCCTCACCGACCGGCAGCAGAGGGAGCCGGGGGTGAGGTCCGAAGCTGCCCTCGCTGGCGAGCCCGCGGGTCAGACCGGTAGCCGCCATTCCCTGCTCGGCCTTGAGGCGGCAGGTATCCCGGGCCGGGGCGGGACGGGGCCGCTCTCCATCGAAGGTACCCAGGGCATCGGTATCGACTTCGGCGAGGACGAGCGGCAGCCCGAGCGCATGCAGGAAGGGACGCTCCAGCGCCCGTTCCTTGCCGTGTCGAGTGGCCAGCGCCGCAGAGGCGCCCTGGGGGAAGGGTGGCCGAGCGGGAACCGCTGAGGACAAGGAGGCAAGGGCCCTGGGCCCACACCAGCATGGTGCGAACCCTAGAGAAGAAACCAGCAGCCTTGTCGTAGCAGCTCCTTCTCCTGTCACTCAGAGAGTGCCCTCGATCTCCTCAATTACCACTTCGCACACGATGAGGACGAGAAAGGCTGATCCGCGCTCAGCCAGGGGGCCTGGGAGCGCAGCTCGATCCGGGTCCCACGGATCGGATGGTCGAAGGCCAGCCCTGCGGCGTGCAGACGCAGACGGCTGGCGAGGTCACGGCTGCGGGCGTTGCCGTAGAGGGGATCCCCCAGCAGCGGATGGCCCAGCCAGGCCATGTGCACCCGCAGCTGGTGGGAGCGGCCGGTGAGGGGACGCAGTTCGACGCGGCTCCAGCGGGCATGGGGTTCCAGGAGGCGCCAGTCGGTGCGGCTGGGGCGTCCGGCCGGGTCCACCCGGTAGCGGGGGGGATGGCGGGAGGCCCGACGCAGGGGCCGCTCGATCCGCCCGGCCGCACCAGGATTTCCCAGCACATCCGCCAGATAGCTCTTCTCCACCCGCCGTTCAGCGAAGGCCCGCGAAAGGATGCGATGACTGGCGGCATCCCGGGCCAGCAGCAGCAGGCCGGAGGTGTCGCGATCGAGACGGTGCACCAGCTGCAGCGGACCCCAGCGGCCCACCAGCCGGCCCACCACCGCATCGGCCTGCTCCGGCCCCAGCCCCGGCTGGCTGAGGAGCCCCGTCGGTTTGTCCACCGCCAGCAGCCAGGGATCGCTGAACAGCACCGTGGGATCAGGGGGTGGAATCAGGCGCAGATCTCCATCACCCGGCCGCAGCCATCCTTCTCGCCGCCCAGCACCGTGGCAGCCCCGCTGCGGATGCGCCCGGCCGCGTGCAGGCAGGCGAAGGCATCCAACAGGTCGTCGTCGGCCCAGCCGCCGCGCGGCAGAGCGGCGCGGCAGCGGGCCCAGGCGCCGGGCCAGCAGCTCTCCACCAGCGCCAGCCGCTCAGCACGTCCCTCGGGCCGGCGCTTGGCCCAGGCCAGCGGCCGGCCGGCCCACAGCTGGAAGATCAGTTCAGGATGGGCCTCGCGCAACCGGGCGGCAAGGGCGGGATCCAGCGCCAGCAGCCCATCGAGGGCACGGATGCGGGGCATCAGATTCCAGGCCTGGATGGTGAGACCCCGGCCGTCGACCCGCCGGCCGATTGCCGAAGCCTCGGCCTGGTTGGCCGCCTTCAGCATCGGCCGGATCGGTGCCGGGAACACGCTGCTGGCCCGCCCGGCACAGAGCAGGCGGCGGGCCTGCCGGTCGCAGGGCCGGGCCCCCGCGTCTGGGAGGCCGATCGGCATGTCGATGGCCGTGAGACCAGGCGCTTCAGGGCCGAGCAGCAGATCCGCCACATCCGCCAGCAGGGCGGCCCTGGGTTCACCCCCGGCCCATGGTGCCCGCACCACCAGCCAACCGGCGCGGCAGCCGTCGACCCCCGCCAGATCACCGCTCCACCCTCCGGAGCTCACGGCGCAGAAGCTCCTCGCCGGCCTGGGCCGCCCGGGGGGAGATAACCGGTGCGCAGCAGAAACGCCCGAAGCGCCTCCGGATACGTGGCGTAGTCCACATCCTTCTCCTGGCAGCGGCCATCGCGGCCCAGACCAGCGGCACACTGGCGCAACCCCAGGTCGGAACTCCGGTCGTAGCGGCCGAGCATGCGCCGCCAGCCATCGGCGAACTCCCCCACCAGGGCCTTGGTGGCCACGTAGCCAGCGAGGAAGCCGTTGGCTTCCCCCCCGTCCCGGGCTTGATCGAACCAGGGGGCCATCTCCTCCAGGGCACGACGATGCAGGGGGTTGAAGACGCTCTGATGGGTCACATCCTCGAAGCGCTGGCCCGACAGCTGCCAGATCCGCAGCGGCGGCCGGCTGCCCGCATAGCTGGAGAACTCGTAGAGAAAGCGGTTGTCGAAGTCGACCACCACCCAGCGACCGCTGCCGAGGGGATCGGTGGCCGCCCGTACCACCCCGTTGAACGGCCCCAGGGCCACGGCGTGCCAGCGATGTCCGGTGGCATCGCTGGTGAGGACGCGCGTGTCGTTGCAGCAGTGGGCACCACCAGTGAAGGAGGAGAGCAGCACTTCGGGCCAGGGATTGGCCGGATCGAGCTCCGCCAGCTGGAGCAGGGCCATCGGCCGGTCGGAACCGACCTTCACGGCGCCCTTCAGGCGTCCCACCTCGCGGCCGTCGAGCCGAACCACCACGATCGGCTGCAGGGCCACCAGGCCGTCGGGATCACGGCGGCGTTCATGCTGCAGAACCGCCACCAGTGACCCCTGGCGCAGTTCCAGCGGACGCAGACCGGTCTCCCCATCGGCTGTGAGCAGCTGGGACCTCATGGAGGCGTCGATCGGGGCCGCCGGAGCCGGAGGAGTGCTCAACAGGGCGAACCCAAGCGCCGTGGCGGTGGTTGCCATCCAGGCTGGAAGACACCACCTGAACGGCGGGGAAGAGCAGGTCAACGTGCGCCCGAGCGCGAATCCCTCGGTTCTACCAGGGTGGTGAGCTGGGGACGGGAGCTGACGATGGGGTCCGGTGGATACCCAGGGAATTCCTCCGGGAAACCCGACCCTGCACCGATGCCGGAGGAGGGTCAAGATTGGGAGGGATCGTCGCTGACTCCCACCCTGCTTTGCCATGGCGTCCACCCATCCTCGCCTCCATCGCTTCACCGGCCGCCGGGATGGACTGCGCCAGTGGCTGGCCGGGCAGCTGATCGCCTGGGGCACCGCCCTCAGCGGCCGAGCTCATCAGCCAGCTCTGGTGGGTGGCGCAGCCGATTCCGCCGCCCGTCTGACCAAGCGGGCACCAGAATCAGTCGCGCTGGCGTCACGGGAGGCAGCGGCTGAACCGCCCATGCTGGCGTTCTGCCCAGGCCTCAGGGAACCCCTCTCGGTCGAGGATGCCGTGCTGCGCCGCGATCTCACCCTGCTCAAGCGCGAGGCCGCCGATGCACTGGCCGCCTTGGGCTCGGCCCATGCCCTGGTGGCCTCCGCGCGGCTGGCGGAGGTGCAGAGCCTGCGGGAGCGGTTGCGGGAAGGCGAGGATGCGAGCGAACGGCTGATGGCCATGGCTGGGGATTACCAGGGCTGGCAGGCCGATCAGGTGCGCCTCTTCGATGCCCTGGCCCTGGTGATGAGGATGCGGGTGCCGACCGGCAAGACGTTTGAGCAGGTGGACCCCGGACTTCACGCCGAGGCCCGCCGCCACCTGGAATCGCTCACGGTGGAGTATCAGCGGATGCTGCTGGGTGAACAGATTGGCGGCTCCAGCGAGGCGAGCTGACCCTCTCCGGCCAGAAGAAGGAGAGCCCCGATCAGGGGGCGAGGGTCTTCAGGGCTTCAAGGCCACGGGCGGCCACCGCTGGCGGCAGGCTGACAAAGCCGAGCTTGGGTGCCTCTGCCTGAAACGCCGCCGAAAGAGTGTTCTCGAAGGTGCGCTGCAGGGGCTCGAGCTTGGCGCCGTTGCCCTGCTTGTAGAGCAGGATCCAGCTGAAGGTCACGATGGGATAACCCCGGACCGGATTGGGATCGGAACCCACGAGGCTGGGGCCGAGATCGATGGCCGCCAGGGCCTCGGCAGCGTTGGTGGAGGTGGGCGTGGTGAGCTCACCGGAGGCGTTCGTGAGGGCCGCCGCCTGCAGATTCCCTCTCACATAGGCCGCCTCGACATAACCGATCGAGCCTTCCACCTGGCCCAGCTGCGCGGCCACCCCTTCATTGCCCTTGGCCCCGATGCCGGTGGGCCACTTGACGGTCTTGCCGTTACCGGGACCGGCCTTCCAGGCCGGGCTCACAGCGCTGAGATGGGCGGTGAAGTTGGCGGTGGTGCCGGAGCCATCGGAGCGATGAACCACCCGGATGGGACGAGCGGCGCAGCCGAGCTGGCGGAAATCGGTGATGCGGCCCAGGAAAATGTCGACCAGTTGGGACTGCGTGAGCTTCAGTGTGCAGCCCTGGAGGTTGTAGGCCACGGCGATGGCGCCGGCGGTCATCGGCACCTGCACCACACCGCGGGACACCTTGGCCACGTCCTCGGCCTTCATCGGCACATCGCTGGCGGCGAAGTCAACGGTGCCGGCCTCGAACTGGCGCACTCCCGCTCCGGAGCCGACCGACTGGTAGTTGACGTTCACCCCCTTTGCGGACAGCTGCTGGAACCAATGCTGATAAATGGCAGCAGGGAAGGATGCCCCCGCACCATTGAGTGTGGTGCTGCCGCCACAGGCGCTGAGCAGCGATCCCGCCAAGCCGATCGCGAGCATGCCGGCGAGGGGGCGCCGGAATCCGGTGATCGGCGGAAGCATGGATGCGCATCAGGCTTCAGGCAATGTACGCGCCGACCCTGGAGCACGGGAAAGCGGAGCCGTCTGGCTCAGGTGACTGAGCTGGCACCTCCGTGACTCCTTCACCCCCTGCGGGGATCGAGATGAGGTTGAGGGGATGTCCCAAGCAGGGTTTCAGGATGCAGGCGGCGGCGTTCGGCTGCGTTCGAACAGATCTTCCAGACGCTCAGGGCTACGTGAAAGCGACGGTCCACCCCCCTTTCGGCTCCAGGGGAGCTGGAGGCGGTGACGGGGCGCAGCCACCATCAGCCATGCCACCGAGAGCAGCAGGGCCGCCAGGGAATTGCGCAGGCTGCTGCGAAGGACCAGCAGACCGCGCTGCTCCTCCCGGCGACGGAGCTCGAGCGCCAGGCGATCGGAGAGACGAGTCAGCAGCTCCTGGGCTCCGCGCCGCCGGGCCTCGGGATCGGGGCCGAGCGTCTCCAGACGCGGGGCGGGCGCGGGCAGCTGGCGCAGCAGCCGCTGGAGCTGGGCATCAGTACCGGCACGGCTGACCTCAAGATCGAGTGCTTCCAGTCGGGATTGCAGCTGCTCACGGCCGGCAGCATCCCGGCTGGCCGCCTGCTTCCACTGGTTCCAGCTGGCGTACAGCTGCAGCGGGATCAGCAGGCTGTAGCCCAACGCCGCGGCCAGGGCAAGCCGGCGTGCCTGAACGACGCGCCGCTGGGACAGCTCCTCATCGCTGAAGTGGCGTCCGATGGCCAGCAGGGCAAGGCCGGTGAGGGCCATCGGCCCCTGCTGCAGCAGGGTCTGGACCTGCTGCAGGTGCCAAGGAGGGGACAGCAAGGCCGGCGGCAGCAGGCTGGAAACCACCCCCAGAACGAAAAGGGCGAGCAGGGTGAGGCCAGCCCAGCTCAGCATCCGGGGCAGATCGGCGCCCAACCGGTCGCTCGACATCGGGGGAGAGGAGGACATGACAGTCGGGGAACAGGGGGAGAAAAGGCCAGGACGGCCAAAGCGCCGATCAGAAATCATTCACCCACGGCCGCATATTTTCGCCAAGGATCAGCTATTTCATCGACACCAGTCTTTCAGGATAGGCATAGAAAGAATTCTAAGATTCCGCACATTGCATCACACCTGCAGCAGATCGCCGGCTTGGCTGTGAGGGCAGATCCTCACAGCGGCATGGGTCAACTGGGCTGCTCCCGGAGCAGTCACTCGGCGTAGGCATCGCCGCCTGAGGGAGCTCCAGTCCAGGGATCGGTTCAGGAGGGTTCAGGAGGGGGGCTGGGCAACACGGTGGCCTGCCGCAGTGTTGCCAGCACCTCAGCATCGGCCACCGGGTCGAAGCGTCCGTAGTGCAGGCCCACGGCCACCAGATCGTCGGGTGCAGCCAGCAGCACCAGCTCATCCACCAGCTCCCGCAAGGCCGGCAGGCTCTGGCGTGCCGCCACAGGAACGGCCAGCACGAGCCGTGCGGGCCCCAGGCGCTGAAGGGAGGTGAGGGCGGCCCGGACGCTGAGGCCGGTGGCGATGCCGTCATCCACCACGATCAGCTGCCTTCCCTTGAGCTCACTCGGGTCGGCGTCGCCGTAGAGCCGGCGCCGGCGCTCCAGTTCCCTTCCCTCCCGTTCCACCACCTGATCGCGCAGGACCGGATGCTCATCGAACATCCAGGCGGTGTGAGGATCCCAGAGAATCACCCCACCCGGCGCAAGAGCGCCCAGCGCGATCTCCGGTTGGGTGGGAAGAGCCAGCTTGCGCACCGACCAGGTGGTGAGCGGCAGGTGCAAGGCACGGGCCACCTCGGCAGCCACCACCACACCACCCCTGGGGAGGGCCACCACCACACTGCCGGCTGGATGGGGATCTAGCTCCCTCAGGCGGGCGGCCAGGGCGAGGCCGGCGGTGCGACGGTCGGACCAGAACGCTTCGGAGACGGTCATCGCGGGCGCGGCGCAGAAATGAACAGCGTGGCGCCTCGCCCCGATCGATGGTCGTCCCTCCCCTGAGACTGGCCCCAGGCACGAGTGAGGGGATAGAGGGAACAGTCAGCAGACTTCTGCATAGAAACGGTGTCAAAAGTTATGCAGCTCCAGCAGCGCCCCACAAATCAACCCATCAAGATTCACCGTGACTGGAGCATCCGCGGCAGAGCTCAGCCTGGCCTTCGCTGCCGCAGATTGCCATCGCCGCCAGGGTGAAACAACTGTTGTCGATCCTGGCGCAGCTCGGGTGCAAGACCCTCTGCTCCTGCCGAGATTGCATGGGGAGGGCGCAAGGAATTCTCCAGCAGGAACGCACAGAGATTGGATACAGATCGCCCTTCCGCTTCTGAGCGACTGAGGAGTGCATCATGCACATGGTAACTAAGTGTGATCGTGATCCGACGGGGCTGGCGCTGCAGCAGACGCAGGCGATCGGTCATGACAAAGAGCCAATAGATAATCAGGTAAACATACTTGCGGACCGGAAGGCCAGCGGACTAGCCAATCAAGGCATGACTTGTTAAGTATATTGATATCCAGTGCATTGCATTGCAGCAGAATGATGCATCCTCCCCGCTGATGAGCCCCACGGCGATGTCCAAGCTGCGTTGAGCTTCCGCCGGGTGATCCCGCAGCCAACCCCCTGGGCCTCAGGCTGACTGACGCGACAGCACCATCGCCCTATCGGTGGAGGCGCCCGAGCGTTCAGCAGCAGCCGGACTCCGGGGCAGCACCGGGCCGATGGCCCACCAGGGTGACGGCCCGGAAGGCGATCCCCTCCAGCTCCCGCCAGGGACGCTCCTGCCGGTCGGCGTAATGGACTCCCTCGAACCCGAGGGCGCGGAAGTCCTCGAGGAAGCGGTCCTCCTGCCAGGCGCCGCTGATGCAGCCGCTCCAGAGTTCCGGATCCTGCTGCAGATCGAGGGGCACCGGCCGATCGCTGACGATGTCGCTGATGGCGACCCGCCCGCCCGGACGCAGCACCCGCCGGATCTCACGCAACAAGTGGGAACGGGCATCGGGACGCACCAGGTTGAGCACGCAGTTGCTCAGCACTACATCCACGCTGGCGTCGTCCAGCAGGGGCAGCCCGGACAGGTCGCGGCCCAGGTCCTCGATGGCGGCTTCACGGAAGCTCACGTTGGCGTAGCCGATCTTGTCGGCCACGATCGGGGCGGCCCAGCGGGCCAGCGCCAGCATCTCCCGGTTGCGATCCAGACCGATCACCCGCCCCTGGGGCCCCACCAGCTGGGCGCAGAGGAAGGCGTTCTTGCCGCTGCCGCTGCCCAGATCGAGCACCGTGTCGCCCGTCCGCACCCAGCGGGTGGGATCGCCGCAGCCGTAGTCCCTCTCCACAACCTCGGCCGGGATCACCTCGAGCAGGCTGGGATCGAAGGCGACCCCGCAGCAGAGGCAGGGCTCCGCTGCAAGGGCGGCGGCCCCATAACGGGCCTCAACGGCAGCGGTGTGGTCGATCGGGGCGGATGCCATGGGGATGCGAGCCTGTGACCAGCATCTTCATCCTGGCCCGGAAGGGACGAGAATCATTCAGCACGAGACCCGTGCGACTTCACCACGCCCCGGGGTTCCCGGGGCTTTCGGTGGCGTTCTCGGGCGACCGCTCGGTGCGGATCCACCCACCAAGGACGCTCCTGCCGTCCACCAAACTCGGGCATCCTGGGAAAGCCGCCTGGCCCAACACCGCCGATGTCCGTCTCCCCAGGCCCCAGCCTGGCCGTCATCGGAGCCGGTGTGGCCGGCTGTGTGCTGGTCGCCCGTCTGGTGGAGCTGGGATGGGGCGGACCCATCAGTCTGTGGGAGACGGGCCGGGGGCCGGGGGGCAGGGCCTCCACCCGCCGCTCCCGCCGCGATCGCGGCCTGCGGATCGACCACGGCGCCCCTCTGTTCAATCTGCAGCCGGGCCCCGACCCACCGCCGCAGGCGCTGCAGTGCCTGATTGAGGGGGGTTGGGTGGAACCCTGGCAGGGGCGGATCGCCGGGCTTGATGCCAACGGCGAGCTGCAGGCGCCGCCCCACGATCCCCTGGTGGCGGGAATCCTCTACCGCGGCCGCGGGGGGATGGACCGCCTCTGTGAAGGCCTCCTGCATCAGGCGGGCGAGGCCGTGGTCGGCCACTTCGGCCAGCTCGTGAGGCATCTGAGGGCTCAGCCGGAGGGTTGCTGGGAGCTGCTCGCCGCCGATGGTGAGCCGCTGGCGCAGGCCGACTGGCTGGTGCTCTCCAGCACGCTGCTGGCCCATCCCCGCGCCCGGTTGACCCTGGGCTGGGACACCGTGCCCCTGGCCGAGGCTGCCGAGAGCCTGACGGATCCCCAGCTGGAGCACGCCTTGGTGGCGATCGCCTCCTTACGGGCCGAAGCCCGCAGCAATCTGCTGCTGGTAGCGGAAGGGGAAGCGGCCCGGCTGTGGCTGGCGATGCCCTTCCGCCTGCTGATCCTTGATGCGGCGGCGCGCCAGCGCTGGGGGCTGGAGCGGATCGTCGTGCAGCCCCTGGAGGACGGTCGCTGCGCCGTGGTGGCTCATTCCACCGCGATCTTCGCGGAAGAGTATCTCGACGTCTACGGCTCGGACTCCGCCATCGCCCGACAACGGGGAGGACCCGTAGCAGCGGAGCGGGAGGAAGCCGTGATCACCGCCCTCACCGCCGCCCTGCACCAGGCCCTTCAGCCGCGTATCCCCTACTCCCTGCTCGCACGCTGCCGGCGGCAGCTGATGCGCTGGGGAGCCGCCTTTCCGCGGGGACCCGGTCTCCCCCCCGCCCTGAGCCTCTGCCTCGCCAGCCACATCGGCTTCTGCGGCGATTACCTGGCAGGCCCGGGCTTCGGCCGGGTGGAAGGCGCCTGGAGCAGCGCCGATGCGCTGGCGGAGCGACTGGTCGCCGCGGTGGCCCCAGGGTGATCATGGAGCCGCGTCCCCTGCCGCCGTGATGCCCCAACGCCTTCGACCTTTCCGGCATCTGGCCGCTCCGCTCACCGCGCTGCTGGCCCTCGCCCCGCTGGGGCCGCTGCAGGCGATCGAGCGGATCGAGCTGAGGCTGCCCCTGCTGGAGACCAGCTTCACGGTGAACGTGCGCGAACTGCGCGATCGCAGGGCCCTGCTCGACGGCAGCAGCGACCTGGCGGAACTGGATCAGGCCACGGGTGGTTCCCTCGGCCGGCGCCTCGAGGGCCTGTTCGATGAGCCCCTGCCCCTCTCGGCCCGCGTGTTCGCCGACAAGACGGTGGGGTCTCCCCTGGGCAACCAGGCCCTGCTGCTGCTCTCGGCCCTGATTCGGATCGATGGCATGGACGATCCCGATGGCACCCTGCTCCGCGACGGGCTGGAACGGCTGGACAGGAGCGCCCAGAAAGGCAGCCTCACGCTGCTGGATGTGCTGGAGGCGATCCCGGGCCAGACGGCCACGGTGGATCTGGAAGACGCCCTGTTCGGCCTGAATCGTCTCAAGCAACAGCAGACGGAGGGCAATCGGCTGATCAGCACAACCCCCGCCGCGACGGCCGATCCTGCCCTGCGGAGCCCCGGGTCGGTGGAGATCGGGCGCCAGGACAGGGCGATCCGGGTGAACCATCGTCCCGAGCCGCTTTCCGTGGTGGTGGTAGCGCCGCGGCAGGGGGCGAACGGCCGCCTGGTGGTGATCTCCCACGGTCTCTGGGATGCACCGGAGAACTTCGAGGGCTGGGCGGGCCATGTGGCCCGCCACGGTTACACCGTGCTTCTGCCGCGCCATCCCGGCAGCGACAGCAACCAGCAGCGGGCGATGCTGGAGGGGAAGGTGCCTCCTCCGAGCCCGGACGACCTGCACCTGCGGCCGCTGGATGTGTCGGCGGTGATCGATGCCGCGGCCGCGGGCCAGCTGCGGTTGCCCGCGCCGGTGCGCACCGACAAAGTGGTGGCCTTGGGCCATTCCTGGGGGGCCACCACTGTGCTGCAGCTGGCGGGAGCACGGCCCAGCTCCGGCCGGATCGATCGCCTCTGCAGCGACCTGCGCCATCCGGACCGCAACCTGAGCTGGGTGCTGCAGTGCAGCTTCCGCAGCAGCGCCGACCGTGCCGTTGCTCCCGATCCGCGCATCAAGGCGGTGGTGGCGGTCAGTCCTCCTTCCACTCTGCTGTTCGATCAGGGCTCCTCCCGGGGCATGAACGGCAGGGTGCTGATGGTGAGCGGCAGCCGCGACTGGGTGGTGCCCTCCGGACCGGAGGCGATCCGGACCATGGCCGGCCAGGCCCGCAGCGTGGGGGGCGGCCATCGCCTGGTGCTGGTGAAGGGCGGAGATCACTTCAATCTCCGCTCCCCCCTCGAGGATGGTGGCGGCCCGCTGCGGGGCCTGCTTCTGAGCTGGACGGACGGAGCCTTCGAAGCAGGCGCTGCGGCCACGCCCGGCCCCGGGGCCCCGTCGCTGCTGCCTCCTGCCGGCTGGGGCGACCCCGAGTACCCGCTGGTGGACGTCACCAGCCAGCTGACCACGGTCGACCTGCGCCCGTGACACCGGCGGCAGCAAACCGGCTCAGCCACCGCGACTCAGTCGCAGCCCTCCACTGAGATCTGGTAGCTGTAGCCGAGCGACGAGGGATCGCCGCCCACAGGCAGGCTGAGGTTCTGGCGGAACACCTGCAGGCTGGTTCAGACACTCGCAACGGCGATGGCGGCTGGAGGCACAATCCCTTACGTCAGGGTGCCGCCAGCGGGAAGCGCGCAGCGGCCTGGTCGCGGCAGATGGAGGTGGCCACGTCGATCGAGCTGCCGGCGCGCACACGGTCGACGAAGCAGCGACAGGTGAAATCGGCCATCCCAGGGGGGGGCGTTCGGGAGGCGGCGCTCATGGCGGCCATGAACCCGGCCTGACAGAAGGCCATCACCCGCTCGGCATCGAATGCCTCGGCCCTGGGGGTAAGCAGCAGGGCGACGGCGAGCCCGCCGCCGAGGAAAATCCGAAGGCGCAGCGGCGTCATCGGCAGATCAGGCGCAGGTGCCAACCCTAGGCGGATCGCTCTAGGGTCGCTTCAATGGCGATGATTCAGGCCCGCGGCCTCGGCAAGACCTTCCGGGTGGCGGACAAACAGCCCGGTCTGGCGGGCACCCTCCGGCATTTCCTGCAACGCCGCCACCGCGACGTGACGGCCGTGCGCGATGTGAGCTTCCGCGTGGAGCCGGGCGAGGTGGTGGGGTTCCTCGGCCCCAATGGCGCCGGCAAGACCACCACCTTGAAGATGCTCACCGGGCTGATCCACCCCAGCAGCGGTTCGGTGGAGGTGGCGGGCTTCCGGCCGCAACGCCGCCAGGCCGACTTCCTGCGCCGGATCACCCTGGTGATGGGCAACAAGCAGCAGCTGATCTGGGACCTGCCGCCCCTCGATTCCCTGCGCGTGAATGCGGCGGTGTACGGCATCGACGACACCGAAGCGAAGCGGCGCATCGGAGACTTGGCCGAGATGCTGGAGCTGGGGGAGGAGCTCCGCCGTCCGGTGCGCAAGCTCTCCCTCGGCCAGCGGATGAAGGCGGAACTGCTGGCGGCCCTGCTGCATCGGCCGGCGGTGCTGTTCCTCGATGAGCCCACCCTCGGCCTCGACGTCAATGCCCAGGCGCGGGTCCGCACCTTCCTGGCGGAGTACAACCGCCGCTATGGCGCCACCCTGCTGCTCACCAGCCACTACATGGCGGACATCACGGCCCTGTGTCCGCGGGTGCTGCTGATTCACCAGGGCAGCCTGATGCACGACGGCAGCCTGGCGGAGCTCACCACCCGGCTCGCCCCCTGCCGGGAGGTGAGGCTGGAACTGCGCGAGCCCCTGCCGGCCGCGGCCTTCGCCGGCTACGGCACGGTGGAGGATCTGCAGGGCCGCGCCGTGCGCCTGCTGGTGCGGCGCGAGCGGCTCACCGCCAGCGTCGCCCGCCTGCTGGCCGAGCTGCCGGTGGTGGACCTGGAGGTGGCGGAGCCGCCGATCGAGGAGCTGATCGGCCAGCTGTTCCGCCGGGAGCCGGGGCCATGAACCGGCCACGGGGAGCCAATCGATCGCGCCTGGCCCATGGGTTGCGGATCGCCCGGGTGCTGCTGAGCACCCAGTACGCCTACATGCTCGAGTACCGGGCCGAGATCGTTCTCTGGGCCCTCTCCGGTGTGCTGCCGCTGATCATGCTCGGGGTGTGGAGCGGCGCCGAGGCCAGCGGCGGCCCCGATGCCACCGGCGGACTGAGCGCCCAGGCCCTGGGGCGCTACTTCCTCTCGGCCTTCGTGGTGCGCCAGTTCACGATCGTGTGGGTGATTCACTCCTTCGAGGAGGACACCCTGGCCGGCCGGCTGTCCCCCTATCTGCTCCAGCCCCTGGCCCCGGTGTGGCGCTACGTCACCGCCCATCTGGCGGAGCAGGTGACGCGGCTGCCGTTCGTGCTGGCGATCCTGGCGCTGGTGTTCCTGATCCACCCCGCCGTCGCCTGGCTGCCCTCCCCGCCCCGGCTGCTGGCCACCCTGGTGGCCATTCCGATGGCCTTCGCGCTGCGGTTCGCGATCCAGTGGATCCTCACGATGCTCTGCTTCTGGACGGAGCGGGCGGCGGCCCTGGAGCGGCTGATGTACATCCCCTACCTGTTCCTCTCGGGGCTGGTGGCGCCGCTGGAGGCCTACCCGGAAGGGGTGCGGGCCTTCGCCCTGGCCACGCCCTTCCCCTGGATGGTGCACTTCCCGGCCCAGCTGCTGGCCGGGGGCGACGTGCCGGTGGCGCGCGGATTCGCTGCCCTGCTGCTGTGGACCCTGGTGCTGGTGCCGATCGGCTGGGCCGGCTGGAAGCTGGGCGTGCGCCGCCATTCCGCTCTGGGGGCCTGATGAGCGGACCCCGTGCGGCGGCAAGGCTCCTGGTGCGCTTCTGGAGCGCTTCCCTGACCGCGGAGATGGAGTACGGCGTGAACGCCGTCGTGGAACTGCTGTCGGTGCTGGGCAACCTGGCGGGGAGCCTGTTCGTGCTGTCGCTGTTCTTCCGCCACGGGCACGATCTGGGCGGCTGGAGCTGGGACCAGGCCCTGGTGGTGCTGGGCATCTACACCCTGCTCGACGGGCTGACCAGCACGCTGCTGCAGCCGAATCTGGGGGCCCTGGTGACCCACGTGCAGAAGGGCACCCTCGACTTCGTGCTGCTCAAGCCGGTGGACAGCCAGTTCTGGCTGTCGCTGCGCAGCTTCTCTCCCTGGGGGCTGCCGGGGGTGGCCGTGGGCCTGGTGCTGATGATCGCCGGGCTGATGCGGGCGGGGACCACGCCCACACCACTGGGCCTGGCCCTGGGGGTGCTGGTGCTGGTGGCCGCCTCGCTGCTGCTGTACAGCCTCTGGTTCGTGCTGGCGGCCACCAGCATCTGGTTCGTGAAGGTGTGGAACGCCACCGAGGTGCTGCGCGCCACGCTGGTGGCGGGCCGCTATCCGATCAGCGCCTATCCGGCCGGGCTGCGGGTGCTGTTCACCTTCGTGCTGCCCGTGGCGTTCCTCACCACCGTGCCGGCGGAGACGCTGCTGGGGAAGGCCTCGGCGCCGGCGGTGCTGGCGGGGCTGCTGGTGGCGGGGCTGGCCCTGGGGGCCAGCCGCCTGTTCTGGATCTTCGCCCTGCGCTTCTACACCTCAGCCTCCAGCTGAGGGATCAGACGGCCACCGCCAGATGGTCGCGGAAGGCCCGCATCGCCTCCAGCTGATGCGGGGTGCACAGATGGGGCTGGGCCTTGATCAGGTCGTCGAGGGTGGCGGTGATCTCCTGGGTGGGCAGGCTGTGGTTGAGATGGCGCAGCATGTCTTCGAAGGCGGCCGCGGCCTCCGGGCCAGCGGCGGCGGGAAGCGCATCGATGGCGGCGAGCAGGGTGTGACGTCGCCAGGCGATGTAGGTCTGGGCCATCGGAAGAAACCGTGCGGAGAACGGACGTGCTTCGATTCTGCAGATCGGCGGGCGAAACGTCAGGTTCAAGGCAACGAATCGCCATCGCCGATCACAATTCACGGACAGGATGTGTGTGGGTTTCAGCATCAGGAATGTGCGCCCGTCCACACCGAAAGTGATCCCGCAGTGATCCCGATCCCCGGCCAGCCCCTCCAGCGGCTTTCCCGCGTGTCCCGGCAGCCGCCCCATGGTGCGCGGATGCCCATCGCCTGCCGATACTGAGGCCGGCCTTCGCCCCAGCCACCATGCCCTGGACTGAACTCGCCGGGCGCTGGTCGTTCTGGGCGGGCCTGGCTTCCCTTTTCGCGGCCCTCACCGCCGTGCTCGCCAAGCTGGGGGTGAGCGGTCTGGATTCGAACCTGGCCACCTGGCTGCGCACCCTGGTGGTGGCGGTGATGCTCACGGTGCTGATGGTCACCAGCGGCCAGCTCAGGGGCGATCCCGTCGCCGGCCTGGCCGGCCTGCCCACCCGCTCGATCGTGGCCCTGGTTCTCTCGGGCATAGCCACCGGCCTCTCCTGGCTCTGCTATTTCCGGGCGCTGCAAATGGGTCCGGTGGCCCAGGTGGCAGCGATCGACAAGCTCAGCGTGGTGCTGGTGGCCCTGTTCGGCGTGGCGATCCTCGGAGAGGCACTGGCGCCGATGGCCTGGGCCGGGATCCTGCTGATGGGAGGCGGGGCGGCGTTGGTGGCCCTGGCCTGAGCTCCCCATGCGCCAGCACTTGATCCTGGCGGGCGGCGGCCACAGCCACGCCCTCGTGCTGCGGATGTGGGCGATGGATCCCCGGCGCCGTCCTGCGGACACGCGGCTCACCGTGGTGAGCCGCCGCTCCACGGCGCTCTATTCCGGCATGGTGCCGGGCCTGGTGGCCGGTCTTTACCGGCGGGAGGAGTGCAGCATCGATCTGCGCCGCCTCTGCCTCCAGGCCGGGGCCGCCTTCGTGCAGGCCGAGATCAGCGGGCTGGATCCCGCTGCCCGGGAGCTGGTGCTTCAGGGCCGTCCGCCCCTGCGCTACGACCTGCTCTCCCTCGATGTGGGGGCGGTCACCATCGCGGCGGGGAACGGCCAGGCGGCGGCGGGTCTGCCGGTGAAACCCCTGGAGCCGTTTCTGGCCTGGTGTGAGGAGCTGGCGGCTGCCCCCCCGGGGCCCGGGGCTCCGGGATCGCGCGAGCGACCGCTGACGATCCGGGGAGGCGGCGCCGCGGCGGTGGAGGTGGCCCTGGCCCTGCGGGGGCGTGGGCTGGCCTGCCGGCTGCTGCTGCGGGACCTCGAGCTGAACCTGGGTTCAAGGGCGGCGAACCGCAGCGGCGAAGCGCTGCTGAAGGCGGCCGGGATCGGCGTGGTGCGCCGGGCGCCGGAAAACGACCCGGCGGATCTGCTCTGCACCGGCAGCCGGGCGCCGGCCTGGCTGGCGGCAGCGGGCCTGCCGGTGGACCCCGAGACAGGGCGGGTGCACACCGAGGCCAGCCTTGCCGTGATCGGCCACCCGGAGCTGTTCGCCAGCGGCGACTGCGGGGTGATTGCGGCGGCGCCTCGTCCCCCCTCGGGGGTGTGGGCGGTGCGGGCGGCACCGCTGCTGGCCGACAACCTGGAGCGTCGGCTGTCGCAGCCCGAGCCGCCCTTGCGGCCCTGGCGCCCGCAGGCCCGGGCGCTGCAACTGCTCGGCGACGGCCAGCCACCGCCGCAGGGCCCCCGGGCGGTGGCGTTCTGGGGTCCGCTGGCCCTGGGGCCGAGCCACTGGCTCTGGCGCTGGAAGGAGGCGATCGACAGGCGCTTCATCGCCCGCTTCCGCGACCTGGCGGCGATGGCCTCGGGGCCGGGCAGCGCCGGGGCCGCAGCGATGGCCTGCCGGGGCTGCGCCGCCAAGCTGGCCGCCGATCCGCTGCGCCGGGCCCTGGCCCGCCTCGATCCTTCGATGCCTCCCCCCGAGGCCCAGGATGCGGCGGTGCTCACCACCACGGCTGCGGGGGAGCGGCTGCTGCAGAGCGTGGATGGCTTCCCCGCCCTGCTCGAGGATCCCTGGCAGAACGCCCGCCTCACCACCCTGCACGCCTGCAGCGACCTGTGGGCCAGCGGCGCCGACGTGGAGAGCGTGCAGGCCCTGGTGACCATTCCCGAAGCCGCGCCGCCACTCCAGGAGGAACTGCTGCTGCAGACCCTGGCGGGGGTGCGCTCGGTGCTGGATCCCCTGGGGGCCTCGCTGATCGGCGGCCACACCCTCGAAGGACGGGACGGTGCCGGTCTGGCCCTCGCGCTCACGGTGGTGGGGCGGGCGCCTGCGGAGCGGTTCTGGCCGAAGGGCCCCCTGCGGCCGGGGGACGGGCTGGTGCTCACCCGCCCGATCGGCAGCGGCGTGCTGTTCGCCGCCGCCATGGCCGGCGAGGCCCGGCCGGAGTGGATCGATGCCGCCCTGGCGGTGATGGAGGGCAGCCAGGCGCCGCTGGTGGCCCTGCTGGCCGCCCACGGCTGCCGGGCCTGCACCGACGTGACCGGTTTCGGCCTGCTGGGCCATCTGGGCGAGATGCTGGCGGGGGCGGCCCCCAGCACCCGGGTCGTGCTGGACACGGCGGCCATCCCGGCGATGAAAGGGGCCCTGCCCCTGCTGGAGCGAGGGTTCGCCAGCACACTGGCGCCGGCGAATGCGGAGGCTCTGGCGCTGCTGGACGGGCCCGTGCAGCTTGAGGAAGGCGCGGAGGACATGGCCGCCCGGCGGGCCCTGCTGATCGACCCCCAGACCTGCGGGCCCCTGCTGGCGGCGCTGCCGATGGAACGGGTGGCGGAGGCCGTGGCGGCCCTGCATAGGGCGGGGTACCCCCACGCCCGCCTGATCGCTCAGGTCACCGGGGGGTAAGGGTTTGTAGCCCCCGGATCTGAAGGGCTCACCAGGCTGCGATGGAGGTGAGCCATCCAGTGGGTGACCCCTACGGGACCGCTGGAGTGCCTGGAGGAACCCAAAACGTCCGCACGGCAGGCAGACTCATCACAGCGCAGCCCACCGGATCCCCAGATGCCCGATCAGGAGCAACTGGACGACTTCCTCGAAGCCCTGGAAGAGGCCGGCAGCCCCGCCAAGAACCCGGTGCTGCGTGAGGCCCTCGGCTGGGACGAGTCGCTCTACGAGGAAGTGAAGGCCGAACTGGTGAGCAAGGGAATCGTGGTGCGCGGCCGGGGCCGCAGCGATTCGGTGTCGCTGGTGGGCGCCGAGCCCGTGGCGCAGCAGGCCGCGCCAGCCCGAGCCCCACGGAAAGGAAAAGCCGCTGGCAACGGCACCGCCAACCTGGGCTTCGAGGCCAAGCTCTGGCTCACGGCCGACAAGCTGCGCAACAACATGGACGCGGCCGAGTACAAGCACGTGGTGCTCGGTCTGATCTTCCTCAAGTACATCTCCGACAGCTTCGAGGAGCACCGCGCCAAGCTGCTGGCCGGCGAGGGCGACTATGAGGGCGCCAACCCGGAAGATCCCGACGAGTACAAGGCCGAGAACGTGTTCTGGGTGCCTGCCGAGGCGCGCTGGAGCCACCTGCAGGCCCATGCCAGGGAAGCCACGATCGGCAAGCTGGTGGACGACGCCATGGTGGCGATCGAGCGCGACAACCCGCGTCTCAAGGGCGTGCTGCCGAAGGACTACGCGCGGCCGGGGCTCGACAAGCAGCGCCTGGGGGAGCTGATCGATGTGATCGCCACGATCGAGCTCATTGCTCCCAGAGAGAGCGGCGCCAGCGAGGGGGAGCAGACCCATCGCTCGGTGGATCTGCTGGGGCGGGTGTACGAATACTTTCTCACCCGCTTTGCCTCAGCCGAGGGCAAGAACGGCGGCCAGTTCTACACGCCGAGCTGTGTGGTGCGCTGCCTGGTGGAGATGCTGGAGCCCTACAAGGGCCGCATCTACGACCCCTGCTGCGGCTCCGGCGGCATGTTCGTGCAGAGCGAGAAGTTCGTGGAAAGCCACGGCGGCAAGCTGGGCGACATCTCCATCTACGGCCAGGAGAGCAACGCCACTACGCGCCGACTTGCGGTGATGAACCTCGCCCTGCGCGGCATCGAAGCCGACTTCGGCCCCGAGCACGCCGACAGCTTCCGCCGCGATCTGCATCCGGATCTGCGCGCGGACTATGTGATCGCCAACCCGCCCTTCAACGACTCCGACTGGTTCCGCAAGGACGACGACGTGCGCTGGCAGTACGGCGTGCCGCCCAAGGGCAATGCGAACTTCGCCTGGGTGCAGCACTTCCTCCACCACCTCGCCCCGCAGGGCGTGGCCGGCTTCGTGCTCGCCAACGGCAGCATGAGCTCCAACCAGAGCGGTGAAGGCGAGATCCGCCGCGCCCTAATCGAGGCGGATCTGGTGGACTGCATGGTGGCCCTGCCCGGCCAGCTCTTCTACAGCACCCAGATCCCGGTGTGCCTCTGGTTCCTGACCAAGAGCAAGGCTGCTGACGAGCAACGGGGCTTCCGCGATCGGCGCGGGCACGCGCTATTCATAGATGCCCGCAAGCTCGGCACCCTGATCGATCGGGTGCACCTGGAGCTGCTGGAGGCCGACCTGGAGAAGATCAGCGGCACCTATCACCGCTGGCGGGGCGCCAATGGGGCTGGCGACTATGCCGATGTGCCGGGGTTCTGCAAATCGGCCAGCACCGCCGAGATTGCTGCCCATGGACATGTGCTCACGCCAGGACGGTACGTGGGCGCGGAGGAGGTGGAAGACGACGGCGAGCCGTTCGAGGAGAAGATGCCGCGGCTGGTGGCGGAGCTGGAGGCCCAGTTCGCGGAGTCAGCGAAGTTGGAGGATGCCATCAGAGCCAACCTGAGGGGGCTGGGTTATGGCGGGTGACTTCCGCGCCAAGACTATTCCGCTGTCGAAAACCACCAAGTTCATCGTAGACAACCGTGGACGGTCTGCGCCGACAGCCGACCATGGGATCCCACTTATTGCCACCAACTGCATTTCAAACAATCAGCTTTATCCTGCATACGAAAAGCTCCGATTCGTCACAAAGGAAACTTACGGGAATTGGTTCCGTTCTCACCCACTTCCCGGAGACATCATTCTAACGACCAAAGGCAGCCAGAATGGAGCGATTTGCCTGGTTCCCGACCCAGTTGATTTCGTCATTGCCCAAGACATGGTGGCTCTAAGAGCCAACGAGAAGATCATCGATCCGCTTTATCTCTTTGCCGCACTCCGCTCGGCAAACGTTCAGCAAGAAATCAAGAATCTGGATGTGAGCGGAGTTATTCCTCATTTCAAGAAAACAGACTTCGATAAGCTCCAGCTCCCATATCCCGAACGCAACGTTCAGGAGATTATCGGACGTATCTACTACGATTTCTGCGCCAAGATCGAGTTCAACCGGCGGATGAACGCGACGCTCGAGGCGATGGCGCGGGCGCTGTTCCAGAGCTGGTTCGTGGATTTCGATCCTGTGCGGGCCAAGCTTGATGGGCGACAGCCTGTTGAGCTTGATCCAGGGACTGCCGGCCTTTTTCCGGCAGCATTCAAAGACTCCTCTCTTGGACCAATCCCAGATGGGTGGAGCGTGATAGCCCTTGGCGAGATTGCTGACTTCGAAAAAGGCCTCTCCTATAAAGGTGAGGGCCTCGCTGAAAATGGAGGGATGCCTATGGTGAACCTAGGCTGCTTTGCTGGTCGAGGATTGTTCAACGCAAACCGGTTGAAGCGATACACGGGGGAGTATCGCCAGCGTCACTTGGTCCGTGCCGGTGATTTAGTCGTTGCCAACACTGACATGACACAGAGTCGGGTTGTCATTGGAAGCCCTGCTTTGGTTCCAGAGTTGAACGGTGCCAAGGAGTTCCTATTCACCCATCACGTCTTTGCGGCACGATTTAAGCCTGGCGCGGAAATCTGGCGGAGATATATCTTCTTTACACTACTCCAGCCGGAGTTTCGAGAGATTGCTGAGGGGTTTTCAACCGGTACAACCGTGCTGGCACTTCCCCGAGATGGCTTGGCGAACTACACGCTCTGCATTCCACCCGTTTCGCTACTGGATGCCTTCGAAAGGCTAGTCAGTCCGATCCTCTCGACAGTAGATGCCAACCTCCACCAATCCGGAACCCTCGCTACCCTGCGTGACACGCTGCTTCCGAAGCTTCTAGGCGGGGACATTCGCCCTTCTAGCGTCTAACAGACGATTACAACGCTTATGACCGACGACCTATCTCCACTCAGAGAGTCAGTCTTCTCCACAGCACTCAACGAGCTCGAAGACCTTCTAACGCAAAGCTGTAAAGCGTTCCTGATCGGTGCAGGTTGCAGCAAGTGTGCTGGCCTGCCCTTAATGGCGGAGCTCACGAACCTGACCCTCAAGAGTACAAAGCTGAGTAAGACCACAAAGACTATTCTCTCGGCCATTGAAAAGCACTTCGCCGGCGCTGATGCCGCGAACATAGAAGACTACTTAAGCGAGTTGGTCGATCTTGTAGCTATTGCGGAACGGCGTGGCGTTCGCGGAGCAACTAGCCATACTGCTCCACTTGCCGGGACAGATTACACAGCAAAACAACTTAAGGTCGCGGTGGATGAAATCAAAGCAGCGATTGCTCAAGTGATCGATGTGCCCGTCTCGATAGATGTTCACTGGAAGTTTATCCAGGCGGTTCATCGTCCGACACGGCCTGGCAGAACGATGGCGGTTCGTCCGGTCGATTACTTGGTTCTGAACTATGATACGCTCATTGAGAGTGCACTAGCCCTTCAAAAGCTGCCTTACGCCGACGGAATGAACGGGGGCAATAGCGCATGGTGGGATCTGTCAACATTTGAGGCAGAGAGCCTTTCCGCCCGCGTTATAAAGCTTCATGGCTCTATCGACTGGAGCGAAATGTCAGGTGAACCGCTGCCACGGAGGATCGACAGGAATCTTAATTTGCCCACCGGTAATGAGCAAAAGGTTCTGATCTGGCCCGCATCCACTAAGTACCGCGAGACTCAGCGGGACCCCTATGCCCAGCTATCTAGTATCGCTCGTGATGCTCTTCGGCCACCTTCTGGCACTCAAACCGTCCTGACGATCTGCGGTTATAGCTTCGGCGATTCGCACATCAATCTCGAAATCGAGCGGGCGCTTCGTGAGTCGGGAGGCGAGTTGACGGTTGTCGTTTTTACACATGCCGAAGAGCCGTCTGGCGAGCTAATGCGGCTCCACCAAGACAAGTACATCAGTGAACAAATCCGAATCTACGCCCGAAGAGGATTCTTTCACGGCGCCACCGCAGGCAGATCAGAAGTCGATCTGCCTTGGTGCAAGTTTGAGAACATCACACGACTTCTTGGAGGTGAACGATGAATCATGAATTCCATAATCCGAATGATCCATTGGAAAACCTCTCGATTGGAACGATCATCGAGGTTGATGGGTCTCACATTGTGGCAGAACTGAAGCCTGGAATTACCGAGCTATCCCGTGTCTTTGGTGGTGATGCATACCCCATTGGGCAGTTCGGCTCGATTGTAAAGATCCATTTTGGGCGGAAGATCATCTTCGCCTTTGTCGGGAGGCTTCGCATGAAAGCCGAATATGAATTAGAACACGGCATTGCTCCTCAGGCAGCGAGCGATGAGCGTGTGATTGAGGCGGACCTTTTTGGAGAGGGTGAATGGCTGAGCGACACATCAGTCACACCATTTACTTGGAGCCTTAGATTTGATCGAGGGATTGCAACCTACCCACTCCCTCAACAGACAGTTTACCTGACTCCTAAGCGAGAGCTACGGTATATTTATGGACACGGAAAAGGGCCATCGGTCCATCTTGGCGAGCACGTCGGAACAGGTGGAACAAAATGCTACGCCGAGATGAATGAACTGCTGGGTAAACACACTGCGATCCTCGGCTCAACCGGCGCTGGAAAATCAGGCACTGTTGCAGCGGTTCTTCACAGTCTTCTTGAACGAGGGTCTGACGTCGGGTTGACCAATTGGATGCCGCGCATCGTCGTGCTCGATCCGCACAATGAGTATTCCGCAGCATTTCCAGGACATAAAAGACTCTCGTCTGATGACGGTTCGTTGGTTCTTCCATACTGGCTTTTGAGTTTTTCGGAGACAATCGCATTGGTGATTGGAAAGACTGAGTTTGTTGCCACTTCCCAGGCCAATATTGTGAAAATGGCACTTCTAAAGGCCAGGATTCAAGGGGCAACAGCACTCGGGCTGAATCCCGAGAACATTACAGTTGACTCTCCTGTCCCATACAAGCTGTCGACTTTCATCACCGCTGTCCAAGCTGACAGACCGACGCAAACTAGCAAACAAGATTCGCACAACTCCATCTTGGAGAAGCTCGATGTGTTGACTCGTGATGCACGCCTCGCCTTCATGATGAAGGAGTGGGATGGAGACGCTCAGGATCCTTTCCCGGTGATTTTATCGCAACTTGTAAGCGACGCCGCTCAACCGAGAATCGTCGATCTTTCTGGAGTACCGAACGAGGTTGCCGGCGTTTCGAGTGCTGTCATCGCAAGGACTCTCTTCAACTTGAAAGTGTGGCAAACGGCTGACGAACGCCAGGATGATCCCATTTTGCTTGTTTGCGAAGAGGCGCACCGATATGTTCCCAACCGCGGAGAGGCTCAATACGAAGCTGCACAGGATGCGATTCGCAGAATCGCCAAGGAAGGCCGTAAATACGGAATCGGGCTCCTACTGATTTCACAGCGTCCGAGCGAAGTCGAGGCGACCGTGTTGTCGCAGTGCAATAGTTGGATCATTCTCCGGATTACCAATGATGCGGACCGCGAGCATGTCCGGGCAATTCTTCCTGATTCCATGGCAGGACTTACGAAAATGCTTTCGGGATTGCGTCGTCAAGAAGCCATTTTTGTCGGCCAAGCCGCAGTCCTCCCGTCAAGGATTCTTATTCGTTCTCTCAAGCCTGAGCAATTACCGCGCTCCAATGATATCGACTTCGAAAAAGGATGGCAGGCAACGGCAATGTCCGAGGCACAGCTCGCGGAGATTGCAAACAAGTGGCGGTATCAAGTTAAATGAGCTTCCAGAATACGTGGTCGAAGAGTCAGTTCTCGTCTGGTATAAGAAGCTCGGCTATTCAGCATGGCACGGCACCCGGATCACACCCGGGATCCCGCCGCAGAATCTGAGAATTCCGGCTAAGGGGAGTTGGAGGGGTGACTGTGCAAGGCATCCTGCCGCTTAATGCTGCCCCGCTCAGGACCCTTTCGGCACAAACACCCGTGGCGCCAGATTGAGCTGGCGACTGCGCCGCACAAAGCCGCGATCATCAAACGACGCGATCGACGCGCAGCTTCGGCAGCTGGCATGGTGCAGCGCATCGGCGAAGTCGAGCCCGTTGCGCACTCCGGCCACGGCCTGCTCCAGAGCCGGTCGGTCTTCTGCCGTGAGGCCGGGATGGGCCAGCAGGTGGTCGAACACCTGCAGCACCTGCTCCACCGGAAAGCCGTAGTACCCACGCAGCACCCACTCCAGCTCCAGGGCCACCGTCTTGGCCAGGAACAGCGGCTGGCCGGATTCGATCAGATCGCGGGCGGCCCGGCGCTGCCGTTCCGTGGCCGCATCGGCGTTGTCCTCCGCCACGAAGTAGCGGGCCAGCACATGGGTGTCCAGGCCAATCACTGGCGCAGCAGGCTGGCGGGATCGAAGTCCACCGGCACGGCAGGCCGGCTGGTCTTCAGCAATCCGAACCCGCTCTGCGGCACCGGTTGCTCCGGCTTCCACGGGCGCAGCTCGATGTGATCCCCCACCAACGCGAAAGTCACGCGGCTGCCTCTGGCCAGCCCGAACTGCTGCCGCATCGCCTTGGGGATGGTCACCTGCCCCTTACTGGTGATCGAGCTGGTGATGGCATCGGCAGAGTCCATCGACACTGACCCGTGAGAGATGGAATTACCTGGTAAGACTAGCTTCGCGGCCGGGGATCACATGCGCTCGCGGCCGGATGACATCAGGCACACACGCTCCCTAAACTGGCCGAATGAAGCCCTTCGCGTGGAGCCCTGAGAAAAATGCTCAACTCCTGGCCGAGCGGCAGCTGTGCTTCGAGGCGGTGGTGGTGGCGATCGAGGCTGGTGATCTGCTCGACGTGTTGGAGCACCCCAACCAGCAGCGCTATCCAGGGCAGCGCATCCTCGTGGTGCGCCTCCATGGCTACATCCACCTGGTGCCGATGATCGACACCGCAGAGCACCTGTTTCTGAAACCAATCATCCCCAGCCGCAAGGCCAACCGCTTCTACAACCCATCCGCGCCCGCCGGGCATGAATCATGACCATCCCCTCCTCACCTGAACTGGAGCCTGCAGAACAACAGCTTCTCGCTGATGTCGAGGCCGGTGAACTGCGCAGTGTGGCCACGCCGGCTCTTCTCAGCCAGCTCCAGGAAGCAGCGAAGGCAACGGGCCTGAAAGACCAGCGGATCAACATCCGTCTCTCCAGTGCTGACCTCCAGGCCATCCGCACCCGCGCCCTGCAGGAAGGCATTCCGTATCAAACCCTGATCAGCAGCGTGCTGCACAAGTACGTGAGCGGCACGTTGCCGGAACGATCTGACATGGTGCGAGATTGAGTTGGAAGGTCCGTCCGACGTTGACGCGATCGGTGAAAGATGCCATCGCTTCCCTGGGGCAAAGCAGCTAACCTCACACCATTGCGGTTGGGCCATGTCCGAACAGGAACGCCAGCTTCAAGACCTCGAAAGACAGTTCCCGCTCGCCTCCGGTGAGGCCTTTGCTGCCGCCCGTGCTCAGGTGCTCGCCTCTGGGCAAAGCGTGTTGCAAACCGAAGGTGGCTTCCTCGTCCGGGTCTTTCCCGACGGCCGCAAACAGCGGCTGAAGCCGGTCGAGCCCCCCACCCCGGTCAAACCTGGCACCACCTTCACCATCCGGTGATCGCGGCCACACCCCGGCTACGGGTGTTCGCCGGGCCCAATGGCTCGGGCAAAAGTGTGCTCAAGGCGGTGCTGCCGCCGTCCTTGCTGGGGATCACGTCAGCCCCAAAGGTAACGATTGCAAAAAATGCACAGGTTCGTTCAGGGGAGTGGGTGGCTCGCTGAGCAGCGACTGTGCTGATGCTTATCGCTTGCCGATGAAGTCCTCTGCCGTCATGCCGATGTCCTTGGCGATCTGACGCAGCAGTGGTGGCGAGATGTCACGGCTCTGATGGAAAGGAACGGTGGTGCACCGACCAAGGGCATCCCTGAACTGCTTGTGGGATCCTCTCGGTCTCAATTCCACGAAACCCATGGCCAGCAGGATCCTCACCACTTCCGCAGGCTTCAGAACAGGTAGCTGGCCCAAGGCCTTAGCTCGCTACAAAAATCTGCTGCAAGCCAACGAAATCAGCTTCGAGTTGTGGCTCGCCATCCTCAAGCAGCATCTCAATCACCTCAATGAGATTGGCCTGCAATTCCTCAACGGTTTCTCCCTGACTATGGGCCCCGGGAAATCCAGGTACATAGCCAACGAGCAGTCCCGTGCTGGGACAGCGCTCAATCACAGCGGAAAACGTTCGCACGGGCTTGTTTCTGGACGCTTTGGCCCCATTCTGGTGCAGATCTGGGCCACACGTTCGTTGCGGCGCCAACCGCCCCCATGACCCTCACTGAATCCATGGTCGAAGAGGCCGCCCTCGGCTGGTTCCGGGAGCTGAGCTATGCCGTGCTCCCAGGCCCCCAACTGGCCCCCGGGGAACCGGCGGCGGAGCGGGAGTCGTTCGGCGACGTGGTGCTTGTGGGCCGCCTTCGCGAGGCCATCCGCCAACTCAACCCGGCCATTCCCGTGGAGGCCCGCGAGGGGGCCCTGCGCAAGCTGCTGCGCCTGGCCACGCCCTCGCTCGTGCAGACCAACCGCGCCTTCCACCGCCTGCTGCGGGAGGGCGTGCCGGTGGAATACCCCCGGCCCGATGGCAGCATCGCCGGCGACCATGTGCGCCTGGTCGACGTCACAACCGCTGCCGCTAACGACTGGCTGGTGGTGAACCAATTCTCCGTCAGCGACGGCCAGCACAACCGCCGTCCTGACCTGGTGGTGTTCCTCAACGGACTTCCCCTTGGCCTGATCGAGCTCAAGAACGCCGCCGCTGAAGGCGCCACCATCTGGAGCGCCTACGCCCAGCTGCAAACCTACAAAGCCGAGATTCCTTCGCTGCTCCAGTACAACGCCGTCCTGGTGCTGAGCGACGGCCTGCAGGCCCGCATCGGCTCGCTCACCGCCAACCAGGAGTGGTTCAAGTTGTGGCGCAGCATCGATGGCGAGTCCGACGCGCCCGCCACGGCCCTGGAGCTGGAAACGCTGATCCGGGGCGTGTTCGAGCCGCAGCGCTTCCTCGATCTGCTGCAGCACTTCATCGTCTTCGAGGAAGACCCCGATTCGGGCGCCCTGCACAAGATCATCGCCGGCTACCACCAGTTCCATGCCGTGAACGCAGCTGTGGAGGAAACGGTGCGCGCCAGCGGCCTGGGCCAGGCAGCTCGCAGCCAGGGCGGGCGGCCTGGCGACCGCCGCGCCGGCGTGGTGTGGCACACCCAGGGCAGCGGCAAGAGCTTCTCGATGCTCTTCTATGCCGCCCGCATCGTGCGCCATCCGGCACTGCACAACCCCACCCTGGTGGTGCTCACCGATCGCAACGACCTCGACGACCAGCTCTTCGGCCAGTTCCAGCGCTGCGCCGACCTCCTCGGCCAGACGCCCGTGCAGGCCGCCAGTCGCGACCACCTGCGCGAGCTGCTCAACCGGGCCAGTGGCGGCGTGGTGTTCACCACGATCCAGAAGTTCATGCCGGACAAGGGCGAAGCGATGCCCGAGCTGAGCACCCGGCAGAACATCGTGGTGATCGCCGATGAAGCGCACCGCAGCCAGTACGGCTTCGGCGGCAAGGTTAACGAGAAAACCGGCGTGATCTCCTATGGCTTCGCCAGCAACCTGCGCGATGCCCTCCCCAACGCCTCCTTCATCGGCTTCACCGGCACGCCGATCGAGCAGACCGACGCCAACACCCGCGCCGTGTTCGGCGACTACATCTCCATCTACGACATCCAGCGCGCCGTTGCTGACAGGGCCACCGTGCCGATCTACTACGAAAGCCGCATCTCCAAACTCTCCCTCAACGCATCCGAGCTGCCCAGGATCGACGCGGAGTTCGAAGAGATCACTGAAGGCGAGGAGTTCACCCAAAAGGAAAAGCTGAAAACCAAGTGGGCCGCCCTCGAAGCCCTGGTGGGTGATCCCAAGCGCATTGCACTCGTGGCCGCCGACCTGGTTGCACACGTGGAGAAGCGCTTCGAGGCGATGGACGGCAAGGCGATGGTCGTCTGCATGAGCCGCCGCATCTGCGTCGATCTCTACAACGCCCTAATCCAGCTGCGGCCCGAGTGGGCGCAAGACACCCTCAAGGTGGTGATGACGGGCAGCGCCGACGACGGTCCCGACTGGCAGACCCACATCCGCAGCAAGGAGTCGCGCCGCAAACTCGCCAACCGCTTCAAGCTCGCCACCGATCCCTTCACAATCGTGATCGTGCGTGACATGTGGCTCACCGGCTTCGATGCGCCCTGTCTGCACACCATGTATGCCGATAAACCGATGCAGGGCCACGGCCTGATGCAGGCGATCGCCCGCGTGAACCGGGTGTTCCGCGATAAACCCGGCGGCCTGGTGGTGGATTACCTCGGCCTCGCCGATCAGCTCAAGCGGGCTCTTGCCACCTACACCGAAAGCGGCGGCCAGGGCGACCCCACCTTCGACACCGCCCAGGCCATCGCCGTGATGCTCGAAAAGCACGGCGTTGCCACCGATCTCCTGCACGGCTTCGATTGGTCGGCCTGGACAAGCGGCACCCCCACCGAGCGCCTGCAGCTGCTTCCCGCCGGCCAGCAGCACATCCTCCAACAGGAGAACGGCAAGCAGCGCTGGCTGCAGGTGGTGGCCGAACTCTCCCGCGCCTTCGCCCTCTGCTCCGCCAGCGACGAGGCCACCGCCATTCGCGACGACGTGAGCTTCTTCCAGGCGTTGCAGGCCGCCCTCGCCAAGCAGACCAGCAGCACCAGCAAAACTCCCGAGCAGATCGATGCCGCCATCCGCCAGCTGGTGAGCAAGGCGATCACCACAGAAGGCCAGGTGATCGATGTGTTCACCGCCGCCGGCCTGCCCAAACCCGACATCTCGATCCTCAGTGATCAGTTCCTCGCCGAGGTGCGTGGCCTCAAGCACAGGAACGTGGCCGCTGAGCTGCTGGAAAAGCTACTGCAAGACGAACTGAAGGTGCGCTCCAAGCGCAACCTCGTGCAGAGCCAGGTGTTCTCCGAAAAGCTCAAGAAGGCCCTCAACGCCTACCACAACCGCGCCATCACCACCGCCCAGGTGATCGACGAGCTGATCGCCCTCGCCAAGGAACTTGATGCCGCCGGCAAACGCGGCGAATCTCTTGGTCTCACCGACGACGAAGTCGCCTTCTACGACGCCCTCACCGCGAACGACAGCGCCGTGCAGGCCATGGGCGACGCCAAGCTCAAGGTGATCGCCGCCGAGCTGATCACCCAGGTGAAGAAGAGCGTCACGATCGACTGGACCCTGCGCGAAGGCGCCCGCGCCAAAATCCGCGTGATGGTGAAACGCATCCTCAACAAATACGGCTACCCCCCCGATCTGCAGGACGACGCGGTCAAAACCGTGCTGGCCCAGGCGGAGCTGCTCTGCGCCCACTGGGTGTGAGGGACCTCCCTGTGGGAACTCACCCCAGTGTCCGCACGATGTCCTTCATCAGCAGCACCAGGTGCAGCGGGTCGGTGGGGGACGGCTCAAACTCCGGGACCAGGTGCCGGTAGAACGCCCTGGCCGAGGCGCTCTCGGCATGGACAAGCAACCCTCCGCAGCCCACTTCGGATCCGATCAAGGCCGTCCGGCTGATCACATCCGCCAGTAGCGCGGCACCGAGTCCTCGCCCTTCATGGTGAAGGTCGACGCCGAGCCGGGCCAGCAGGGCAACGGGCTGGGGATAGCGACCAGCTCCTTTGCGCAGAAGCGGCGGAGCCTGCGTAGGAGAGAGGCTGGCCATGCACCAGGCGTAGTAGGCCACCACGTCAATGCTGCCATCTGCGGTCACCACGAACACCCTGCTGGTGCCACCACGGACGTGGGCCTGGCGGGCATGCTTGCTCAACCAGTTCGTCTGCTCCTCGGATCGGCATTCGAATCCGTCAAGGCGGTCGCTGGACGACAGCAGCCGGGGTGACAGATAGCGGACGCTCACTCCTGGAACGGTGAGGGCCGATCCATCAGGGCGCGCAGACCCTTCAGCGACCGTGCCGGCCGTTGATTGATACGTTCCCAGGCGTCGAGCGCCTCAGGGTTGAGGCGGAACCCTTCGCGGTCGGCCAGCACCTGCTGGGCGGCCAGACGCAGATGGGTGATCACGAATCCCGTGAGATCGGTGCCGGAAGCAGCCACCGCCCGATCAATCAATTCGCGATCCTCCGCTGTGGCCCGAACTTCAAGGCGCCGATCCCTGGCGCGGGCGCGGGCGGGGGCTTTGTCCATCGGCCAGCCTCTTTGTACGTCCATCGTACGGCCAGAGCCAGCCCATGCGTGTGAGCCCCCGGTGGCACTTCCCTGTGCAGCCGCTCCAGCCCCATGGCCACCCGCGCCGTCTATTCCTTCACCGGCTTCCCCGGCGTGCCGGAGCGACACCTCTACCTCCACCACGACGGCTACCCCACCGGTGCCGCCTGGCGGTTCGCCATGGCCCTGCGGCAGCGGCCGGAACCGGAGGCGTTCGCGGCCGCCTTCCTGGCCGGCCAGCCCGCTGCCGAACACCTGGCCGCCCCGGAGCAGGAGGCCGACGCCGAGTACCGCTACCGGGTGCAGCTGCTGGCCGGTGGCGGCGCGCTGCAGGTGATCTGCTGGCGGCGGCTGCCGGGCGGCAGCACCTGGCAACCCCGCTGCGGGCCGATGGCCCTGGAACTGTTCATCCGGCGCTTCCTGCCCGGGGAGCCGCTGTGAGCCGGGATCAGGGCAGGGAGGCCGCCACCACGAAGCTGGCGCTGCTGGAGAACCACGTCGGCGGGCCTCCCCGGCGCAGAGGCGGTAAAACGCGCCTGCCCTGCGTCCTCTCGATGGCCCCTGCACGTCCCAGGCGGGCTTCGGTGTTGCTGCTGGTGCTTCTGCTGCTCACCGGCGCCGCCGCGGCGGCGGGGATCGACCCGCCAGGGGTCCCCGGGGAGCCGCCGATCCCCGATTCGGCCACCGGGGCGGGCTCGGAAGCGTCGCCCTGGCCAGACGTGCTGCCGCCGCCCGTGCCGCCGCCCGCTCAGGTCACCCCCAACCCGACGCCGGCGGCCTCCAGGCCCGAGCGGCCGGCGCTGGTGCCCCGGGAGGTGCCGGTGGGCGACCTCGCCCTCCACCCCCCGGGACCTGGCCCGCTCGAGCCTGCGGCGGGACCCCAGCCGGCGCTGCACTACCCCCTCGCCATGGCGGCCACGGAGCAGGACCCCTGGGGCTGGCGGTTTTCGGAGGCCCGCGGGGCCTGGCGCATGCACACCGGGCTGGATCTGATCGTTCCCGAGGGCACGGCCGTGCTGGCGGTGCGGGCCGGCCGGGTGATACGGGTGGATGCGATCAGCGGCTACGGCCTCACGGTGCTGATCGATCACGGCGGCGGCTGGTCGAGCCTCTACGCCCATCTGCGGCACGCCTCCGTGGCCGAGGGCGACACCGTGGGGTCCGGGCAGCCCATCGGAGTGGTGGGCCAGAGCGGCAACGCCAGCACCCCGCACCTGCATCTGGAACTCCGCCAGCGGCAGCCCCGGGGACTGGTGGCGGTGGACCCGACGCCCCTGCTGCCGGCGCCGCCGGGGGGCGGCACCATCGCCGCAGACGTCCGGCCCTGAGCCTGGCCTTCCGGAGCCCTCGACGGTCAGCCCCGTGGCGCCTCCCCTTGGGCACACAGCCCCTTCTCCAGCACCAGCCTGGCGGCCTCCGCAGCGGAGAGGTTCCCCAGATCCACCGAGCGCACCGTATGGCTGCTGAGGTCGTGGTCGTAGCAGCGGTCGTAGTAGTCGAGCATCTGGCGGCAGGCGGCGGCCGCATCGCCCTGCTCGATCGCCTCCAGGGCGGCCGCGGTGCGCTGGGGGCCCAGGCGCCGGGCGATGCGGCGGGTGGCTTCGGCCACCAGCTCCGGCTCCTGCATCCCGTACACCTCCACCAGCCGGGCCACCCGCTCCTGGAGGGGCCGCAGCACCTCCAGCACCGGCGCCTCCTTCATCTGGCGCCACAGTCCGGCGGGGATGCGGCAGCGGCCCACCTGGGAGCTCTCGGCCTCCAGCCAGATCTCCCCGGCCCCCTCCAGGCGGACGAGGGCCCCGGCCAGCAGGTTCTCGTAGTGCTCGCTGCTGGGCTGGGGCGGCAGCCCCAGGGCCCCGAAGCTGCTGCCCCGGTGGTTGGCCAGGCCCTCCAGATCCACCACCGGCACCCCGCGGGCCGCCAGGGCCAGCAGCAGGTCGGTCTTGCCGCTGCCGGTGCGTCCCCCCAGCAGCCGCAGGGGCCAGGGGCGCTCGAACAGCTCCAGCACCCAGCGCCGATAGGCCTTGTAGCCGCCCGCCAGCAGCACAACGGGCAGCTCCAGCGCCTCCGCCAGCCGCGCCACGCTCTCGCTGCGCATGCCGCCGCGCCAGCAGTGCAGCCGCAGGGGCTCCCCCGGCGCGGTGGCCGCCAGATCGGCCAGGGCGCGGGCGAGGTTCTCCAGCCGCGGGCCCACCAGCGCCAGCCCCCGCAGCACCGCCGTCGCCCGGCCCTGCTGTTTGTAGAGGGTGCCCACCTCCGCCCGGCCGGCGTCGTCGAACAGGGGGAGGTTGTGCGCTCCGGGGATGTGGCCCTGGCGGAATTCCGCCGGGCTGCGTACATCCACGATCGGCCCGGAGCCCACCAGGAAGTCGGTGATGCGCTGCCGGGAGGCCATGGGCAGGAAGCAAAGGCACATACTGAAACCTCGCCCGGTTCTGCCCTCCCCGTTCCGTCGATGCCGTTCCGCCTCCGCAGCGCTGCCCTGGTCACCGGCCTGGCGCTTGCCGTCGCCCCCGTCCTGTCCCCGGCCACGGCTCCCACCGGGGCGCTGATGGCTCCAGCGGCGGCCCAGAGCAACAGCCAGCCGGTGCTGCGCATCGGCGCCATCCCCGATCAGAAGCCGGAGAAGCTCAACCGCCTCTACCCCCTGGTGGCGGGGGAACTGGGCCGCCAGCTGGGCGTGAAGGTGAAATATGTGCCGGTGGTGGATTACGCGGCGGCCGTCAGCGCCTTCCGCACCGGCGACCTCGACCTGGTGTGGTTCGGCGGCCTCACCGGCGTTCAGGCCCGCCTGCAGAGGCCCGGGGCCAAGGTGCTGGCCCAGCGCGACATCGATGTGTCGTTCCACAGCGTCTTCATCGGCAACGTGCGCAGCGGCCTGCGCCCCTTGACCCAGCAGAAGGGGCTGACCAGCCTCAAGGGCAAACGCTTCACCTTCGGCTCGGAGAACTCCACCTCCGGCCGGCTGATGCCCCAGTACTTCCTGCAGCAGGCGGGCGTGAAGCTCAGCGACTTCGCCGGTGGAGCGCCGGGCTTCAGCGGCAGCCATGACGCCACCATCGCCCTGGTGCAGAGCGGTGCCTACGACGCCGGCGTGGTGAACGAGCAGGTGTGGCGCGCCAGCCTGCACGACGGCAAGGCCAACCGGGCGCGGGTGCAGGCCCTCTGGCGCAGCCCCGGCTATCCCGACTACCACTGGATCGCCCAGCCCGATCTCGACCGCCGCTTCGGGGCCGGCTTCACCAACCGCCTGCAGCAGGCGATCCTGAGCTGGCGACCCAGCGATCCCGAGCAGAAGCAGATCCTCTCGCTGTTCGGCGCCCAGCAGTTCACCAAGGCCTCGCCCGCCGCCTACGGCCGCATCGAGCAGGTGGGCCGTTCGATCGGCAAGATCCGCTGAGGGGTCGGTGAGCACCCCGGTGCTGGAACTGAGGGGGATCCGGGTGCAGGGGCGCCAGCATCCCCGGCTGGAGCACGTGGATCTGTGCCTGCACCCCGGCGAGAGGGTGGCGCTGCTCGGTGCAAGCGGCGCCGGCAAGAGCACGCTCCTGGCGGTGGCCAACGGATTGCTGAAGCCCGCCGCGGGCACCGTGCTCTGGGAGGGCATGCCCCTGGCCCGGAGTCGGCGGGCCCGGCGCCGCCAGCAGGCCCGCATCGGCACCCTCTGGCAGGACCTGCGCCTGATCGAGGAGCTCACGGTGCAGCAGAACCTGAATGCGGCACGCCTGGCGCACTGGGGCTGGGCGCGCACCCTGCTCAACCTGCTGGTGCCCCTGGAGAGCGATGCCTGCGCTGACGTGCTGCGCCGGCTGGATCTGGATCCCGACCTGCTGGGCGCACCGGTGGGGGCCCTCTCCGGCGGGCAGCGCCAGCGGGTGGCGATCGCCCGCCTGCTGCGGCAGGAACCCTTGCTGCTGCTGGCCGATGAACCGCTGGCGAGCCTCGACCCCCGCCTGGCCGCCGACCTGCTCCAGCTGCTGCTGGGTCTGGCCTCCGCGCCGAAGGCCCTGCTGCTGAGCCTGCACCGGCCTGATCTGCTCGCGGGCTTCGACCGGGTGATCGGCCTGCGCCGGGGGCGGGTGCTGTTCGACCGGGCGGTGTCCGACGTGGACGGCGATCTGCTGGCCGAGCTCTACCGCGAATCCGGGGCATGAGGCCCGCCCCGCCGCTGCTGATGCTGCTGCCGGCCCTGGTGCTGGTGCCCGTGCTGCTGCTGCTCCCCTCCCAGTGGCACGGGGGAGGGGGCGAACTGATCGGCCGCTTCCTGCTGGCGGCGGTGCAGCCGTCGCTGGATCCGGTGGTGCTGCGCTCGCTCCTCGGCGGCGTGGGCGTGACGCTGGGGATGGCCCTGCTGGGCTGGTCCGCCAGCCTGGTGCTGGGCGTGGTGCTCGGGGCCGCCAGCTCCCGCACGGTCTGGGCCACGCTCGCAGGCCACCGCTGGCCCGCCGAGCTGCTGCGGCGCCTGCTGGCGATTCCCCGCTCGATCCATGAACTGATCTGGGGGCTGATCCTGCTGCAGCTGCTGGGGCTCCAGCCGGTGGTGGCGGTGCTGGCCATCGCCCTCCCGTTCGGTGCCCTCGTAGCGCGGGTGATTGCCGACCTGCTCGACACCCTGCCCACCCACGCCCTCGAGGCCCTGCGCGGCGGCGGCGCGCCGGCGCCGGCAGCCCTGCTCACGGCCCTCGGCCCGCCCCTGCTGCCGGGGCTGCTCAGCTATGGCGGTTATCGGCTGGAGTGCGCCCTGCGCAGCGCCACCCTCCTTGGGGTGTTCGGGCTGGGGGGCCTGGGCACTGAACTGCGGCTCACAATGCAGTCGCTGGAGTTCCGCGAGCTGTGGAGCGGACTGTGGCTGCTGCTGGCGGTGATGCTGGCCCTGGAGACCGGGGTGGCGCGGCTGCGGCGCCGCTGGCTGATGCCGCCCCGCCTGGGGCTCTCCGGCGGCGGGGTGGGGCGCCGGGGTCGGGAGATGGTGCTGGCGCTCCTGGCCCTGGTTCCGCTGGCCCTGGTGGTGGCCCGCTCTCTCGGGGTGGAGGCCTCGGCGCTGCTGCAGCGCCCCCCGCTGCCGCCTCTGTCCGCCCCGGACTGGGCCGCCGTGACGGCGCTGCCCTGGCCGACCCTGGTGGGGAGCACGGTGCTGCTCACCCTGGTGGCGGCCTGCCTGGCGGTGGGTCTGGCGCCGCTGCAATGGCTGCTGGTGGCCCCCTGGCCCCCCCTGGCGCTGGCGATGCGCCTGGGCTGGGCGCTGCAGCGGCTCTGGCCGCCACCGCTCACGGCCCTGCTGCTGCTGTTTCTGCTGCAGCCGGGGCTGCTCACGGCCGCCCTGGCCCTGGGCCTGCACAACCTGGGCATCCTGGGACGCCTGCTGCTCGAAGGTGCGGTGGATGGCGGCGCCGCGCGGGAGCAGGCCCTGCTCGGGGCCGGCAGCGGCCCGCGCCAGGCCCTGCTCTACGGACGGCTGGCGCCGGTGGCCAACGCCTATCTGGCCTACGGGGCCTACCGGGCCGACGTGATGCTGCGGGAAACCGTGGTGGTGGGCCTGGTGGGGGCCACCGGGCTGGGCAGCCAGCTGATGGAGAGCCTGAGCAGCTTCGCCTGGGATCAGATCCTGGCGCTGGTGGCGGTCTATGCCCTGCTGACGCTGCTGGGGGAGGAGCTGAGCGATCGGGCGCGCCACCGGCTGCTGGAGAGGAATGGGCAACCGGAGCGGGAGGCTTCGCAACTGAGCACAGGCTATTGAGAATCGCTTGCAAAAGGCCAGGTTATTGCCTACATTGCGAGTCATTCGCAACAACTGCGCTCGCCTGCACCGATGAGCTTCCGCTTCCTCCCCGATGACGCCGTGGCGGCCATCCGCATGCCGGCCGGTCAGACGGTGCTGATCGATCCCTCCCTCCGCCCCGGGGCCAGCTGCCTCGAAGTGCTCGAGGGCGTCGCCCGCGTCTACTGCCCCTGCGAGGACACCGAGGGCATGACCATCGCCTTCCTCCAGCCCGGCGACCAGCTGCGCACCGATCGCCTCTGCAGCGAGGGCGTCTGCGTGGAGGCGCTCACGCCGCTGTGCTTCCGCAGCGATGCCATGCCCGCCGAGGGCGCCGGCTTCGATGCCGTCAACGAGTGGACCCTCCAGCTGCTGCGCATCCGCCACCTCGGCAGCGCCGAGCAGCGCCTGCACGCCCTGTTCGCCCTGCTGGTGCGTCGCCTCGGCCGCCGCTGCGGCGACTGGTGCGATCTTCCCTTCCGCCTCACCCACGAGCGCATCGGCGAACTGATCGGCACCACCCGGGTCACCACCACCCGCCTGATCTCGCGCATCCGGGCCGCCGATCTGCTGGTGGTGCCCAACGGCGAACCCGGCCTGCGGGTGGCGCCGAAGCTGGTGGAAGCGGCCCCGCTGGCGGCATGAACAGCTTCAAGTCGCCCCGCATACGCACTTCCGAAACCCTGGTGGGCAGCCTCTGCCAGGAGGTCGATGCGCTCCGTCGCCGGGCCTCCCATCTGCAAGAAGCGATGCCCCGCTGCCGCAATCACCTGTTGTTCGAGCGGCTGCGGCGCGAACTGGCCAACCTGCAGCAGCGCCACCTGGAGCTCCACCGCGCCGCCCGCAGCCTGGCGGCCACGGCCGGGCGCGACTCCCTGGCGGCGGCCTTCCTGCTGGAGCTCACCCGTCGTCCCCTGGCGAGCTAGAACCACCTCAGGCGGAGAACCGGCCGGATCAGGAAGGCAGGCCGGGCTTAGGAAGGGGATCCGCTCCGCCGGCGCCATGGCCAGCCCCTCCCCCGACCTGATCCGCGAGTTCACCGAGCGCTGCCAGCAGTCGATCCGGGAGTTCGAGGAGATTCAGGTTCGCTGCGGTCTGATCGGCCCCTCGGGCAGCGGCAAGTCGTCGCTGATCAACGCCATCGCCGGCGAGAAGATCGCGGCGGTGGGCGTAGTGGAGACCACCACCGATCCGCAGGAGTACGTGCACAAGGGCATCACCTTCGTGGATCTGCCGGGCTGCGGCACCCAGAAGTGGCCCCGCGACACCTACATCGACCGCCTGAAGCTCGATGAGTTCGACTGCTTCCTGCTCGTCACCGCCCAGCGCTTCTACGACAGCGACGCCTACCTCTACCGGGAGCTCACCGCCCGCGGCAAACCCTGCTTCGTGGTGCGGAACATGATCGACCGGGCCATCGAGGACGGCCTTCACGACAACGACCACGACGAGCAGGAGACCCGCCGCCTGATCAGCGCCGACATCCGTCACCAGCTCGAGCCAAATCCACCGGCGCGGGTGTACCTCACCTCGGCCCGCCAGCCCGCCCAGCACGACCTGCGCGAACTGCTGGAGGCGATCGCCGAGGCCCTCGGCGGCCTCAAACGCTCCCGCTTCGTGGCCGACATGGCGGCCTACGGCGAGCAGGCCCTCAGCCGCAAGCGCCAGGTGGCCAACGAGCGCATCGTGCCCTACGCGGGCCTGGCGGCGGCCAACGGCCTCAACCCGATCCCAGGCCTCGACATCGGCGCCGACATCTCGCTGCTGCTGAAGCTGGGCAACGAGATCGCCTGCATCTACGGCCTCACCGACAATCAGCTGGCCTACGTGCGGCGGCTGCTGGGGCCGGACGCCCTTCCCGGACTGATGGCCAAAACGGCCCAGTTCGCCACCAAATACCTGGCCCGTGAGGGGGTGATGGCCCTGCTGCGCCGACTGGCCCGCAGCGTGGCCACGAAGGAGTTGACCCGCTTCATCCCGTTCGTGGGCCCGCTGGTGGCGGCCGGGATCGGCTGGCAGGCCACCTTCCTGCTCGGCGAGCAGCTGGTGCAGGAGGCGGAGAGCCTGGCCGAGGAGGTGCTGGCCGGCATCGTGCGCGGCACCTCTCCGGCCTAGCCCGCCTGGGCCCGCAGCCGATCGAGCTCCGCCTGCATCGTGCCGGTGACGAGCTGGTAGCACTCCTGCACGTAGTCCCGGTCGCGGCTGGCCACCAGCCCTGATCGGCCCAGGCGGATCGGTGCGCAGACCCGGGTGTGGATCGTCACGGGCAGAGGCAGGTTGGGCACCGGTCCCAGGGCCAGCCCCCAGGGCAACCCCAGATACAGCGGCAGCATCTCCGGGTCGATCCCGAGGGGCCAGGGAACGCCGAGGCGGTGCACGGCCTGCGCCAGGGGATAGAGATCGCCGATCACGAACAGAGTGTCGTGGGCGCCCCAGGAGATCAACGGCACGATCGGCACGCCCTGGCGGATCGCCAGCCGCAGGAAACCGGTGCGGCCGGCGAACTGGATGCGGCCCCGCTGGTGGTGGGGGCGAAAGGCATCCTGGCCGCCGCCCGGATACACCAGGAGGCTGTCGCCCCGTTCGAGCACCGCCAGAGCCTTGCGGCCATGGAAGGGGATCGCCCCCATCACCCCCGCCAGTTCCGCGATCCAGGGATAGCCGGCCCAGAGCTTGGCGTGGGCCAGGCCATAGATCCGGCGTTCGCAGCCGAAGCGCTGATACCAGTCGTAGATGGCCATCGCCAGATCGGGCGAGGCGAGACCACCGTTGTGGGCGCCCACCACCAGCATCGGCCCGGCGGGCGGCACGTGCTCCCAGCCGCTGGTGCGGACGCGGAAGTAATGGCGATGGAACCAGCCCAGGAGGGGCATCAGCCGGCGGATCCGTTCCGGATCGCGCCGATCCCAGGGAAACGCGCCAGCGAGAGGCGATGGCATCGGTGCGACCGGGTGTGCTGCGTAGGGTGGCGCATTCCCTGGTGATGCATCTGTCTGCCCCCCATCCGCACCGCCGGCGCCGACGGCTCCACGCGATCGGTCCCGTACTCATCGGTGCCTGCCATCTGGGCAGCCTCTCCCTTCTGGTGACCGGCCTGAGCCTTGGAGCCGCGTTCTGGGCCCTCGGCCTCTATCACGTGCGGATGCTGGCCACCACAGCGATCTACCACCGGCTGCTGACCCACCGCAGCTACCGCACCCCCGCGGCCATGCTCTGGGTCGGCTGCCTGGTGGCAGCCTCGGCGGGCCAGATGGGGCCGAGCTGGTGGAAGGCGCACCATCTCGCCCACCATCGCCACGGCGACACGGTGGCCGATCCCCACACGCCGCTCAAGCCGGTGCGGGGCTGGCGAGGTTTCTGGCGCTCCCAGGCCGGCTGGCTGCTGGGGCCGACCTTCCATCCCGACAGCCTCCCGGCCGACGTGGAGGCCGATCCGGTGCTGCGCACCATCGACCGGCTGCACTTCCTGCCGCTGCTGGCCCTGGCGGCCCTCTCCTGGCACTGGGGGGGGCTGGCCTGGTTGGGGGCCTTCTGCCTGAGCACCACCCTGCTGTTCCACGGGGTGGCCACGGTGAATTCGGTGGCCCACCTGGTGGGCGAACAACCCTTCGCCACCGGCGATGCCAGCCGCAACAACTCCTGGGTGGCCCTGATCACCCTGGGGGAGGGCTGGCACAACCTGCATCACGCTTTCCCACGCTCGGTCCGTCAGGGCTTCACCCTGGAGCAGGGGCGGGTGCGGCGGCTGCCGGATCCCACGTATGCATTCGTGCGCCTGCTGGAAATGCTGGGCATGGCCTGGGAGCTGCGCCTGCCCTCGGAGCAGGCGCTGCAGGCCCGTGGGGTCACCTGAGGGGCGGGAGCGACGTTCTCCTCACCCTGAATGTAAAGCGGATGTAAGGACGCCCAAAGATTTGCAAGCTTCGCCTGGGCGTCCGGGGATGATCCCTACGCTTTCGGGCCAGGTGGTGCCTTCTTCCGCGCAACCTTCCTCGCAAGCTTCGGTGGAAGCTTCCGTGCAAGCTTCGATGCAACGATTCCGCGCCTCAGCGAATCACCCGAAGCGTTCGACGACCACCGACTCGAACACGACCACGGACCCCCACACTGCCTCCCACACCGAAGCAGGAAGAACGCTGCCCCTCCCTATCTCCCCCCTGCCCCCATGACCCTGGTTCGTGCCCCCCAGCTCGGCATCGAGCGTTTCGCCACCGATCGTGACAAGGAAGCCCGTACCCATGCCTCGGCCGAGGAGAAGGCCGTCATCGTGCGCGCGGTCTACCGCCAGGTGCTCGGCCAGCAGCACCTGATGGCCAGCGAGCGACTGCTGGGTGCCGAATCCCTCTTCCGCGACGGCTACCTGAGCGTGCGCGAACTGGTGCGCACCATCGCCCGCAGCGGCCTCTACCGCGCCAAGTTCTTCGAGAACTGCAACGCCTACCGCTTCATCGAACTCAATCACAAGCATCTGCTCGGCCGCGCGCCGCACAACCGCGAGGAGATGCTCCACCACTTCACGATCCTGCAGGAGCAGGGTTACGACGCCGAGATCGATTCCTACGTCGATAGTGCCGAATACCAGCGCCGCTTCGGTGAGAACACCGTCCCCTATCTGCATGGCTGGGATTATGCCGTGGGCCATGAGGGCCGCCAGTTCTCCTGGCTGATGCAGCTCGCCCGCGGCGCCGCCGCCTCCACCAAGGGCGACCGCACCGGCAACCAGGCCGCCCTCAACCGCTCCCTGCACCAGAACCGCGCCGTCTCGGTGAGTGGTTCGGCGCCGGCGGTGCGCATCACCTACGCCGCCCCCCCCACCGATTACCGCTTCGTCAGCACCGATGGCCCCTTCCGGGCGGTGGTGGCCGAAGGCAGCAGCCTCTACAGCAACCCTGTCGACGGGGGTCTGCGCACCGGCCCGGCGGGCCGGCATCGGCGCGAGGCCCTGAGGGTGCCGGCGGGCAACCGGGCCAGCGGCGAGCGGATCGCCACCCTCACGGTCACCGGCGTTGCCTCGAACGCCTGGGTGCGCAGCGGCGAGGTGGTGCTGCGGGTGCCCGTGAGCCGGATGAATGAGGCGCTGCAGCGGGTCAACCGCATGGGCGGCCGCGTCACCGACGTGTCGGTGGGCTGAGGAGCCCGCAGGCGGGGAGCACGGCATGGCGCTGATCAACACGGCCGTGGGCCTGCTGGCGATCAGCTCCCCCATCGGCGTTCTGCCGGTGGTGGTGAAAGCGGCCGAGGGGGATCCCCTGCGGATCCGCCGGATCAGCCGCCTTGCGGTGCTCACCTTTCTGTTCACCCTCACCGCCGCCTGCTGGTGGGGGCAGGCCCTGCTCGACCTGTTCGCCATCACCCTCGATTCCTTCCGGGTGGCCGGCGGCCTGATCCTGCTGCCGATCGGACTGCGGCTGATCGAGGGGCAGAACCTGGCCAGCGACGACGAGGAGCACGCCACCGAAACCCTGGGGGTGGTGCCGATCGGCCTGCCCCTGCTGGCCGGTCCGGGGGCGATCTCGCTGGTGGTGGCCGAGGCCCCCAGCGACTGGCCCGGCCGGCTGGCCCTCACGGCCGTGATCGCCCTGTTGGCCGTGGGCATCTACCTGGTGCTGATAGTGTCGATGCCGCTGCGGCGAGCACTGGGCGAGCTGCAGGAGAAGGTGATCAGCCGGCTGATGGGCCTGCTGCTGAGCGCCATCGCCGTGCAGATGCTGGTGGGAGGCCTGAAGGGCTGCTTCCCGATCCTGAACGGCACGCCGCAGCCAGGCCTGTGAGAGGGAAGATGGGCGCATGCAGCTCAACGCAGACCTTGGCCAGCGGGTGGTGATCACCACCCACTCCGTCCCCTGGACGGCCTCCCCCACCGTCGGAGTGGAACGGCGCCTGTTGGAGCGCGACGGCGGCGAGGTGGCGCGGGCCACCTCGATCGTGCGCTATGCCTCCGGCAGCCGCTTCCCGCTGCACCGCCACGACGCCGGCGAGGAGATCCTGGTGCTGGAGGGCGTGTTTTCCGACGACAGCGGCGACCACCCGGCCGGAACCTACCTGCGCAACCCGGCCGGCAGCGCCCATGCCCCCTTCAGTGAAGAGGGCTGCACCCTGCTGGTGAAGCTGCGCCAGATGCATCCGGCCGATCAGCAGGAGCTCGCCGTGAACACCAAAACGGCCCCGTGGTTCCCCGGACTGGTGCCGGGGCTGGAGGTGCTGCCGCTGCACAGCTTCGGATCGGAGTCGGTGGCCCTGGTGCGCTGGGCCCCCGGCACGATGTTCCCCCCGCACGGCCACCCCGGCGGCGAGGAGATCGTCGTGCTCGATGGCGTCTTCGAAGACGAGCACGGCAGCTACCCGGTGGGCACCTGGCTGCGGAACCCCCCCGGCAGTCCCCATCAGCCCCGCAGCCCGCGCGGATGCACGATCTGGGTCAAGACCGGCCATCTCCCCGGCACGCTCGGCCCCGACGGATCGCCCTTCTGATCCGGCTCCTCCTGAGGCCAGCTCTCCTCCAGGCCATCGCAGTGGAAGAACACCGCGCCAGCCAGCCCAAGCGGGTGATGGCGGCGCAGCATCGCCGTGATGGTGGCCGGGGTGAGGGTGCGGCCGTTGACGCGGAAGCTGATGCCCGGGGCGAGTCGGGCGCGCTGCTCAGCGCTCCAACCCCGCACCGTGCGCTCCAGCAGGGCGCCGTAGGCGCGAGGATCGCAGCGATAGAGCTGGGGATGGAGCAGATCCACCAGGTCCTCCTGCATCCAGCGGCCGGAATCCTGGAGCAGCTCGCGGTAGCCGTGGGGCAGGGGAGCGGGCGCCATCGACACCAGCGCACCGGGTCGGATGGTGTGCACCACCTGCCGGAGCATCCGCAGGTGCTCGGTGAGCCGATCGGCGCGGAAGGCCATCCAGGCGGGGTCCCGCGGTGGAGGGGGATCGCCGCCGCCGACGGCGCGCCAGGCCCGGCGGCTGCAGGGGTCGTAGCCAGCGTTCCAGGGCAGGGCGGGCCAGCGGTCGTCGCCCTGGATGCCCTGCACCTCGTAGCGCTCGAGCACCTCCACCGCCAGGTCGATCAGCAGCTGCTGCACCTCGGGGTGCAGGCCGTTCAGCCACAGCAGCGAGCCGTGGCGCACCAGGGCTCCCCTGGGATCGCGAGCGGCCCAGTCGGGCCTGGCCGTGAGCAGAGGAGCGCCATCGGCGTGCGGCGAAGCGGCGAAGCCGTACTCGAACCAGGGGATCACCGCCAGGCCGAGGGGGCGGGCCTGTCGCACCAGCTCGGCCAGCGGGTCAAACCCCCCGTAGAGGGGATCCTGAGCCGCAAAGCCATGGCGCTCCATCACCCGGCTGGGGAAGGCGGTGGCCCCCCGGTTCCAGACGGCGGGGAACAGGGTGGTGAAGCCCAGTGCGCAGAGTCGCTCCAGGGCACGGGCAATCCCCTCCGCCGAACGCAGCACCGGCGAATGGCGGCCCTCGGCGATCCAGACGCCGCGCAGAGGAGCGGACGCTGGCAGCTCAGCCACTCCGGGCCAGGCTCAGCCTCGGGCAAGGACCGGCCGTGTCGGCGCTCAGATGCTGGTCGCTCCGTGCCATGGCCCTATCCGCCATCCGCCCACGGCAACCCTATCGGCCGGGTCCGGGCAGGATGGGTCGGGGAACCGCGGATCCCTCCCCACTCCCTCCGATGCTGCGCTTCCTCGCCAATGTCATCTGGTTCCTGTGCGGCGGTGTGCTGATGGGGATCGGCTGGTGGCTGGCGGGGGTGCTGGCGGCCATCACGATCGTGGGGCTGCCGTGGGCCGGCGCCTGCTTCCGCATCGGCACCTTCTCCTTCCGGCCCTTCGGCCTCGAGGCGGTGAGCCGGACCGAACTCACCGGCCAGGCGGGCCTCGGCAGCGGCCCCCTCGGCTTCCTGGGCAACCTGATCTGGTTCCTGGTGGCCGGCTGGTGGCTGGCCCTGGGACACCTGGCATCGGCCCTGGCCTGCGCCGTCACGGTGATCGGCCTGCCGTTCGCCTGGCAGCACCTGCGCCTGGCGCTGATCGCCCTAGGAGTTTGTTGCCGATAGAGCAGCAGCCCGGCTGACACGGCGAACTCCACCCCTGAGCTGAACTGCTGCGGCTTTTTTCTTCTGGTGAGCATGCCCGTCGTCGTAGGGCTGAATCAGCCCTGGC